>Ga0180431_10002490_pt1 | contig 24662 bp, 25 predicted proteins | sample SS_ome_11_FD_132459 | JGI IMG/M metagenome (GOLD analysis project Ga0180431, IMG submission 132459) | Hypersaline lake sediment archaeal communities from the Salton Sea, California, USA - SS_1_MS_1 metaG | ecosystem: Environmental > Aquatic > Non-marine Saline and Alkaline > Hypersaline >... | reverse complement strand
TCCATGATCGCCAGATAACTGAATTTCTTGTGATTATCCACTCCAATATACTGCATAGCGCACCTCCCGTTTATTTCAAGTATACCACTTGCTTCAGTGCGCTAAATTATCATTGTAGCTCCTGTTCGTTTCTGAGATTTTATAATATTATTAAAAAGTTAGGAGTATCATACTAAAGGGAGGAATATTTGTCAAGTAAGACATAACTTATTGAATAAAATAGACATAGCGTTTTTTAGATGCTGTATTGATGTGCCGCTTTAGGACGGTACTTCCTCGACGACCAGGCCGTCTTTATTATGCTTATAGCCCCTCCATCTCATCTCGCCTATGATGCCCTGGGCTATATTCGTAAGGTGATCGCCGATCTTCTCCATATTATCGACAAGATCCATAAAAATTATACCGGATAAGATATTACAAGAACCTTGATTAAGCCGGTCTACATGTGATTTTTTGAGATCTACCTGAAATTTGTTAATACGCTGCTCTCTCGCCAGGACGTTTTCGGCTAATCTTTGGTCATTTTTTCTCAAGGCTTCCTCTGCCTCTATCATCATGCTGTTAAGTTCATTCCACATCAAATTCAATTCTTTGATAGCGTCATCGGTAAAGGGAAGTTTCTTCTCCACCCTTCGTTCGGTAAGTTCCACTATGTTCTCCGCGTGGTCGCCTATTCTTTCAATATCATTCACGCTATGGATAAGTACCGGAAGCTCCCCGGAGACCTCCTCGCTCAGATCTCTCTGCGAAAGTTCTACCAGGTACTGCGTGATCGCCGACTGAAGATTGTCGACAGCCTGCTCCAAGTTTGTAACGGGCTTAAAAGCGCTTAAATCGCTATCAAGGAAACTTTTTACAGAACAGGACACTGACCGGCAGGCAAGCCCCATCATGCGAACGGTCTCCCTGCGCGCCTGTTCCATCGCGATGGGAGGTGTTTCCAAAAGATGTTTCTCAAGATACTTCGGCCCGAGTTCAATCGCGCCTTTTCGTTTAGGAACAAGGAAGATACATGCTTTTTCCAGCCATCCTATAAAGGGCAGGAAAATAAGCGCATTGGTCCCCTTAAAGACACTGTTTGCAACCGCAATATAAAACATTATATTTTTTGTGGTTATCTGGCCGGGGATTATGAAATCTATGGCTTTTACGAACCAGCCTGTGTACACAAAGAACATCATATACCCGACACCGATAAAATTGAAAAGCGTATGCGCCATAGCAGCCCGCCGAGCTTCCAGATTAGTACCGATAGCGGCAAGCTGTGCGGTTATGGTCGTTCCAATATCGCCTCCGAGCATCAAGGTAATCGCGGCCGGGAAACTTATTATGCCGTTAAAGGCCATGAGCTGGACTATAGCAATCGTAGCGCTTGAACTTTGTATCAGCATGGTCACAACCATACCGACCAGAACACCCAGAAGGGGGTTGTCCCCGAACCTGGCGAAAAGATCTATGACTCTCTGGCTTTCACGTAAAGGCATAAACGCATCTTTCATGAAATCCAGCCCCATAAAAAGGATACCGAACCCCATGAGGGTAAGCCCCCAGAATCTTACCCTTTTTGTCTTACCAAAGGTATTGATCCCGAAACCTATACCGATAACGGGAAGAGCATACTGAGTCACCTTAAAGACAGACATGGAAGAGACAAGCCACGCCGTAAAAGTCGTACCAATGTTTGCGCCGATAATCACACTTATGGCTTGCTTTAATACCAGAAGCCCCGCATTGACAAAACCAACAACCATAACGGTCGTGGCGCTTGATGACTGTATAAGACAGGTTACTGCCATACCGACTAAAACGCCTATAAGCGGAAGCCTTGTTACCATCGCGAGGATGGATTTAAGACGTTCTCCGGTTATGCCCTTAAGCCCTTCGGACATGAGTTTCATGCCGAAGAAAAAAAGTCCTAGCCCTCCTATAAGCGTAAACGTAAGATTTATTCCCATAATATCATGTTTAGAATTTTATTGAGAACAACAGCAACTTGTCTATATTTTATACGGTTCTATCCGTGCACCTTCGCCTTTGTATCCCCGCCACCGCATCTCGCCAATAATACCCTGAGCGACGTTAGTAAGATGATCCCCTATCTTCTCAAGGTTATCCACGAAGTCCATAAACACTACTCCCGACTTAATATCACAGACTCCTTCGCTGAGACGGTTTACATGCGCTTTTTTGAGCTCAATCTGAAACTTGTTTATTCTTTCTTCTCTCTCAAGCACATTTTCCGCTATGCCTATATCATTTTTATTTAAAGCTTCCTCCGTGGCTATCATCATATTTTGAAGCTCATTCCACATAAGCGTAAGTTCTTTTACCGCCTCGTCAGAAAACGGAAGTTTCTTCTCAACTTTGCGTTCGGCTAGCTCCACTATGTTCTCCGCGTGGTCCCCTATTCTTTCAACATCATTGACGCTATGGATAAGCACGGGAAGCTCCTCGGAGACTTCCTCGCTTAAGTCTTTCTGCGAAAGCTCTACCAGGTATTGCGTTATCTCGGACTGTAGATTATCCACTACCTGTTCATATTGCAGTATGGGTTTGACTTTGTTTAAATCGTTTTCAAGAAAACCCCCGGTAGCCTCCGAGACGGATCTACACGCTAAGGACAGCATACGGACAGTTTCCCTCCTGGCCTGTTCAATGGCGATAGGCGGTGTCTCCAGAAGATGTTTCTCGAGATACTTCGGTCCCATTTCAATCGCGCCTTTTCGTTTAGGAACCAGGAAGATACTCACTTTCTCCAAAACTCCTATAAAAGGCATGAAAACCATAGCATTGAGAATATTAAAAGCGCTGTGCGCCACAGCGATATGGAACATTATGTTTTTTGCAGTTATCTGTCCCGGTATGATATAATCCACGGCTTTAACATACCATCCGTTATAGACAAAGATCATCATATAACTAACACCGATTACATTGAAAAGAGTGTGTGACATTGCCGCCCGCCTTGCAGGCAGAGTCGTTCCTATAGAAGCAAGCTGCGCTGTTATGGTCGTGCCTATGTTATCACCGAGTATAATCGGAATGGCCTGCGGGAAAGTTATGATTCCGCTAAAAGCCAGAACCTGGACTATCGCGATTGTGGCGCTTGAACTCTGGAGCAGCATGGTAAAACCTATACCGACAAGCACCCCGAGAAGCGGCCTGTCACTGAATGAAATGAATATATCTTTGATATGCTGACTGTCTTTAAGGGGGTCAAAAGCGTCTTTCATAAAACTCAGGCCCACAAAAAGCATACCGAAACCCATAAGCACCTGTCCCCAGAACCTTGAACTCTTTGTCTTGCCGAAAGTCATGATCGCGAACCCTATCCCCACGGCAGGAAGCGCGTAATCGGTCACTTTAAACACCGACATTGAAGAGACCAGCCATGCGGTAAACGTGGTCCCGATATTAGCGCCCATTATCACGCTTATCGCCTGCTTTAACGCAAGAAGACCCGCGTTTACAAAACCGACTACCATGACGGTGGTAGCGCTTGAGGACTGTATAAGACAGGTAACAGCAGCTCCGACCAATATCCCGACAATCGGAAGCTTCGTCACCATGGAGAGAATGGATTTGAGGCGTTCTCCGGCTATCTTCTTAAGGCCTTCCGACATGAACTTCATGCCGAAGAAGAAAAAACCCAGACCCCCTATAAGTAAGAATACTGACTGTGTCATCTAATATCTTTTATTCAAAATGTATTGTTTTTTTATAATCTTTTTGGTTGGCAGGCTTAAATTAACATGAAGAGTCTCGGATGTCAAGAACTTACACCACAATTTTTCAAGAAAAAACTGGACTTATGTGCCGATGCGGACAGTGTCAAAGTATCCTTTTAACGAGGCGATAGCCGCTAATGCGGCGAGATAGCTGGTTTTAGGATTGGCCGGGGAGGGGACGTTTTCGCAGCGCGTGGTAATTATACCTGCTTTACTTCTAATCTCTATCTCGTGGATATTCTTTGTGCAAGCGGGTGAGACCACTATTTTTACGTGCGTCTTCTCCCCTCCTATACCCGCCAGTGAAAGAAGCGCGGAAACATTGATGTTCTTTGGAAAGCCTTTCATGGCTTCGGTGGCCGCACCTTCAAAGACAACTGCCTCCCCCTCAAGCGCGTCAACGTCGATATGATTCTCAATGAGGTAAGGCGCTCCCTTGATCGACTTGGGCGGTTTACGGGTGGTTAAAGTCACCTTCTCTATCCCGCTAATCGCGGCGGCTTTCACCGCATCTATTCCTGCGATCGCCCCCGAAGGCAGCATGACTTTTACGCCTTTTTCCCTGGCACCTTCGAGAAGCTCTTCCTCGCCCAAAAGTCCGCCTATACTCATGATGATAATATCCTTTTTCGCTGAAATAGCTTCTCTTAAAACCGCGGGGGACACTTTACTGGAAGCCGCCTCTATCACAAGGTCCGATTCTTTAACCGTCTCTTTTATCCCGGGACTAACCGCAGCGTTCGACACTTTTCCGGCTAAACTTTCAGCTTTGGCGGGATCACTGTCACAGAGAACTATTCCGGCTATTTTCGAAGCAAGGTTCTTCTCTATATATTCACCGAGAATGGTCCCTATCGCACCGCATCCGACAATACCAATAGTTTTTTTCTGCATGTTTTCTTTTCCTCGAATTATTTAACGACTTCGAGCATCCTCTCCAGCGTCTTCCTTGCACGGGAGGCGATCTCTTCCGGCACCTCCACTTTATAAACCATTTTCTCAAGCGATCTTGCAAGCCAGCCGAGCGTTGTAAGCTTCATGTTGGCGCATATAAACTGTTCCGTGGGCACATAAAACTTTTTATCCGGGTTATCCCGCTTGAGCCTGTAAATAATGCCTATCTCGGTACCTATTATAAATTCCCTGCACGGACTTTCCTTGACATATTTTATCATGCCCGCGGTGCTTCCTATGTAGTCAGCTTCTTCAAGTACTTCCTTCCGGCATTCGGGATGCGCGATGAATTCCGCATCGGGGTAAAGCTTTTTTGTCCTTATGACCTCTTCCCTGGTTAACCTCATATGGACCACACAGTAGCCGTCCCAAATAATGAGTTCCTTATCCGGAACGTGTTCCCTTACATAGCGGCCCAGGTTCTTATCCGGGACAAAAATGACCTTATCCTCCTTCAGGGACTTTACTACTTTGATGGCGTTGGAAGAAGTGCAGCATATATCGCTTTCCGCCTTGACGGCGGCTGTTGAGTTAACATAGCATACGACAGCGGCTTCCGGGTACTCTTCTTTTTTCTGGCGGAGCTTCTCGACAGTCGCCATATCAGCAAGCGGGCATCCCGCTTCTTCTACCGGAAGCAATATTGTCTTCTTGGGGTTCAGAATATACGCACTTTCAGCCATGAACTTTACCCCGCAAAAAACGACAAGTTTCTCTTTAGCCTTGGTCACTTCACGGGCCAAAGCGTAAGAATCACCCGTAATATCGGCTATCTCCTGGACTTCATCGCGCTGGTAATTATGCGCAACTATGAGCGCCCCTTTTTTCTTCTTTAGGTCCAGTATCTTGCGTCTTAAGTGCTCTTTATATTTAAGGTCAAATTCCGCCTTCAGCATGCCGCTTCCTTTCTATCGGTGGTGGATTATTGTATTATCTATGAGCCTGGTACCCCCGACAAACGCAGCCACTGCTATCAGCGTATTATCCCGCACCTCATCAAGCGCTTCCAGACTGTCCGCATCCACGATCGCGATATAATCTATACGGACGCTTTTACCCTCCAGTAAAATCCTTTTCATCTCTTCCTTGATACTTTGCGCAGAAACTTCTCCGCCTCTAGCCATCTCTTCCGCCCTCTTCAAAGACTTAAAAAGCCCTGTTGCCTGGCGCCTCTGGTCTTCAGAAAGATAACTGTTACGGGAACTCATCGCCAGCCCATCTTCTTCCCTTACTGTCGGCAAGACGCGCACTTCAAGCGGCATATCAAGATCCTTTACCATACGTTTAACTATGACGGCCTGCTGAGCGTCTTTCTGGCCGAAATAACTTTTGTCCGGTTCGACGATGTTAAAAAGCTTGGCAACCACAGTCGCAACCCCCCTAAAATGCCCGGGACGGGCACCTCCGCACATGGTCTGGCTAAGCGGCCCGACGACTTCAACATATGTCGCATATCCATCCGGATACATCTCACCGGTTGAGGGCGCAAAAAGAACGTCAGCTCCCGCATCCTCAGCCAGTTTTTTGTCCCGTTCCATATCGCGGGGATACTTCTCAAGATCTTCAGAGGGGCCGAACTGCGTCGGGTTGACAAAAATACTCATAATTACAACATCGCATTCTTCCCGGGCGGATCGGAGGAGACTTAAATGTCCCCCGTGCAGCCAGCCCATTGTAGGCACAAACCCTATGAGCTTCCCCTCCCGGCGCGCTCGTGTCACATACTCTTTTATCCCGTATACTCTGCTTATTACTTTCATCGAGGTTTTTCCCCCGCTAAGGAAGAGATTTCAAAGTACAGCTCTTCCATGGTTTTTCCGAGCACCGGGTGCATGACATCCGGTGCGATCTCAATCATTCCTTCTAACACGAAAGACCTATGGTGCATCCTCGGGTGCGGGATTGTCAGTTCCCCGCTATCCATAACGATATCGCCGTATATGAGTATATCAAGATCAATGATCCTCGGGTGATTCCGCTCTTTCGAGAAATCACGTCCCATATCTTTTTCTATTGTTTTTAAAACCCGAAGGAACTCACTGGCCTCGATTTGAGTGCTGACTTTCAGCACGCCATTAAGGTAACTTTCTTGCGGAGGGCCGCCTGCGGCTTTTGTTGTGTACAGTCGCGAACGCGCGATGACCTTTACATGTCCTATCTTCTCTAGCCTAGCTACAGCTTCGGCACAATTTGCGTCTTTGTCCCCTATATTGGACCCTATAGCCAGGTAAGCGATAGCCATTGTTTAAGTTTATTTAGCAGAAGAACGCTTTCTTTATGCGCTCTACCGCCTCTTTCAGCTTCTCCGGCGTCACAGTAAGCGCCATACGGATATATCCTTCACCGCTTTTGCCGAACCCTACCCCCGGGGTTACGATTATATCGGCTTTCTCAAGCATCGCTTTGGCCAGCGACAGGGAATCGTATTTCCCGAAAACAGGCGCCCACACATAAAATGTAGCCAACGCTTTAGGGATAGGCCAGCCGGCTCCATTGAGTCCATCCACCAGTGTATCGCGTCTTTCAAGATACATGCCGTTTAACTTTCCCCTGACTTCATTAGCGTGTTTTAGAGCCTCTATCGCTGCTATCTGAACTGCGGTAAAAATACCGGAATCGATGTTTGACTTGACTTTCGCCAGACCGTTAAGGATCTCAGCATTACCCATGGCCATACCTACCCTCCAGCCGGTCATATTAAAAGTCTTTGAAAGCGAATGGAACTCAACCCCCACTTCTTTTGCCCCAGGAGCTTCCAGAAAACTTACGGGATTATAACCCTCAAAACTCAGTTCCGTATATGCCGCATCGGAACATACGATGATATCGTATTTTTTAGCGAACGTAACGACTTTTTTATAAAAAGCTTTATCGCACACCGCACCCGTGGGGTTATTGGGATAATTTATGTGCATGAGTTTGCACTTCTTTGCCACTTCCGCGTCTATGGCGTCCAAATCAGGCAAAAATCCGTTTTTCTTAAGTAGCGGCATGGGATGAACTTTGCCTCCTGCAAAAAGCGTACCTGAGGTGTACGGCGGGTACCCCGGATCCGGCACAAGGACAACGTCTCCCGGGTTGATAAATGCTAAGGGGATATGCGCTATACCTTCTTTAGAACCAAGAAGAGGCAGCACTTCCGAATCAGGATCCAGCTTTACATTGAAACGCGATTTATACCAATCCACCATCTCTTTTCGCAGGGACCTGAGCCCTCTGTTTAGAGCATATTTATGCGTAGCCGGATCTAGACTTGCTTCATGCAGTCTTTTTATAATAAAATCCATCGTCGGCTGGTCCGGATCCCCCACCCCGAGATCGATGATAGGCCTGCCCTCATCAATGGCCTTCTGCTTTGCTTTATCGATTTCTTCGAAAAGATACGGCGGAAGCGCTTTTATCCTATCAGCATATTCAAAGTCCATCTACTAGCTCCTTAATTTATGTCATTTATTTTTAAGCCCGAGAACGTCTTTCATGCTGTAAAGCGCTGGAGCCTTGCCGGCTGTGAATTTCGCGGCTTCTATGGCTCCCGAAGCGAACACATCCCTGTTTTTAGCGTCGTGGCGTATCTCAAGCGTCTCATATTTCCCGTCGAATACGACCCCATGATTGCCTATGACTTCACCTTCTCTAAAAGCTTCAATCGGCGCGTCAATCCCGGAAGAAGCGGCAATGACCTTTTTAATCATCTTAGCGGTCCCGCTGGGAGAGTCTTTCTTATGGACATGATGAGTTTCGTCTATCTTTATGCTGAAATCACGTCCTAATACGCGAGAAGCTTCTTCCACAAGATTAAAAAGAAGGTTAACTCCTACGGACATGTTCGGTGAGAATACAATAGGCACTTTTTTGGCCTTTTCCGCGATCGCCTCTAGCGCTTTCTCATCCAGTCCAGTCGTACCTATTACCATGCTGATGCCTTTTTTTGCGCAGACTTCCAGGTGCTTCATTGTAGCCTCCGGAGAAGTGAATTCTATAAGGCAATCTATCATCCCGGAAACTTCCTCTAAACTTGATGTTATCTTAACCCCCGACTCTTTAGCCCCTATGATAAGACCAAGATCTTCCCCGATATCGGAAATGTCCGGCCTCTCCAGAGCACCTTTTATCTCGACCCCGGGGTCTTTCATCGCCAGGGAAGCGATCCGTTTACCCATCTTTCCGCATACACCGCTAATACCCAGTCGCAACATAAAACCTCCGCACCTTAAACAAGTCCGTATTTCTGGATGACTTTCTTTAACTTTTCTTTGTTCTCCGGCATCATTTCGCAAAGCGGCAGGCGCCACTCTTCCTTGATCTTGCCCATCATACTAAGCGCCGTCTTAACCGGTATCGGGTTCGTCTCTATAAACATCGCATGACAAAGTTCCAGTATCTCATAATGGATCTTGCGGCTTTCCTCTTCTTTGCCTTCTAGATACGTCGCAACCAGGTCATGCACTTTTCCCGGGATGATATTCGCAGCCACACTCACGACGCCGGTGGCCCCAACAGACATGAAGGGAAGCGTCATAGAGTCGTCGCCGCTCATCACGGTTATATCACAAAGCGAGAGTATATCTGTAACCTGCTGGACACTGCCGGCGGCTTCTTTGATAGCGACTATATTGTCTATTTTTGAAAGCCGCGCTACCGTAGCGGGAAGAAGCGAGATGCCGGTGCGTGAAGGCACATTGTAAAGCATTATGGGGATATCCACTTCTTTTGCTATTTTCTCATAATGACGGTACTGGCCTTCCGCTGTCGGCTTGTTATAATACGGCGTGATAATAAGCACTCCGTCACAGCCGGCTTTTTTAGCATGAGAGGTGAGCTCTACCGCCTCCATAGTGTTGTTCGAGCCCGTCCCGGCGACTACCGGGATGCGCCTGTCACAAACCTCTACCGCTATCTTGATAAGACGTTTCTGTTCGGCCATGCATAAAGTCGCGGCTTCACCGGTACATCCGCATGGAACCAGACCGTCAGTCCCCTTATCAATATGAAACTCTATAAGATCACGAAACGTCTTCTCGTCTACCTTCCCGTCCTTAAAAGGCGTAACAAGTGCAACATATGAACCTTTAAACATAACATGTCTCCTTTGCTGGTAAAGTTTTTATCATATTTTCCCCTCATAGACGATCTCCGCCAAGCCTTCCAGCTTTACGTCCGTGACTTTCCTGCCGGAGATCTTATAATAAACCGTAAGAACTTCGCCGCTGCGGGTCTCTATTTTAACGGGACTTGAGGCGGCCCCTAAAAGACCCAGTACCACCGCCGCTGCCGTAGTGCCCGTCCCGCATGCCAGGGTCTCATCTTCCACTCCCCGTTCATAGGTTCTTATCTCCGTCATCCCGTCAGACGTTTCTTTCACAAAATTTGCATTGGTCCCCTCCGGGGCGAACATAGTATGTTCCCGGATCTGGCGGCCTATACCTTTTACATCATACCCTTCAAGCTCATCCACAATATGGACAACATGCGGCACGCCGGTATTAATAAAATGGACTGCCATAACGGTCGGGCCTATCCCGAGGTTTATATGAAGTTTTATATCCTTGGGGTCGCTCATGTTTATCTTTACATTATTCCCGCCGACTTCGGCGGGTAAGACTCCCGCACCTGTCTCGATGATAAAATCCTGGCCCCAGCCATGATAGTTCGCGTAAAAAGCGCTGCATCGGGCACCGTTACCGCACATAGTCACTTCCGAACCATCGGGATTGATTATGCGCATCTTAAAAGTCGCTTTTTTTGAGTCTTCCAGGACCAAAAGACCGTCAGCACCGATAGACAGTTTACGCCGGCAGAGATCTTTTGCCAGTTCTTGATAATCAAAGCTTCGCGCATCCAGCTGGCCGCTTTTATTGTCAATCACAATAAAATCGTTGCCGCTTGCAACCATTTTTGTAAAACTGATGCTGTAGTTTCCGATCATATGAACTCTTTCAGTATTTTTTCACCGTGTATAAGGTCCTGATACGTCTCTGCGTCCCGGATCACTTTGACTTTACCGCCGGCCACCAAGAGCTCCGCCGGTCGCGGCCGTGAATTATAATTTGAAGCCATTGTAAAGCCGTAAGCGCCGGCTGCCATGATCGCCAGATACTCACCGGCCATAAGTTCCGGAAGTTCCCTGTCCAGCCCCATGTAATCACCGCTCTCGCATATGGGGCCCACTACATCATAATCATAATGATTCGCCCTGCGTACGACAACGGGCCGTATCTCATGATAAGCATTATAAAGGCTGGGTCTGATAAGATCGTTCATCCCTGCGTCCACTATGGCGAATTTCTTGTCTGTTGTACCTGTCTTGACGTATATCACCTTCGAGACCAGAATACCGCTATTACCCATGATAAAACGTCCGGGCTCAAAAATGTACTTAAAGGGTTTGCCCTTGAGAAGCGGTACGATCTCGCTGGCAAATTCCTGTGCAGTCGTAGGCTCCTCCTGCCCGTAGACTATACCAAAACCGCCGCCGAGGTTTAACCATTCAACAGTAATATTGCCCTTCTCCAGAAAATCTAATACCTTTTTTATGGTAGCAACAAACGGTGCGGGATCCGTTATCTGCGAGCCTATGTGTATATGCACGCCTTTAATGTCAACGTTGGAATACTTGTTCGCGTTGTCAAATATGTCTTCGGCCGTGGCAAAATCTATCCCGAACTTCTTTTCCTTCGTGCCGGTAGTTATGTAATCGTGCGTATCAGCCTTAACGTCAGGATTAAGACGCAAAGCTGCCGTGGCTTTTTTGTTAAGGCGTCTGGAAACGGTATCGATCATTATAAGTTCCGGCAGCGACTCGACGTTGAAAAGAAGTATCCCTTTCTGAAGGGCGTCTTTTATCTCTTCTTCGGTCTTGCCCACACTGGCATAGACTATTCTTTCGGGAGGACACCCTACTTTAAGGGCTTTGAAAAGTTCGCCTCCCGAGACGATATCAAGCCCCGCGCCTTCATCCACCAAAGCCTTGCATATGCTCAGGTTCGAGTTGGATTTCATCGAAAAGCATATGAGGGGATTGAGTTCCTTAAACGCATCCTGTATCTTTTGGAAATGGTCCATTATCGTCTTATAGCTGTACAGGTAGAACGGTGTCGGATGCTCTTTGACGATATCGGTGATAGCTACATCCTCACAATGAAGAACCCCTTCTTTATAATGAAATTCATGCATGACTTCAGCCTCTCAGTTTTTTCTTCCAGGCGGATATCTCTTTTTTTACCATATCCGGATTCGTGCTGCCCTGGGTTTTTTTGTTTGCAACGGAAGTGGCGGGATTTAAAAGCGCAAATGCGTCTTCCCCCAGCTCGCCGGAAAACTTTTTAAGTTCCGCGACCGATAGATCCGAAATATTTATATTCTTCTCTATGCAATGTTTAACGATATTTCCGATGGCTTCATGCGCGTCAGCAAACGCGACGCCTTTACGTACCAGATACTCGGCCAAGTCCGTCGCATAGATGAATTCGCTTTCAAACGCTTTTTCGCAAGCATCTTTTTTTATTTTTATGGTACCCGCCAGTCCGCACATAATCTTAAGCTCTTGCTGAACGAGCTCGACAGACTCAAAAAGAGGCTTTTTGTCTTCCTGAAGATCCCTGTTGTATGAATGCGGTAGACCCTTAAGAAGCACAAAAAGAGTATTAAGAGCTCCTATCAGGTTCGAGGCCCTGCCACGCACGAGTTCCAGGACGTCCGGGTTTTTCTTCTGGGGCATAAGGGAACTACCCGTGCAGTACTCGGCGCCTATCTCCAGAAAGCCGAATTCCTCGCTAGCGTACAGAATAAGGTCTTCGGCTATCCTCGAAAGATGTACGGCGATAAAACAAAGCGCGCTCGTCACTTCAGCAATAAAATCGCGGTCACTGACGCTGTCAATACTGTTAGCGGATACTTTTTTAAACCCCAGTTTTTCCGCAACGAATTTCCGGTCGGCTTCAAGCGCGGATCCGGCGATAGCCCCCGAACCCATGACAGAGACGTCGCAGCGGCCGGCAGCGTCCAGAAGCCTTTCAGAATCACGCTGGAGCATTTCCACGTACGCCATTACAAGATGTGAAAAAAGAACGGGCTGGGCGCGGTTTAGATGGGTATACCCCGGGATGATCGTGCCAAAAACCCTTTCAGCCAGATCCGTCATCTCCGCCTGGAGAGACTTAATCAAGCTCTGAATGTCGCCTGCCTTGTCCATGCAATACAGGCGGACATCGTTTACCACCTGTTCATTACGCGAGCGGGCAGTATGCATCTTTTTCGCCGCCAGAGGCGCTTTTTCCGAAACATAATCCTGGATAGCGGAATGTATGTCCTCGTATCCCTCGGCTTTAAACTCACCTTTCTTGATCTTTGAGGCGAGCTCACCGAGCGCATCCAGAAGCTCTTTCTTCTCTTCCTTTGTTATGACGCCGATCTTTGCGAGCATCTCTACATGCACTTCGCTAGCCCTCAAGTCATATTCAGCAAGCACTTTATCTATATCAAGACTGGAGGTGAATTTCATGACCTGGGGATCCATATCTTTCTTATCGAACCTTCCGCCCCATAATTTGGCACTCATAATAGCTCCTTTTCTTAAATTATGTTGACAGCTCCGCAAACTACTGCTTCTTATCACTTTTTATACGGCAGTGCCCAGAGGTCAATGAACCCTTTCGCCAGAGACTGGTCGAAAATATCCCCCTTACCGTAAGTGGCAAGTGCCTTTTTGTAACGCGTATTGGGGCTCTTCCTGCCAGAGACCGTAACGCTGCCCTTGTAAAGTTTCAGTTTCACTTCACCTGAGACATTTGCCTGGGTAGCATCCACAAAAGCGTCTATAGCCTCCTTGAGCGGCGTGAACCATAACCCGTAATACACAAGTTCCGAGTAACGTATAGCAAGAATATCTTTATACCTACGGCTCTCCCTATCAAGCACAAGCTCTTCCAAGGCCGTGTGCGCCGCGTAAAGAATGGTCGAAGCCGGCGCTTCATAGATCTCGCGGCTTTTTATACCGACAAGGCGGTCCTCGATCATGTCAACCCGTCCGATGCCGTGGACTGCTCCCAGCTTGTTTAATTTCTGGACGAGCTCGACGCTCTTCAATTTTTTCCCGTTTATCGCTACCGGAATCCCTTTTTTAAAAGCAACTGTCACGTACTGCGCTTTGTCTAAAGTCTCTTCGGGGGACGCTATACTGATATACGTATTAGCGGGAGGCTCAACCATCGGGTCCTCAAGTTTACCGCCTTCGACGCTGGTGCCCCACAAGTTGACATCGATGCTGTAGAGCTTCTCTTTTGTCTGTTCGATCGGCACGCCGTGCTTTTTCGCATAGTCTATCTCGGCTTCACGCGTAGTGAGCTCCCACTGCCGGACCGGTGCTATTACCTCGAGTTTCGGGGCTTTAAGATGAAATGTCACCTCAAAACGGACCTGATCGTTCCCTTTGCCCGTACAGCCGTGGGCAAGAGCGCTCGCCTTCTCCTTTTTCGCGAAACCCGCCATCGCTTCAGCTATTATCGGACGCGACAGCGCCGTTGCAAGGTTGTATTTGCCTTCGTACAACGCGCCCGCTTTAAGGGTGCGGAACGCATACTCCTCTATAAACTTCTCTTTCAGGTCCATAACGACACACTTTTTCGCGCCGATCTTCAGCGCACGCTTACGGCTGCGTTCGGTGTCCGCGCCCTGCCCCACGTCCCCCATAAAACAGATGACTTCATAGCCCCTGTCCATGAGCCACTTTACGGCCACCGAAGTATCAAGACCTCCTGAATAAGCCAAAACTATTTTCTTAGGCATCTTTCAACCCCTTCTCTTTTATTGTTTTAATGTCTTCAGTAAAATCGCTTTCTGAACATGCATCCTGTTTTCCGCCTGGTCATAAACGATGGAGTTTTTCCCGTCAATCACATCAGTGATCTCCTCGCCGCGATGTGCCGGCAGACAGTGCATTATCAAAGCGTTTTTCTTGGCTCGCTTCATAAGCTGTTCATTCACTTGAAAGCGCGCAAAATCCTTAAGCCGTTTTTCTCTTTCCATCTCCTGCCCCATGCTGACCCACACATCGGTGTAGACTATATCACACCCCTCGACAGCCTCGTACGGGTCTTCAAACATCTCAAAGACTGTCTTGTTCCTCCTTGCGATTAACGCAGCTTCGTTATAGATCTCCAGTGAAGGCCTGTACCCCTCGGGGGTGGCTATCCTCATATCAAGACCGGTTTTCGCACAAGCCATAAGAAGCGAATTAAGCACATTATTGCCGTCACCGACATAAGCGAGCTTAATTTTCCTGAGTTTCTTCTTCTCCATTACGGTAAAGATATCACTTAAAGCCTGGCACGGATGCGCAAGATCAGAGAGCCCATTTACGACCGGTACGCTTGAATAAGCGGCAAGATCCACAACATCCTGATGCGCGAAAACCCTCGCTACAATACCATCGACATACCGCGAGATCACATGACCCACGTCCTTTACCGACTCCCTTTTGCCCATATCTATCTCGCGCGGACTGAGATACAGCACATACCCTCCCAGATGCACCATAGCCACCTCGAAGGATATCCTTGTGCGGTTGGACGGCTTCTGAAAAAGAAGCGCAAGCGTTTTGTCTTTAAACATGCTTTTCTTGCTAAGCGGCGCCTTTTTGAGCTTCCGGGTGAGATTCATGATATCAAAGATCTCCCGCGAACTTAAGTCTTCCAGCGTTATTAAATCTCTTTTCTTTTTCATATCCTCTCCAGCACTTTTGATAACTTTTTTATGGCCACGTCGACCTCTTTTTTCGTAACGGTAATCGGAGGCATTATACGCAGCACCTTTTTCTGAGTACAGTTTATTAAAAGTCCTTCCTTCATGCATTCTTCCGCGACTTTGGAGGCGTCTTCCATATTCATCTCAACGCCTATCATCAGCCCCTTACCCTTAACCTCGCCGACAAGAGAGCTTTTCCCCGCTAATTCTTTAAACTTCTCGGCTATATACACGCCCATTTTAAGAGCGTTTTCTAAAAGATCCTCTTTTTCGATGGCTTCAAAAACCCCCAAAGCTGCGGCACAGACTATCGGGCTTCCTCCGAAGGTGGAAGCGTGCGAACCGGGCACAAGCACATCCTTGTGTTTTTCGTTTACAACGAGAGCGCCGATCGGCAGCCCCCCTCCCAGGGATTTGGCAAGAGTCATGGCATCTGGTTCGATCCCGAAATATTTATACGCAAACATCTCACCCGTACGCCCCATACATGTCTGGACCTCATCGAGAATGAGAAGAATATCTTTCTCTTTACAGATGCGGCTCATCTCGCGCATATAATCTTCACCCGCAACGTTTATTCCGCCTTCACCCTGTATGGGTTCTATGATAACAGCCACGGTCTTACCGGTAAGGGCGGAAGCGAAAGCATCAATATCGTTAAAGGGGACGTGCTTAAATCCTTCCGGTAGAGGCGAAAACCCTACTTTCACCTTATCCTGTCCCGTCGCCGTAAGAGTCGCAAGCGTGCGTCCATGGAAAGATTTCTCCATGGTTATAATCTCGTACCTGTCCGGGGAGCCGTACTTGCGAGCCAGTTTTATTGCCCCTTCGTTAGCTTCCGCGCCGGAGTTACAGAAAAACACTTTACCCGGGAAGGAATAATCTATTATCTTTTTCGCCAGAAGCGGCTGCACATCACTATAGTAATTATTGGATACGTGCAGAATCCTCTTAAGCTGTTCGTTAAGGCGCCTGATAACCGTGGGGTGACGGTGGCCTATACCGCTGACAGCCCAGCCCGGGAAGAAATCCAGATACTTTTTACCGTCTATGTCTTCCACCCACGCGCCTTCTCCTTTCACCAGACATAAATCCGTACGCGTATACGTGGAAAGCACGTAATCTTCATAGAGCTTTTTCACTTCGTGTATGTTCATCTTTTTTCGCTCTTCCTTTTGTGTCTCTGTAATCAACTGTGAATTATCTCTGTGCCGATACCCTGATCGGTAAAAATCTCAAGCAGAAGCGCGTGTGCCAGGTTAGCGTCAACAATGTGGGATTTGCGTACATCTCCCCTTAACGCATGTATGCAGGCCTTTATCTTTGGTACCATACCGCCTTCGATGGTCCCGTTTTTGATCAAGCGTTCGGCAGTCTCCATCGTTATGGAGTGAAAGAGAGACCCGGGATCGTCTTTGTCCTCCAAAACCCCTCTTACATTCGTCAGGACGACAAATTTCTCCGCCTCAAGCGCTATTGCTATGTTGCTGGCAGCCTCATCCGCGTTTATATTATACAGCTTGTTATCTTTACCCCTGCCGATCGGACAAATAACGGGGATTATGTTCGTATTGACAAGACGGTTTAAAATCGTCGTATCGATCGCTTCGACACTGCCGACAAACCCCAGATCCACTCCTTCGCGTTTGGCTGCCAGTATCATGTTGTTTTCCTTGCCGCTCAAGCCGAAAGCTTCGCCGCCGTGTGAATTGATCTCCTCCACCAGACCTTTATTAACCTGCATGAGGACCGAATCCACGACATCTATTGATTTTTCACACGTCACCCTGAGTCCGTCCACAAACTTAGTCTCTATTCCTGCTTCCTTGAGGCGCTCGCTTATATTGGGCCCTCCCCCGTGGACCAGGACGGGTTTCATGCCGGCATAGCGCATAAAGACAATGTCCTGCAGGATCATGGCGCGGGCGTTTTTGTCATGCAGGGAGCTTCCGCCGAACTTTATGACAACGACTTTACCGAAAAACTCTTTTATGTACGGAAGCGCCTCTATAAGAACTTCGCTTTTTTTAATCGCTTCTTCCATGGCCTTTTCTCCGCGTACCTTTTCTCTGGCGTTTAAGTAGTATAATACGAGTTCAGTGTGATATACTTTTTGGAAATATCACAGGAAAAATAAACCGCTTCGCCCCTGCCGCTATGAAGGTTTACCAGTATCTGTACGTTGTGCTTTTTAAAAACCGGCGTCGTCTTGCGTTTTACGCTTGAGACTGCTTTGCCTCCTTTAAAAAAAGTCACGCCATCAAGGACTATTTCCATCTTATCGGGATCAAAAACAGCGCCGCTGGCGCCTGCTGAAGACGCTATGCGGCCCCAGTTAGGATCGCCGCCTAAAACGGCACATTTAACCAAAAGCGAATCGGCGATGGATTCTGCTATTCTTTTCGCGTCGTCACCACTCTTGGCGCCCTTAACGTTAACCTCGATCAGTTTGGTGGCGCCTTCCCCATCCCGGACGATCATCTTGGCCAGGCTCCTGCAGACAATTTCAAGATTTTTTTGAAACGTCCTGAATGCTCTGCTTTTCTCGGTAATGAGACTGTTGCCGGCCTCCCCGTTTGCAAGAAGCATGATAGTATCGTTGGTGCTCATATCACCGTCAACCGTTATCGCGTTAAATGAAGTCTCTACACCGCTAGTAAGCGCTTTCTTAAGAGCAGCTTTTGAAATATTAGCGTCCGTCAGCACGTAGCAAAGCATAGTCGCCATGTCCGGCTTTACCATCCCGGCTCCCTTGGCTATCGCCGTCATCATGACTTTCCTGCCGCTTGCGGTAAATGTGCGCGACGCGACCTTCGGGAAACGGTCCGTCGTCATGATACCTTCGACTGCATCATCTATACCCTTCGCGGATAATTTAGAGACCAGTAGCGGCATCCCGCTAAGGATGGGTTTCATGGGCATGTTCTCGCCTATTATCCCGGTTGAAGAGACCAAAACCGCGTCCTTGGAAACATCTAAGAGGTCCGCCATGACACTTACCATCTTACGCGCATCTTTGAGCCCGCGCCTGCCCGTCATACAGTTGGCGTTGCCGCTATTAATCACAACAGACCTTATCTCGTCGTTTTTTGCAAGCTGCTTCTGCGCCAAAACAACGGGAGCGGCCTTAACCACATTCGTAGTAAACAGCGCCGCCACCTTACAAAGTTTTTTAGAATAAAGAAGCGAAAGGTCTTTCCTCTTCTTCTTCACTCCAGAATGTATGCCGCTGGCAAGAAACCCTTTTGGAAGTTTATGTTTTCTCATGTTTTTTCTGCCAAAAAAAACGCTTCGCGCGTTATATAAGGCCCGTCCTTTCATCGAAACCGCACATTATATTCATGTTCTCGACAGCCTGACCGCTTGCACCCTTTAAAAGGTTATCGATAACCGAAACTACTACAATCATCCCGCGGGCTACCTTGATACCGATGTCACAGAAATTAGTCCCTACAACATCCTGCACTTCGGGCAGCTGGCCCACCGGACGAAGCCTTACAAATGGTTCATCCTTGTAAAGGGCCTGGTACATCTTATATACGGTATCCTCGGAAGCGGAAAAACCTTCGTGCTGGATATAAATAGTCGAAAGTATCCCCCTCCTTATCGGCAGGAGATGCGGCGCGAAATTCACCTTTAGCTTCTTTCCGGCCACTCCCGAAAGCACATGTTCCATCTCCGGCATATGCTGGTGCTCATTAGCCTTGTAGCATTTAAAGTTTTCGTCTACTTCGCCGAATGAAAGGGGTATCGACGCTTTCCTTCCGGCACCGGTGGCTCCGCTTTTGGAATCCGCGATAACAACAAGTTTATTTTCCGCTACAATTCTTATAAGCGGCAAAAGGGCCAGGATGACACTGGTCGGGTAGCAGCCCGGATTAGCCACGAAATCCGCACCTTTTATCTTTTCCCGGTTAAGTTCAGGAAGCCCGTATACGGCTTTTTTCAGGTTCTCCGTATCGGTATGCTCCGTCATATACCACTTTTTGTATTCCTCTGGAGGCAGACGATAGTCCGCGCTGAGATCGATGACTTTTTTACCTTTAGCAAGAAATGCCGGCGCAACTTTCATAGACACCGTATGCGGGAGAGCCAGGAAAACCACTTCGCTGGTAGAAGAGACTTCTTCAATATCAAGGTTCTTGCACACCATAGAAATCTTCTTGCCGAATTTCGGGTAAAGATCCGAAAACTGCATCTCTTTCTCCACAAGTGCAGAGAGAGATGTAACTTCCGCTTCAGGGTGCTTTAAAAGAACTTCTACAAGCTCTTCACCCGTATATCCTGTCGCTCCGACTACTCCGATTTTAATCATGATTTTTACCTCGCATATGCATTTAATATATGAATTTTTTCAGGCTATATATATAATACTCGTCTTTGATATAACTATGAAAATCCAAGTATAAAATAAATGTTTTACCATGTCAATCAAAAAGGTTTTTTATACTTAAGTGCCCTTAAAAAGCTGTCCACTAAACTTAAAAAAAACAGGCCACGTTAAACGTGGCCTGTTCCCAAATGATCTATAAGTTATTTCAAGTACTAACGTTTTGAGAACTGGAAGTGCTTACGGGCGCGTTTCTGACCGTATTTCTTGCGCTCTTTGGCTCTAGGATCGCGGGTAAGAAACCCCGCCTTCTTTAAAACGGGCCTAAGGTTCTCATCATATTTAAGTAAAGCCCTTGCTATACCGTGTCTAAGAGCCCCGGCCTGGCCGCTTATGCCTCCCCCATCTATTGTCGCTACAACATCGAATTTCTTAAGCGTTCCCGCCTCTTCCATAGGCTTTAAGACGATGATCCTATGGGTTTCTCTGGGGAAATAGTTTTCAAATTTCCTTCTATTGACATTAATTTTGCCGCTTCCCGTGCGCAGTCTCACCCTTGCTACGGATTCCTTGCGCCTGCCAACGGCTATATATTCTTCCATTTAACACCTCATCTTTATATCGTTTTAACTTCTGGTTTCTGGGCTATATGGGGGTGATCGTCCCCGACATACAATTTCAGCCTCTTAAGCATACGACTGCCCAGTTTGTTCTTGGGAATCATGCCCTTTACGGCATGTCTTATAACATACTTGGGATCCTTCTTGGACATTTTGTTATAAACTGTCTCTTTTTGGCCGCCAGGGTAACCGGAATATCTTTTGTAAACCTTTTTGCTACCCTTTTCTCCGGTAATCCTTATCTTGTCGCAATTTATGACAATGACCCCTGCGCCGCTATCCACATGGGGAGTAAAATCTGGACGATTTTTACCCATAAGGAGCGTCGCTATCAAAGTAGAAGCCCTGCCCAGGACCTTGCCTGAAACATCGACAAGATACCAAGGATGCTGGACTTTTTCACGTTTTATCATCTTTGTTTTAGTCATGATATACTATCCTTTAAATCAGCCTTTTCCTCCTCCGGATCATTAAAACCAGCCTCACCAGGCGTAAAGGAAAAGGAACCATTACCACAATAGAGTCGTAAAATTAACATATTTGAGTGGGTTTGTCAAGAGGATATTGTCAATACGCGCGTCTTACTAATCCTCTGCAATTAGAGAAGCATATATATAATCTTAAATAATGGGAAAAACAGCCCGGCAGACTGACGGGACAAATAAAAACAACGGTTTCTATTTCGGACCTGTAACCGCCCGGTAAAGTGCCCTTACCTGGTCCTTATAGTAAGCATTAAATACCTGGTTTAATGTTTTTTTAGAGACACCTTTCTTACTTAGGTCACTTGCCTCCTTGTTTACCCTGCGCTGGTCGTTGATCGTAACCTTATGAGTATGTAATTTTCTTGCCATCACTCCTCCTCCCCCTTCTTCTTCCTGAAAACTACGCTACCGTCGTCCAGGACAACAAAAGTCACTTTATCGCGCCTTCTTATCCCGAAATACCTCTGGAGTACCTTTGGAATAAAGATCTGCCCCCTGTCGGAAACAGTAGCAAAAAATCTAAACCTTGATTTCTTTATCATACGATTACCTCTGTTTTTAACAAATCAGTAACAAGTATATAACAAGTAAAAATACTTGTCAAGAAAAAAATTAAAAACGGCGTAATACTCATTTTCTAAGGGATCAAGCTATTGGCGAGTTTTTGGGGATAAACGTAAAAAGGTGGTTTTAATCCGTAGAATCAGTATTTGACTTCGACCAGAAAGAGCCCTTTTGCCGGAGCGGTGGGACCGGCTGTGCGTCTATCTTTATTCTTCAGGATTTTTTGCATGCTTCCGGGAGGGAAATAGCCTCTGGCTAGCTCAACTAATGTGCCCACAATATTACGGACCATGTTATAAAGAAACCCGTTCGCCGCGATATCGATTATAAGGGAATTTTTTCTCTTGGTGATGTCTATGTAAAAGATATTCCTTACCGAAGACCTCTCCCTTTTGTCTTTTGCCTGGAAGGATCTAAAGTCATGTTCGCCTATAAGAATAGACGCCTCTCGCCTCATAAGAGGTACGTCCAGCCTGTAAGGAACGCGCCAGGAGTACTTCTCCTTGAAAGGATCCCTGGACTTTGAATTGAAAATATAATATCTGTAATGCTTCTCTTTTGCATCGAACCGGGCATGAAAGTCCGGGTACATTTCTTCGGCTTTTTTTATCGCGATATCTTCCGCGAGTAACGCATTCAGCGCACGGGGAATCTTGTGGATGGGTATAGCTGAAGCAGCCTTGAAGTGCGCGACCTGTTCTATCGCATGTACGCCTGCATCAGTACGGCTTGCCCCGTAAAGGCGATGCCTCTTGCCGAAGACTTTCTCGACAGCGTCTTCCATCTCCTCCTGGATGGTCTTAGCGTTTTTCTGAAGTTGCCAGCCTTTGTAAGCGGTACCGTCATAGGAAATAGTAACTTTAATCGTGTGCATGATCGGCTGTTAAATGCAGTTTACGGGATACCCTCTTTTATACCCCGGATATGAGACATTCCGCGATCTGAATCGCATTGAGAGCCGCGCCTTTTCGAAGATTATCCGCAACGACCCACATATTTATGCCAGAGGGGATAGATTCATCTTCCCGTACGCGTCCGACAAAGACGTCGTCCTTGCCTTCTACGTCGATGGGCATAGGATACCTGTTTTTCCCGGGATCATCAACCACGGTAATGCCGGGAAACTCTTCCAGTAAAACGATGACCTCTTCCCTAGTGAGTTTTTTCTCGGTCTCGACGTTTACGCTTTCAGAGTGTGCGTAATACACCGGTACCCGCACACAAGTCGCAGTGACTGCGAGGGACGGAAGTTCCATTATCTTACGGGTCTCTTCGACCATCTTCATCTCTTCCTTGGTATAGAAATTTTCCTTAAAAACATCGATATGCGGTATAAGATTATACGCTATCTGATGAGCAAACTCCTTTACCATGTCTTTAGAGACGTTATGCTCGCCTATGCCGTAATGTGACTCTTTCCTGCTGAGGGTGGTGGTCTCTCTCTCCATCTCTAGGATATTCTTTTGTCCCGCGCCTGAGACAGACTGAAAAGTGGTTACGACAACCCGCTTGATACGGCTTGATTTATTTATGGCGCATAAAGGCAATACCATCTGTATGGTAGAACAGTTCGGGTTTGCTATAATCCCCTTGTGCCCCCTGATGGCATGCGCGTTAACTTCGGGGACCACCAAAGGAACTTCCACATCCATTCGGAAAGCGCTCGAGTTATCGACGCAGACCGCCCCGCAAGCTGCCGCATGCGGCAGAAACTCCCTACTTCTGGAAGCGCCTGCCGACGCCAGTACTATATCAATCCCGGTAAAAGAACCTTTCCCGAGGACCTTGACCTCGTGCTCGCTTCCCTTGAAATATATTTTCTTTCCTTTTGAGCGTTCGCTGGCCAGAGGACGCAGTTCGTCTATGGGAAAGTTCCGTTCTTCCAGTATGGAAAGAAACTGCCCTCCCACAGCGCCAGTGGCGCCCATAACAGCAACATTATATCTATCTTTCTTCTTCATGTTTATCTTAATCCCATAAATTAAAAATAAACGGGACTGGTTCAAGCATGCAGTTTACACTACTGCAGGGAACCTGTCCCTACCGTCCATTCTTCATCCGAGAGCTTCTACCACCAGATCCCCGACTTCAGATGTGGAATGACCCATCTTGCCGGCCGAAAGGCTCTTTAATTTCTTGGCTGTAACGTTCATCACCGCTTTTTCGATGAGACTGGCGGCCTCCTCTTCTCCCAAAGTCTCAAGCATCATGCCTGCGGCACATATCGCGGCAAGCGGATTGATAACGTTCTTACCGGTATATTTCGGCGCGGATCCGCCGATTGGCTCGAACATAGAAACGCCTTCGGGATTGATGTTGCCCCCGGCAGCTATCCCCATTCCTCCCTGTATCATCGCGCCGAGATCGGTGATAATATCACCGAACATGTTATCCGTAACAAGCACGTCAAACCATTCGGGATTCTTTACCATCCACATGCAGGTGGCATCGACATGCGCGTAGTCCCGCTTTATATCCGGATAATCTTTTTCGCCTATTTCGTGAAAAGCGCGTTCCCAGAGATCAAAAGCGTGCGTAAGGACATTGGTCTTTCCTACCAGGGTCAACGTGTTCTTCTTTTTACGCTTTCTTGTGTATTCAAAAGCGTATCTATGACACCTTTCCACGCCTTTACGTGTATTGATCGAAGTCTGCACGGCCACTTCGTCAGGAGTCCCTTTCTTCAGAGCCCCGCCCGAACCGGAATAGAGACCTTCAGTATTCTCCCTGACAACTACAAAATCAATGTCTTCCGGACCCTTATCCTTTAAGGGCGTCTCCACACCGGGATATAATTTAACCGGCCGGAGATTTATGTACTGGTCGAGAGAAAACCTCAATTGAAGAAGAAGCCCTTTCTCCAGAATACCCGGCTTAACATCGGGATGCCCTATTGCGCCAAGATATATGGCATCGACAGTCCTGAGCTCTTTAAGAACGCTATCGGGAAGAACTTCACCGGTTTTTTTATAACGTTCTCCGCCAAGGTCATAGGTGATCTTCTCAAATTTGATGCCTTTCTTCCGGCCGACTGCGTCTAAGACCTTTATACCCTCTCTCACTACTTCCGGCCCTGTTCCATCTCCCGGTAAAACTGCTATCTTGTACATTTATCCTCCTCTTCAAACTGGAACTCTTTTGATTATTTTTTCTTTTTTGCGTATTTCATGAGACCGCCGCTACGTATGATCTCTGTTATAAATTTCGGGAACACTTCGGAATCGTAGACCTTCTTCTG
>Ga0180431_10002487_pt1 | contig 24674 bp, 25 predicted proteins | sample SS_ome_11_FD_132459 | JGI IMG/M metagenome (GOLD analysis project Ga0180431, IMG submission 132459) | Hypersaline lake sediment archaeal communities from the Salton Sea, California, USA - SS_1_MS_1 metaG | ecosystem: Environmental > Aquatic > Non-marine Saline and Alkaline > Hypersaline >... | reverse complement strand
GCAAACTTGGGTTTGACGTTTCCGAGGCCGTTGATCACGTCGTCGGTTTTGCCCAGGAGTTGGCCGAGCTTGCCGACGGTCTTTTCGGTGTTCTTGGCGGTCCGCTCTTCGGCGTCTTTGGGGCCGCCCATGACGGCCAGGGCGGCGGCGGAGAAGGTCCCGGTGGGGCTGGCGGTCCGCTCGGCCTGCTGGTTCTGGGCCGCAAAATCTTTGGCGGCCAGTTGGCGGCGGAGGGCGAACTGCTGCACGATCTTGTCGATCGGGACGCCCGTCTCGCCGGCCTCGCGGAGCGCCTTTTTCTCGTCGAGCTTGATGAGGGCCATTTGCTGGTCAAGGCCTTCCTTGTCCCGGAGGATCGTGTTGCGCTCGATTTCGTCCGTGATCCGCTCGCGGGCCGTTTCCCGCTCGGTGGTCCTCTCCTCCTCGTGACGGTCTTTCACGCCGCCGATCTCCAGCTTCTCCGCCTGGTTCAGGGCGGCCAGGTCGGCGCCGATCTTCTCGGCTTGCTCGCGGTCCGCGGCATAGCGGCGCTTGATCGACGCAATCTCCCGCTCCTCTTCGTTGTCGATGAGGCGGATTTTGAGGTCGGCCAGGCGTTCGGCCAGGCCGGCTTCGAAGTCGGCCCGCGCTCGGGCCTGGGCCAGGGCGTCTTCGGGGCCGCCGGCGAGCTGGTCCAGCTTGCTGCCGTAATCTTCGGTTTCGGCACCACGGCGGCCGGTGAAGGTCTCGCGGGCCGCGGCCTCCTCTTCGGCCTGGGCCCTTTCGATGGGGGCCACGTCGGCGCCCACGCGCTCGCGGAGCTGCTTTTCGAGGGCGTACTTCTCGCGGATGCGGGTCAGCTCGGCGGCCTCCTCCTCTGCGATCTGGTCCATGCGCTGGTCGTGCAGCTTGGTGAGCTGGGTGGCCTCCTCGTTGCGCGGGGCCAGGTCGGGCAGGGCGGCGTCTGCGGGCGATGCGCCCCCGGAAAGCGCGTCCACGTCGCCCCCTTCCAGGGCGCGGATGCGGGCCAATATGGCCTGATACTTCTCGCTCAGCGCGATGTTCTCTTGCATCTTTTCGCGCTGCCAGTCGGCCTCGGCCTCATCCATGCCCTTGAAGCCGCCCTCCAGGAACCCGCCGAAGGCGGCCCCCAGGTTGCCGCCGGCGGCCTCCTGGTTGACGGATGCCATGGTCCGCTCGAGTTCCTTCAGCTCCGCCTTGAGTTCGTGCAGGGCGGCGGCTCGCATCTGTTTGTTGGCGGCGGCCTGCGCTTCGGCGACGCCGGAGAGTTTGCCTTGCGTGCGGTCCAGGGTGATCCCCAAATCGCCGTAGGCCATTTCGAGCCGGCTGATAATGCCTTCGGCCTTGTCCATTTCCTCGTTGGTCAGACGTTCCTTGTCGGCCAGGTCGGTGAGGGTGGCGAACTGGTTCATTGTGCTCGCCCGCAGCTCGTCCTGTTTCTGCCGCCATCGTGATATGCTGTCGCTGATCTTGTCGACGTGAACAGCCGAACGCATGATGGCGGCGGTGGCCAGGCCGGCCGCGGCGACGATGCCGGTGAACACGATCACGAGCGGGTTTGCCGCAAGGAAGGCGAAGGCGGTCGAGAGGGTCGTGACGGCCGTGGTCACCGTGCCGATCACGAAGCCGGCCGTCACGAAGGGGGCGCCGATGCCGGCGATCGCCGTGCCGGCGGCGGCGATCACGGCCCCGACCTTGAGCGCGGTCACGATCACTTCGCGGTGCTCGGCGATGAACTCGCGGACTTTGCCGGCGGCGGCGGCGAGCCGATTGGAGAGCTCGGTCAGCACGGGGGCGACGGCCGCGCCCACGGTCTGCCAGGCGGCCTCCAGCGAGCGCTTGAGGCGGTTCATGGCGTCCGTGTACTCGGCGGCCGCGTCGGCGTCCTCGGTGCTCATCGTGACGCCGAGCCGCTGGGCCTCCTCGCGGAGCTGCTTGATCCCCTCCCGGCCGGAGAAGATGAGCGGCAGGAGCTTGTCGACGCCCGTGCCGAACGCGCGTTGCGCCAGGCCGGCCGCGGCGGCGTTGTCGCCGTAGTTGGCCATTGCGTCGGCGATCGCCAGAAAGCGCTCCTCCGCGTTCATTCCCTGGAGCTTTTCCATCGAGAGCCCCAGCTCTTCCAGGGCCGCGGTTTCGACGGAGGAACCCGCCCCGGCGGTGACGCGACCGACGCGGCGGTTCATCTTCTGGAGCACGGCGCCAAGATCCTCGATCGACGCGCCCGATTGCTCGGCGGCGAATTTGAGTTGCGAGAGGGCCTCGACGGAGACGCCCGTGCGGGCGGCCATCTTGTTGAGGTTGTCGCCGAAGCTGGCGAACTTGGCGGCCGCGCCCACGATGGGGGCGACGATGGCGGCGCCGGCGGCGGCGATCGTGCCGCCGATGCGGGTGACGCCGGCCCCAAAGGCCTTGAGGTCTTTTTCGGCCGACTTGAGGCCCTTGACGAGCTTGGACTTGTCGGCGAAAAGCTCGACGAACGCGCGGCCGGCTCGGACGTTGGCACCGCTGCTCATGGGCTCTGCTGCGTTAGTGGGCGAGGGCGTGGCCGCTGGAGGCGATCGCCTCGAGGACGGCCGGGTTGTAGGGCATCACGTCGGCCTGGGTTGCCTCGCCGTCGAGGTCGACGCCCAGGCAGGCGGCCACGAGCCGGGCAAAATCGTTTGTGATCTCGTACTGCACCTCGGCCATGGTCGCCAGTTGGCCGTAGGTGAAGGGCCGCGGGTCGAGTCTCAGGACGCCGGCCCAGCGGTAGACGGTCCGCCAGTGGTCGCCGGGCTGGTACGGTCGGTCGTCGTCTGGTTCAGGCTTTCGAGCTTGTGGGCGATCTCCCGGATCACGACCTCCATGTCGAACGTCTGCGTCGCGTCCTCCGCCAGCTTGTACGCCGCCTGGACGATCTGCCCCGTCGTCTGGATCACGGCCGCCTCGGCGGGGCGGCCCAAGTCGACGAAAAAATCGCGCCACTCTTGGAGGAAAGCGGCGTGGGCCTCGAAGAGGGCCTTGCCGGCCAGGCCGCGGCCGAACTCCCGCGGGTCGACGCCGGCCGCCTCGGCGTCGGGCTCGAGGAGCACCTGCAAGACGTCGTAGAAGAAGAGGATGTCCGTCTGCAGGGCGATCGAGAGGTTCGCGACGGCGCGGGCCTGGTCGGGCTCGATCGGGCGGCCGTCGCGGGCAAGGGCCGGCTGCAGGAGGTCGACGGCGCAGGACGAGCCCTTCACGCGCTGGATGTCGCCGATCGTGAGCGCGATCTGCCAGGGGCGGCCGGCGGTGTCGGTGAAGCTGTGCATTTCGTGCGAAATGGGGGGAGGGTTTTGGAACAGGAGGAAACGGAGGAAACGGCAGCGAGGCTACGGGGTGGAGTCCTGCAGGACGAGGATCTCGAGCGTGGAGGCCGTGGCGGAGCCGTTGGTGGCATAGGCCACCGTGATCGGGTCGCCGGTCAAGGGATTGGTCTCGCCCGAAGAGCTGTTCCAGGTCTCCGGGTTGTCGGCGGTGAGGCGGTAGGCCTTGATGTCGTCGCCGTCGGCGTCCTCAAACAGGACGTGCGCGTTCTGGTCGCAGTTGACGCCGAACATGGCCACGTTATCGCCGTCGATCGCGCAGTTGATCTGCGTCCGCGTCGTGACGTAGATCACGGTTTCGGCGGCGGGCAGGACGTCGCCCGAGGCGGTGGGCGTGTCGTCGAAGCCGACGGTGGTCGTGTCGTCCGAGTCGAGCGTGACGTTGTAGCGGCAGCCGCCGCTCCAGTGGATGTCAACGACGTTCCCGGAGCTGAGGCCGTGACCCTCGGTAAGGGTCAGGATCCCCTCGCCGTCGCCGGTCCGCGTGGAGAGCGTGCCGGCCTTGGCCGCCGGGAGCGTGATCTCGTAGCCGGCGTCGGCGTCGGCCGTCAGCGAGAGCGGGTCGTTTTTCAGCGTGCGGCCCGCGATCGACATGACGACCGCGAAAGTGCCTTTCTTGCTCATAACATTTCCCTAGGCTGGAGGCACGGAGACGGACGGGAAGGATGTGAGGGGGAAATGGGGAGAGGGGAAAAGGGGGAAACAGAAGGGAGGAGTTTCGACACGAGCCCTATTGTTCTTCTTTTCCCTTTCTCCATTTTTCCTTTTCTCCCCTACACGTCCTCTCTGTCCTCTGTGGCCTCGGTGGTGGATGGGTGGCTTAGCAGTAGAGGTTGGCCAGGGCGGGGGCCCGCTCGGCCTCGTCGGTCGGCTCGGCGGAGAACTTGTAGGTCTGCTCGCCCTTGAACGGCTGCCCGAGCTCGACGGAGAGGACGAAGTCCATGTCGGGGCCCTTGCCCGAGGAATAGTCCTTCCCGCGGAGCGCGACGGGCGTGCCGGCGGCGGCCGCGGTCAGAAGCGCGGTGAGCGTGGTGTCGTCCGCGCGGTTGACCATGCTCCACTCGATCGAGCAGCTCAGGGCCGTGACGCGGGACGAGTTGACGCTGGGCCCCGTGCCGTCGCCCGAGACGGACGTGTCGCCCGTCTCCTTGTCGAGCTTGAAGGTCTTCTCGCGGGCGTTCTCGATCAGCGTGTCGGCGGTGCTGCCGGCCGTGCCGTAGTAGAGGAGGCCCTCGAAGGCCATCTTGGTGTTTTTGGTTCCCATCGTGGTTTCCTTTGGAAGCGGGAAAGGTGTTTGGGGCGGGTGGGGTCAGTCGCCGATGCGGCCCTCCCAGGTGCGACCGAGCAGGGGGCCGACGTGTGCAAGGGCGGGGCCCATCGTGGGCCGCTGGGGGAAGGCGGTGCCCTTGTACGTCTCCCCGCGCTCGTGGGCACCCATGGCCTGGCCGATGACGCTGGCGGCGAAGCCGACCACGTACTGGTAGCCGCGGATCTCCATGGCGTAGCGGACGGCCTTCTTCGCGCGGCCCGTACGGGTCCGCGGGGGCTGGCCCTCGGGGGCCGGCTTGCGGCTCCGCGTGCGGCGGATCGAGCGCTTGGCCTCCTGGGCCGCGGCGTAGGCCACCGGCCGCATCGCCTTGTCGGCCGCCTTGTCGGCCGCGTCGGCGACACGCTGGAGCTCGAGGTCGAGGCGGTAGCTGAGCCCGATCATGCCGCCTCCTCGGCCGGGAGGCTCGTGCGGTAGGTGACGCGAAAAATGCTCGTGAACTGGCTCCACTGCTGGAGGTGATCGGGGACCCAGCCGAACATGGTCTCGATCGAGACAAAGACGGCGTCGAACTCGGTCAGCCGGCGGAGCGAGAGGAAGCGGCCCAACTCCTGGACGAGGTTCAAAAGGTCGTCGACGGCGAGCGTGTTGATCCGCCCGGTGGCCGGGTCGGTGTCGGCGGAGGTGAACTTGTAGCGGACGGCGACGTCGACGGCCGAGTCGAAGCGGAGCGTGGTGTCGCTCTCCTCCTCCATGCCGGGCGAGACGGGGACGACGTCGACCGCGATCTCGCCCGTCTCCTCGAGCTCCATCGCCGTCTCGTAGTGGCGGACCGCGGTGAACGGGAGGCTGAAGCTCTCGGCGTTCAGCTCCGCGGCCACGGCGTCGGCGACTTGGACGAGCTCGCAGGTCGTGCTCATGGAGATCTACGGGGAAACGTGCTTGGTGTGTACCAGCCACTGGGTAGCGGAGGCGTCGGCCCATTCGGCCTCGGGTCGGTCGCCCTGGGGCTTGGCCTCGAACGTGTGCGCGACGTCGGCGATCGTGATCTCGATGCGGTCGCCGCGGCGGGGCTCGACGGCCCCGTCGCCGAAGTCGTAGTCGGCCGCCGCAATCAAAAAGTCGGTCGTCTGGACGGTGGTCACGAATCCCGAGCGGTCGCGGGCCTGGACGTCGCGCATCACGAGCTCGGCCGTCACGCTGGCGGTCTCGGAACCGCGGGAAAGCGTGACGGTGTCGCCAAAGGCCTCGGCCAAGAGGCTGTCGGCGGCGGCGAAGTCGGTGTCGAAATTGGCCATGGGTCGGTCGGGGGTGTCTTTCCGGTCTGCAAACACACGGGGCAGGATCCGGGGCCGAAGGAGCGGCGGCCCGCGGATCCTGCCCGCTGTGGGCTAGCTGGCCAGGTCGGTGCAGCGGATCGCCATGTGCGCGACTCGCACGTCGGCCGTGGTGTCGTTGGCCGTCTTCTCGATGTGGGCCAACAGCTTCATGGGGCCGGTGGCCGCGTCGAGCTTGAACGTGCTGTCGTCCAGCACGCGGACGCCGTTGATGTACAGCTTGATGTCCTCCAGGTCGCGGCAGTCCATGCGCCAGTCGAAATAAGTGTCGTCGACGGCGTCGACGGTGGTGTCCGTGGCGGCGACCTCGGTGGTGCCGTCGTCGGACTCGGCGAGGATCGAGAGCGCGGTGCCGTCGAGGTGGAAGAAGCAGCCCTCGGTGATCGAGTCGGCGTCGGTGGCGTGCGTTGCGTTCGCGATGCCGAGGTTGATGTCCAGGGCCCCGTCGTCGCCGATGTCGTAGATCGCCGATCGGCCCTCGACGATGAAGGGGATCGTCACCGGGACCGAGTGCACCGAGAGGACGTCGCACTTCTGCGCCTCGGCGGTGGCGGAGAAGGTCATCGCGATCGAGCCGCCGCGGTGGACGACGGTCGGCGTGCCCGAGGTGAGGACGATGACCGTCTCGGTCGGGTCGCGGAAGAGGTCGATCGTGTAGTTGGGCTTGACGTTCAGGTCGACGACGACCGTGGTGGCCGCGGCGGTGGCGTCGGCGACGGCCACGCCGATGGCGAAGTCGGCGCCCGCGGCGGCCTTCAAGGGGGTCGCCGTGCCGGCCGAGCGGTCCCAGTAGAGGAGATCGCCCTCGAGCACGACGACGTTGGCCGTCTTGGCGACGGTGAACTGGCCGGAGGTCTTCAGCGCGGCCGGGTCGCCGCTCACGAGGGCCTGGAGGCCCAAGACGACGGCCGCGCGGCCGTCGGTCAACTGGATGACTTCGCCGGACGAGTAGCCGGCGGCGGGGGTCGAGACGTCGATCGTGTCGGCGTCTTTGGAAAGCACGGCTTCTGCGGACATGGTGGGGTTCCTTGCGGTCGAAAATGGGAAATTGGTTTGGGGTGGCTGATTGCGGGGTCAGCGGTAGGGTGAATTCGGGCGTGGCTTAGGCCGCGCCGGTGGACTTGTACCAGGTGCGGTACTCGGTGAAGACGCCCCCGATGTCGAGGTTGATGTCCCAGCCGAGGCCCCATTGGCCCTTGTCGAGCACGAACTGCCGCATCGTCGGCTGGCGGCCCGTGCCGCGGCGGTAGGCGACGCGGAGCCCGCGGCGGCCGCCGGCGGCCAGGAACCAGTTGGTCGCGGAGCCGGTGCGCGCCACGCCCGTGCGGGGGTCGAGGACGCCGATCGCGCCGATGCGGTCGTCGGGCACGACGCGGAGGCCCTCTTTGGCCAGCAGGTTGAGCTGCGTGTACCAGGGATCGGCCGAATCGGCGAAGAGCTTGGCCAGGGCGGCCGAGGCCGTGAGCTCGCGGGCCGTCCACTCGAGGTCGGCGGGGACGATCAAGAACTTGGGCCGGATCAGCAACTGGCGGCCGGGGTCGCTGGCGGTGCGGTTGAGCCGCTGCGAGACCATGGCCGTGATCGCCGCCTTGAGGGCCGACGAGTCGAGCGCGGCGGTGCCGAGGTTCGCGTGGCCGCCGGCCGTGGTGACGGCCGTGTTGTTGAAGACGGCGCCCGTGTCGGTCATCGTCGGGTTTTCCAGCATCAGGCTGTAGAGCAGGTCGGGCCGCAGGTTGCGGGCGCCCTCGCCCATCTCGACGGGCATCCGCATGATCGCGCCGAGCCGGTCGTCGATTACGTCCTGCTCGTCGACGACGAACTGCTTGGCGTAGCGACCGATCTTGTAGGTCTCGTGCGAGTCGGAGGCCGTGGCGTGCTTGGCCGTGTCGCCCCGCGGGAGCTTCTCGAGGCGGGCGTTGGCGGCGAGCGAGATGTCCTCTTGTTCCATGAAGTTGGGGACGTCCTCCTCGTCGACCCAGCCGACGGTGGAGTCGCCGGCCGTGGTCCAGCCCTCCAGGAGGCGGGCGTAGACGTTGGTCGAAAAGACGTAGGAGAGGGCCGCGCCGGAGGGGGCGGCGCGGGCGGCGTCGAAGGCGTCCTCGATGGAGAGGTGGAAGCGGCCCGTATCGAGGCGGACGCACTCACGGAAGAGGTCGACCGCGGAGAGCGCGCGGAAGCGGTGGCCCTGGTCGGCGTCCTGCTCGCTGAAGCGATCGTCGGGACCGGGGAGGCCGCGGCCGCGGTAGAGCGAGCACTGGGTGGGGTCGAGGCCCTGGCCGATCAGGGTGCCGGCGGCGAGGCTGCGGACGTGCGTGTCGGCCTCCCGGCTGCGGCTGTGGATGGCGGGGCCGCCGGGGACGGCGTCGCCCGGCTGGCGGGACTCGCGGACGGCGGCCAGAAATTCGCCCTTGGCCTTCTCGATCGTCCAGCCCTCACTGACGGCCCGCTCGCGGATTGCCTCGGGGACGTCGGAGCCGGCCAACTCGCGGAGCTGGCGGATGCGGTCCCGCTCGGCGGCCACGGCCAGGCGGGCGACCTCGGCGGCGTCGACGGGGGGATCGGCGGGCGGGTTGGAGCGGCCGGGATCGCTCGGGGGATCGGCGGGCGGGTCGGCGGGCGGATCGGTCCGCACGTTGTCGCCGGTGCTGCCGCCCTTGGCGATGCGGTCGGCCTCGGCCCGCTCTTGGCCCTTGAGGCCGTCGTGGAAGGCGCGGGCCTCGTCGTCGGTGGCGTCGGCCTTCAGACCGATCGATTCCAGGTACTGGCGGAGCTTGGGGTCCATGGGCTTGGTTTCCTTGGTGGTGGAGGGAGGGTCTTGCCGGATCTTGGAGCGGGAGTCGGCCCCGATCGGGACAAGGGAAACTTCTTTGAGCGCCCAGCGCGTGGAGATTCTCAGCGCGAGTTTTCCGGCCGTGTACTTGCGGCCGCCGACGGTGGCCGATTCGCCGGGGCTGATGTCGGTGGCCTCCAAAACGCGGTAGCCGGCCGAGACGTCGCGCAAATGGCCCTGGGCCACGCGCTGGTAGGCCCGCTCGACGTCCGGGTCGCCGTCGACAAAGTGCAGGCGGCCGGTCAGCTCGTGCTCGGCCGTCTGGATCTGGCGGACCGATCCGTAGACGCTGTGCGCCGAGTAGCGGGAGTGCGAGTCGAGCATCGGGACCTGGGCCGGGACGTCGGCGCCGTCGATCCGCAGGACCTCGTCGATCAGCTCGCCGGCCCGCCAGTCCCAGACGGCGACCGGGTCGTCGGTGGCCAGCACGGCCTCGACGCTGCGGGTCTTTTCGTCGAGCGACTCCGCGCGGAGCGTGAAGGTGCGGGCAGTCAGCTCGCGGGTGTCGCGGGTGGCCTCTTCGCGGACGGTGAGCGGCTCGCTGCGGGCGTGCTCGGTGTCGCCGCCGGCCAGGTAGACGCCGAGCCGGCCCTTGGCCTCCAGCGGCAGGGCGGCATAAAACTCCTGGGCGGCCTGCTCGTTGGCATCGGCGGGCAGTCCACAATGGTCGACGAGCACCTGGCGGAGCTGTTCATTCATGGTTCGAGGCTGCCTTTGCGTTTTCGGCGTCGTCGTCCTCGTCGAGGTCGACTTCGGTGTCGTCCGTCTCGCCACGCATCCAGGCCGGCATGGGCTGGCCGGCGGCCTCGAAGGCCTCGCGGTCCCGCTTGAGCGTGGCGAGGTGGACGTCGACCGTGCGGCCCCGCTCGGCGAGCTCGTCGGAGAGCGTGCTCTGGCCCGTCTCCAGCCGGATCTTGGAGGCAGTGGCCTCCTTGCCGGGGTCGACGTGCGGACGGGCGGGCCACGTCCAGTGGTTGCGGGCATCCGGCGGCGGGTCGCGGAGTGCGGGGACGGAGAAGCGGGCCTCGCGCTCGACTTCGTCGACCAGGCGGTCGAGCGTGCCCACGCTCTTGGGCGAGCCGGAGAGGAAGAGCTGGATGAAGGCGACGAAGCGCGCGTAGCCTTGGCCGTCGAAACGGGCCGAGCTGTAGTTGTGCCGGGCCGAGTCGAGCCGCGCGATCATAAGCGGCATATTGATCGCGCGGGCGATCTCCGCCTGGCGCTCCTGCTTGTATTGCGGGTACTGGACGGGCGGCTGCGAGGCCTGGAGCTGGAAGGGTTTCCAGCCCGGGGGCGCCGTCTTGATCGTTCTCCGCTCGATCGTCGTCGACTCGGGGGAGAGCCACGGCTCGTCGGGGTTTTCGCAGTACAACAGCGAGGCCTGGTCGGCCATCTGGCGGGCGGCGTCCTGGACCTGATCGTCGTAGTCCCTCAGATCGGCCGACGGCTGCAGGGCGGTCGTGAGCCAGGGGTAGCCGCGGGCCTGCTGTTCCTCCTCGAGGACAAATTCGTGGATTACGAGATCCGGGGGCCAGGGGGCGTAGGTCGTCGAGATCCCGTCGGCGGCGGTCTCGGCGATCCAGTAGCGGACCGGGCGGTCGTAGCGGTCGAGCTCGACGCCGAGCACGGTCTTTCCGCCGGCGACGTGGCCGGCCGGCGTGGCCAGGTCGCGGGCCGGGGTCAGCCAGAGCCGCATCTTGACGGGCCCCGAGGCGGCCGGATCGGTGATGATGCGGGAGAGGAACTCGCCACAGCGGGCGAAATTGCGGACCCAGAGCCGGAGCGTGGCCGCCCCAGAGACGTTGGCGCGGGTCGTCGGGGACTTGAACCACTCCCGCCAGACCGACTCCTTGGCCTCGTTGTAGGCCTTGTTCCCCGACTGCACCTCGAGCTGCGGCCCGTCGGGGCCGACGACGTCGTCGGCCAGGGTGTTGGCGATGCCCGCCAGGAAGCCGTTTTGGCGGCTCTCGTAGATCGCCCTCGCGCGGATCTTCCAGAGGTGGTCGACCAGCCAGTCGTTGATGGGGGCTTCGCTGTCGTAGGTCCAGTGCGCCTCGTTCAGGCGGCTCGTCTCGGCGGCCTCCCAGTGGCGGTTGGCCATCCAGTTGGGCAGCGTCTCGTAGCGGGGGCCGCCGTCGGGCCCGGCCGCGCGGACGAACGGGTCGCCCTGGGCGTCGACGATGCGGCTCTTTTGGGCAATGGCGGCGGTCACTCGTAGTCGTCCGTGGTGGTCGAGCGGGCGTAGGTCACCTTGGACTGGGCGAACGCCCCGGAGCTGGCGGCCGTGGCGGCGGAGGCGGCGCGGCGGCAGTCGGCAATAAAGCGGTCGATCGCGCTTGCGTCGTTCCAACTGATCTGCTGCGAGCCGCCGCCGGCCAGGTTGCGGGCCAGGTTCGGCGTGGTGGCGATGCGGAACTTGGCGGCCGTGGCCTTGAGGATGGCCGTGGCGTAGTCGCCCGCCTCGAGGGCGGCGATCGCGGCGGAGTACAGCGTTTCGAGCTGCGCGATGCTCATAGAGAGCGAGTATCGCGGAGGCGCGTGGAAGCTCGCCGCGCCGGTTTTACAGAATCTGTAAAGCCCGTTGGAAAAATAACGGGGCAGGCGGCGGACACGGGGGCGATTAGGGCGTGTTGGGCGGTTCGCCCCCGGCGGGCACTCGGTAGCTCGGCGGGAGGGCGCAGGATCGGGCGACGTCGGCCAGCCAGGCGGCCACGACCGGAGCGCGGCGGCCGGCGGCAGCCAGTCGCCGGTCGAGGTCCGGGAGGTGTGTTTGGGCCTCGGCCAGCTCGGGGAACAGGGCCAGCAGTCGCGGCCGCAGGGCGCGGGCCGTGGTGGCCAACTCGGCGAGCTGGACGGGCCGGCCGGCGAGGTGAGCCTCCAGGTCGACGAGCTCGCCGAGGGCCAGGAGGCGGCCGGTCACGACGCTGAGGAGGGCGGACAACGGGAACGCCTTGGCGGTGGGCATGCTAGGAGGCCTCCGGCTCGAGCTGGCGGTCGTCGACACTCTTGAAGGTCGCCGCGCAATCCTTGCAGCGGTGGTGACGGATCCGCGGCTGGCCCGGGCGGGGCCGTGGGCTGGAGGTCACGACGACCGACGGGGAGCCGCACTCGGGGCAGGCACGCACCGGGTAGGGCTGGTGATGGGGCCCGTCGGCGGGCGGATCCGTGGCGGGCTCGGGATAGGCGGGCAGCTCGGGCGGCTGCGGCGGGGCGGGGATCTCGCGGAAGGCGAACTGCATGCCGCAGTGGCGGCAGCGGGCCTTGCCGGTGGGCCACCAGGGGCGGCGCTTGGGGTCGGCATCCATTTCGCTCGAAATGGGCCGCTGCAGGATCTCGGCGTCGCGGCAGCCGCAGCGGGGGCACTCGGGGCCGCAGGCCGGCTCGAGGCGGAGGTAGGACGTCATCTCTTGGGGCTCCTTTTGGACTTCTTGGGGTTGCGGCCGTCCATGGCAGCAAACCATCCGCCGGCGGGCGGCTGGTCGGCCGGTGTTGCGCTGCCGCCGCGGAGGCGGATTCCCTTCATGCTGGCGGCGACGTCCGCCAGCACGGAGGCGTCGAGGTAGTGGTTGGTGTCGGATTTGGCCTTGAAGTGGCGAATGAGGACGCCGCGGACGACCTCCTCGACTTCCTGCTCGGCGACGATGTGCTTGCCGTAGGAGAAATGGCCCTTCTCGTCGAAGCTGAGATGGTCCGGGTCGCCGCTCGGCTCGCCGAAATTGAACATGGTCCCGGGGCGGGACGGGTCGGTAAGCCAGCGGTCGTGCTCCCAGTTTTTCCAATGGTCCGCGTCGAAGCAGACGAGCCAGACGCCCTTGGGGCGACGACTCAAGAACCAGCGATCGCCCGGCTTCTTGTCGCGGGTCGCGCGGGTCGGGGCGGTGAACTTGGCCTGCACGCAGCCGCTCGACTTGCCGAAGCCCATCGACGGCTTGCAGTCGAGCCCCAGCTCGCGGCAGGCCTGATAGACGGCCTCGGTGCGGTAGCTGGCATCGACGAGCGTGAGGTCTGGGGCGAGGATCTCGCCGTCGACGGTGGTGTAGAGGTCCTGGGAGGCCTCGTAGCGGGCCTTGATGGCCGAGATGATGGCCACGTCGAGGCCCTCGTCGGAGCCGACGGTCGTGCCGTGCGTCTCCTGGACGCCGTAGTCGAGGTTGTAGCCCGTGCCGTCGGCGCGGAAGGCACGGACGACGAAATGCAGGGCCCGCTTTCCGACGTCGATGCCCTGCTCGACGTTAGTGCACCCCGGCGGGATTTGCTTGCGGGCGTAGCCGGATAACTGCCGCTGGATGCGGTAGGCGGAGAGGCCGGCGTCCTCGGGGCCGCCCAACTCGGGCGGGTTGTTCTGGTACTCGCAGTCGACGGCCTCCTGGCCGAGGTCCGAGACGAGGTTGTAGTAACGCTCCAGCGCCGAGACTTCCTCCTGCGTGCCGTCGTCGAGGAGGCGGGCGGAGAAGCGGCGGGGGTTGGAGAGCTCGGCCCCGGCGTCCATCTCGTCGCGGCGGTCGAGGTAGAACTGGTGGGCGCGGCGGGCGAACTCGTCGCCGTTCTGCTGGTCGCCCTGGCGGAGCATGCAGAACTCGTCCCAGAGGTCCTGGCGCGTGGGCGGCTGTTTGAGGAAGCTGAAGCGGCGGCCCTTCCAGGAGGGCTTTTGCTTGGGATCGGTAAAACGGGCCGAGACGGAGATCCGCGTCTGAATCGTCGTGAGCATTACGCGGGCGATGCGTCGCTGTTGGCCCGCGAGGCCGGCGATGTTGCGGTCGATCTTCTTCTCGAGCTTGTCGGCCTGCAGCTCGGTGGCGGACGTGATCTCGGTGTCGGGGTCGTCGATGATCGCCAGGTCGGGCCGCAGGCTGCCGACGCGGCGGCCGCGGACTTCGCCGTCGAGGCCGCGGGTGGCGATCACGGCCCCGCCGGCGCGGGAGCCGGGGACACGGGGCAGGCGGATCTGGCGGGTCATCCAGTGGAAGGCGGCCAGGTGGCGATCGTAGCCGGCCCCCGAAACGGTCATCGCGCGGGCGCGGGCCGGGGCGCCCTGCAAGGCTCGCACGGGGACGCAGACGGCCGGGTAGTCTTCGTGCAGCCGGTCGTTCTCGGTGAGCTCCTCCTTGAGGTTCTCCAGCATCTCCTCGGCCGCGGTGCCCGTGGCGCAGAAGATGATCGGGAAGCGGACGACGCCGCGGAGGACGCAGTAGAGGGCCACGCGCTCGGCGATCAGGCTCTTGCCCTCGCCCCGGGGCGCGGCGATCGCTTGGTCGCCGCCGTCCTCGGCCGCGGAGAGGATGGCCTGGATCATCTCGCGCTGGTCGGGCGTGAAGGGCAGCGAGAAGTCGGCGGGGAAGTAGTAGTAGAGCCACTGTTCGACGCGGGCCTCGAGCCAGTCGCGGCGGGCGAGCTGGGCGGGGGCGAGCTCGGGGATGAGGACGTCGCGGTCGGCGGCGCGGGCGGCACGCTTGCGGGCGGCGTCGCGGGCCCGCTCGTCGGCCGTGCCCCAGACCGGCTTGGGCGGAGCGGCGGCGGCGCGGGGCTTCTTGGCGGTGGTGACGGGGAGGCGGAACAGCGCCACGATCAGGCCCCCGCAGGAGGCTCGGGATCGGGCGAGGGCTCCGGCGGCCGGCGGGTGAGCGCGGCCATCTGGTTGACGGCACGCAGGGCGACGGGGAGGTCGCCCTCACGGAGGGCGCGGTGGTAGACGGCTCGCGTGGCCTCGACGCACCAGCCGTAGGCCAGCCCCGGGTCGACTTGGCCCTGCTCCGCGATCTGCTGCATGGCCGAGACGATCAGGGGCTGGGCGGCAGTGCGCGGCCACGCCCGGCGGCAGGCACCGCTGATTGCGTGCTCGGAGCGGCCCTGGAGGATCCAGCGGGCCACGCGCGCGACGCGGTCGGCACGCAGGGCCGCGCGCAGGGCCGTGGCGGAGGGCTTAGAGGTGGTCAGCTTGCGGGTGCGGGATCGGGCCATGCCGGACAGCGGACGGACGGACTCTGTAAGGGCCGCGCGACCTCTCGGTGGGAAACTGTCCGGGGCCCCGCCCCATGGAAGGACCCGCGGCCGCGTGTGTGCCTTAGCCCGGCCCCACGATCGAGGCCAGCGCGTACGGATCCGCGGCGTCGGCCGCGATCGAGACGTTCTCCCACCGCGTCGCGGAGCCGCGGCGCATCCTGTACGTTGCCCCCGCAAAGAGCCCGGCGAACTCGACGAGCCCGGTCGCGTCGCTCGTCTCGGTGCGGACCGTCGCGTCGTAGGCCACGCCCGTCGCCTCGGCGGCCCGCGTCTGCTGGAGCTGGATCTCGGCGCCCTCCTCGGCCTGCCCCTCCTCGTCGTAGCAGTACAGATACCCCACCACCTGCCCCGGCTCGCTCGCCGGAACAACCGTCGCCGTCATGCTGTACGTCTCCTCCGTGTCCCCCGAGACGGCCAGCGTCGTGGGCGTGAACGAATACCCGGGCCGCGTGATCGCCACGGCCCACGTCCCGTCGTCCAAGGAGAAGCTCACCTCCCCCGAGTCGTCCGTCGTGTCCAGATACGAGAGCGCCCCACACGTCACTCGCACCTTCGCCCCCACCACCGCATCCGCCCCGTCGTCGACCGTGAGCGTGACCGTGTTCGCCCCGCTGCCCGTGTCCCCGCCCGTCTGCCACGAGCCGGCCCCGTGCGACGCCGTCAGCGTCGTGTCGATCGCGTCCGCCGTCAGCTCCCCGGCGGGCCCCTCTTCGAGCGCGTTGGACGTGAAGCGATACGTCCCCCCGTCATCCTCGAGCGTATCGCCCAGCTTGTCCGTCACCGTCTTAATGTCCGCGATCTCCGTGTCGAGATACCCGGCCACGACCGTGAGATTCTCGGCCGTGGCAAAGCCCGCCGCCGTCGCACAATCCGTCAGCGTCGCCCCGGTGCCCAGCGCCGTCACCACTGCATCGGCGTCGTGCGTCGACAGCGTCCCGAGCTGCGTGTCGAGATTCGCCTCGGCCAGCCCGATCGCCGTACGCACCCCCGCCGCGTCGAGCGTCGAAAAGCCCGCCGCCGTCGCACAATCCGTGAGCGTCGCCCCGGTGCCCAGCGCCGTCACGACCGCGTCGGCGTCGTGCGTCGAGAGCGTCCCGAGCTGCGTGTCGAGATTCGCCTCGGCCAGCCCGATCGCCGTACGCACCCCCGCCGCGTCGAGCGTCGAAAAGCCCGCCGCCGTCGCACAATCCGTGAGCGTTGACCCGGTGCCCAGGGCCGTCACGACCGCGTCGGCGTCGTGCGTGGAGCGGCTGCTCACGGCCGCGTCGAGTCGGGCCAAGAGCGTGTCGAGATCCAACTCGCCGGCATCGCTGATCGGCAGGCCGCCGGCGGCGTCCGGGGCGGCCGTGGGCAATTGCTCAAACGCAATCGTGACGGGCATCACTACCACGTCCGCCGTGCTCGACTTGCCGGCCAGCACGCCAACCCAGCACGTACACTCGGTTCCTGTGAGCGTGATCTTGTAGATCCCCGGCGCGTTGGTGGCATCGACCTCGCTGGGCGAGTTGTCCGGGGCCGCGCTCGTGCCGTCCTTCACCCAACGCAGCGTATGGTTTGCGACGTCGCCCGTCTTGCCGGCGTTGGCATCGGTGTCCCAGGCAACGTAGGTGATCGTCAGCGTCTGCCCTCGGCTCGCCATTACGCGGCCCTCCCGCAAAGTAAATGCCAGGGTGTATTGGCCCCACTCGGCCCCGCCGCCACGTACAGATCGGCCCCGATGTCGGTCGTCGCGCCCGAGCGCGTGTCGCCGTCGATGTCGAGCGTCGGCACGTCCGAATCGCTCGACGGCCCCACGCCTGTGCCGATCGCGTCGGACGTGCTCTGGAGGTGGAAGTCTTCCGTGCCGCTGCCCGTGTCAACGAAATCGGGCGTCTTGGAATCGCTGGCGCCGTGGATCGAATTGGCGCCGGGCGCCGTGTCGTCTTCGGAAAAGTTGTAGTCGCTGCCGGCCGGCTCGCCGCCATAAAAATCCTTGGTCCCGTGGCCGTAGGCTATCGTGTTGACGACCTTGGACCCCGAACTGTCCAGAAGTAACCCGTAGACCCCGTTGGCGTATAGTGTATTGTTGGCGAAGAGGCAATTGCCATCGTCGTAGTATCCCTGGCAACCGTATCCGTTCCAGCCGTAGATTACATTGTTGCTGACTGTGTGTCCGCTGCCGTCCAACACGATCCCTTCAGAGGCGCCACCTACGCCGTTGCCGACAACCAGATTCCTGTCGATCGTGACGTTATCGGGCGCGCTGGTTCGCAGATAGATCCCTTTGCGATACGTGGAGGCTGAAGTGCATCTGATTTGCAGCCCGACAACCTCTGCGTAATCATCCCCCAGGTCCAGGACGGTCGCCGTAACATCCAGTGCGTACCGAGATGCCGTCCACTTCCCCTCGTGCCGCTGATCGTTAATCGACTCCGTGCCGCCCTGGGGCGTGTAGATCCGCACGTAGCGGGTTGAATCCGTCGTGGCACCGTCGAGCGTGACCGCCGTCCCGTCCGCCGTGTCGTCGTCGTGGTCGTAGTAACAGGCGAGATTGACCAGCACGTCCGCGGTTGTCAGGTCCGTATTGTTGACGTGGTTCGCGTCCGTGTAGCCCGCCTCGGCCGCGTTCAACGAGGCGTACTCGTGGTGGATCGAGTTGACCGTCTCGGCCGGGCTGACATTGGATGGCGTACCGCCGGTCGCGGTCACGACGTCAAACGAGGTCGCGGAATTGACGGCCGCGATATAGATCAACGTGTTGCCGGCCCCAAAGTCGATGCAGCACCCGACGCCGATGTTGCCCGTCTGCGCAACGCTCAACGTGGCCACGCCCGCCGCGATCTCGATCGTGGGCGAGCCGGTCTTGACGTCCCCCGTGCCGTAGGGACTGACAGAATAATAGACGTTACTTGGCATCGGCTATCGTGGCCAGGGTCACTTTTGTATCATTGGCGATCTCACGCCGCACGTTCTCGATTTTCCGTGCCGCCAAAAGCGCGAGCGTCGCGGCCTTGTCCGTCTTGGCATCGGCCAGTGCCGTCAGATCCTCCGCGGACAACGCCAGATTGACGGCGTGTCGCGGGGGCTTTTCCAGAAACTTCTTGTCTTCGCCGTCGATCCAAACGGGCTTCTCTTCGGGCTGCTCCGTCGTCCACTCGTTCGCCGGAGCCTTCGACCGCCAGATGGGGCGAATCTCCGGGCCCAAGAGCGCCGCCCGGACTTCCTCGACCGTCGGGCCCTTGACTTGCACGATCCGGGCCAGCGCGTAGCCCGCCCCCGACAGCTCCACGTCATCACCGTGGACGCTGATCACGTCCCCCGCGTTCTCGCCCGCCCGCAACGACTTATCCAGCAGTACGATTTGTGCCACTCGTTCGTCCTCCGTGCTCTCCGTGCCTCCGTGGTGATCTCTCCAGTCTCCCGCCTCCCGCTCAAGGCGGCGAGCGGGGCGCGTGGGCCTCGAGCGTCGTGATCCGCCGGTCGTGCTCGTCGAGCCGGCAGCGGAGTTGCTCCCGCTCGGCGTCCGCCGATTCGAGCGCTTTGAGCGCCGTCTTCAAGTCCGAGCGGATCCCGGCCAACGCCGAGTTGATCTCGATCAAGAGATTGGCGTGCCAGCCCAGCCCGGCCGCGGCCACGCCGGCGGCGATCGCCAGCACGGAGACGATCACGCCGATCGCCGTCCAAGAGAGCCCCTCCCGCGCGGTCGCCACTTTTGCCGTCATGGTGCCAGCCTCTCGATTCGGCGGAGCTCCTCGTCGGTCCATTGGTGGCGGCGGCCGTCCTCGCTCTTGACGGCCACGCCGGCCGCCAGGAGATAACCCGAAAGCGTCTCGCCCGTGGCCGGCAGATAGAGGTCGCCCACGAGCCGGCCGTATTGGCCCAGCGCCGTGGCGCGGGCCATGATCGTCTGCTGGTTGTGCCGCGCCTGCTGGATCCAGATCCGCGTGTGCGACTGGGCCACCAGGGCGGCGGCCAACTGGCCGGCCACGCGGAGCTCGGGCGTGTCGATGCCCTCGATGCGGATCGGCAGCCGCAGCCCGATCGCCGCGTCGATCGTGTCGCCGTCGATCACGCGGGAGTCGACCAGGGGGGCGTCGATGTGTGCGTCGCTCATGGGCTCGTTTCCATTTCGGGCGAAATAGGAGGATCACTTACCACAGAGGCAGAAGATGTAAGGGGGAAAGGGGGAAGCGGAAAAAGGGGAAGAAGAAAAAGAGGGGTGGCGGGGCGAGCCCTATCTGTTGTCGTGTTCCCTTTTTCCATTTTCCCTTTTCTCCCCTACACGTCTTTCCTCTGTGTCCTCTGTGTCCTCTGTGGTGCCTTTTTGCGGCCTCGCGCCTCCCCGCTGCGGCCCGCGCGGGATAAATCAGCACCCCGCGCGGGCCTTCTCGCGGAGGTTTTGCGCTACGTCTGCGGCTCGCCGATGTTGCGGCCGGCCGGGGCGACGGCCGAGCCGTCCTCGGTGCCGACCGCGCTGGCCTCGGCCGGGAGGGCGGCCCCGCTCAGGCCCGTCAGGTCTTCGCCGACCGGGTACTGCCGGAGCTTCGGCGCCAGCACGTTGGCTGGGATGCCCTCGAACAGCGGCCGCAAGTCGTCCTCGGTCGAGGTGCTCTGGATCGGGCCCGGCGTGTCGAGGGCCTCAAAGTTGAGCGTCACGAGGTCCGGCTTGTAGGCGTCGTAGTGCTCGTCGGTGAAGATGAAGGCGTCGGCGGCGAGCTGCTCGGCCGGCACGAGCAGGAGCTCGGAGCCGAGCAAGAGCTTGATCTCGCGGAAATACTTCCAGACGTCCTGGGCGAAGGCCTGCGTGATCGTGAGCGAGAGCGCGTTGTCCGAGTGCTGGTAGATGTTCGTCAGCCCCACCATGCACAACTCGTTGTACTCGGTGAGCCAGTGGTTCCGCACGATGGCCGAACGAAAGTAGGGGGCCGGGTGGATGTTCCAGATTCGCAGCTCCGCGGAAGCGTGCTGCTCCTCGAGCCGCAAGTCGGAATACTCCTTCATCCGTCCCCCGAGCACGCTGTTGACGCGGTTGACCAGCTTGCCGAGCCGCTCAACCGTGTTCCGGCTGGGCGGCTGCATGCGCTGGGCGTCGATGTGCGTCATAATGAACAACTGGGCCTTGGCCACGTAGTCGGCCAGGTTCCAGATCGGAACGGATTTTGTGCCCACGTTGTCGCCGAAATTGGGCACGCCGAAGCCGAGCCGGTTCCACGGCTCCACGTCGTACAGCAGGGCGCGATCGGAGACGAAGGTGTAGCCGTTGCTGGCCATGTCAGACTCCTTGGGGAACGATTTGCGGGTCGTCGGGTTGCGGCTCCATGCGGGCCGCGACTTGTTTGCCGTGGTAGATGTTTTGGGCGAGCTCATCGACGGCCTGCATCAGGCCGGCCGTGCGGGGATTGGATGTCGCCCACGAGGCGATCGCCTCCTTGTAGGCCTCGCCCTCCAGATTCGTTTCTCGGACGCGGACGTAGCGATTCCGCGTCGTCGTCTGCCCGTCCTGCCAGCCGACCCCGAGCGGCGGCGGCGGCGTTTGCTCCGTCGCCGGCTGCGTCTGCGAGGCGGTCTTCGGCTCCGCCGGCGGGCAGGGGGGCGGGGAGGGGATGTCGGGCACCACGCAGCCGGCGTCCTCGGTGTCCTCCGTGGTGCGTCCCTCTTCTTCCCTCCAGTCTCCGGTCTGCGGTCTGCGGCCTCGCCTCCGCCGTCGCCAGGCGATCAGACCGCGCACCACCCGCCAGGCCACGTAGCCCGCGGCCGGCGTGAGCGTGATGCCCAGGGCGCTGGCGATCGCCACGGCGACGTGGAGGCCGGCCGTGTCGAGGAGGCTGGAAGGGCCACGGGAAAACAAAGAGGCCCCGGGGAGTGCCGTCCGTGGCTGGGCGGCGGCGCTGGACCCGCCGCGGTGCTCGGGTGGTGTTGAGCTCTCCCCGGGGCTGTCGGGGACCGTAATCGATTCCAAAGAGCCCTCACCGCCGGCCCCGGGCGTGGGGGCAGGAGGCGTCACCGGGGCGGCGGCTTCGGGCTCGGGCGTGGAGGGCGACGGAGGTGGGAGGCTGGAGGCTGGAGGCTGGAGGGACGGGACCGGGACCGGGATCGGCGGCACGGGCAGATCCGCGACGGGCCGGGGGAAGTCGGGGATCCATTGGGCCAAGAGATCGCGGACCGCCGGCATGGCCGGCCCCACGCTGCGGCCGTCGCGGCTGGCGGAGATCAGGCCCACGAGCACGCAGTCCCGCTTCTCGGGCGTGGTGGCCAGAAAGACGCCGCCTCCCGAGTCGCCGTCGCGGGCGTCGCCGGTCCACTCGATCCACGGCGGCGGGCCGTCGGGCGCGCCCAGGCCGGGCCAGGCGTGCGCCGTGACTTCGCCGGCGTACCAGGCCCAGGTGCCGTCGGGCCCGTAGCCGCCGGCCCAGACCTTTTGGCCCATCTCGGGCATCGCGTCGGCGAGCTCGACCGCCTCGAGGCCCGGGGCGTCGATCGCCAGCACGGCCACGTCGACCTGGTCGTCGCCGCCGATCTGGCGGGCCGGAAAGCGGCGACCGTCGGGCGTGACGACCTCGAGCGAGGCGACCGGCTCGCGGAGTCCGTGCCCGCACGTGACCACGTAGGCGGTGCCGTGGCGGACCGCCGCGATCGTCCCGCTCCCGCCGCCGATCGCGCCGCCCTCGTAGCGGGCGACGACCAGCACGCAGACGGGCCAGTTGGCCGGGCGGGTGATGCCCGGCGACATGCCGCCGGGCGGGGCCGGGTTTTGGATCTCGACCGGGGCCGGGCCGGTGACGCCGCGGCGGCAGAGTTGCGCGAGCTCCGCGTAGCTGGTCGCGCCCACGAGCCGGCCGGCCTCGCTGCCGCCGACGACCAGCACGCAGGTCGGCACGACCTCGACCCGCCACCGCCGCGCCGTCTCGGTGTCGGCGTCGATGTCGACGTGCTGGACGCGGACCAGGCCGCTCTCTTCGAGCCGCTCGACGTCCGGGGCCATCTGGCGGCAGGGACCGCACCAGGAGGCCCCAAACACCAGGAGCAGGGGCGGCTCCCCGGCCGGCCCACAGCAGGGCGCGGCCGCCAAGAGGACCACGGAGGCACAGAGGACACAGAGCAGGAGGAGGAGGGAGGAAAGACCGGAGGCCGGAGACCGGAGGGTGCGCACGGCCGGCCGCCCCCGCCCCGCCTCCCCTCTGGTGCTTGCTTCCCGTTTTTCCATTTTCCCTTTTTTCCTCTACACTCTTCTCTGTCGTCTCCGTGGCTCAGTCGGCCGGGACGGCCAGGATCGCCTCGGCCTCTTGTTTCAACAGCCGGGCCATCGTGCCCCAGGTCAAAAACGTGTCGGGGTAATCGGTCCCCCAGCTATTCCGCAGCAAGAACCAGCGGTCGGCCGTCGACGCGCCGATCACGAGCCAGGCGTGGCCGCCCTCCGGCTGGCCTTCGTCGACGGCGTAGAGCCGGCCGTGGCGGCCGGGCCGCGGCGTGCTCATCCGCTCGTACCAGGCCGTGCCCATCACGGCCGGCCCGTGGTAGAGCACCCCCTCGGCCAGCTCGGCCGGCGAGTCGGCCCTGTAGAAACTGTGGACCAGGCCGATCGCTCGCAGGACCTTGGCCCCGCCGCGGGCGGTCGATCCCTCGTAGTCCTCGCCCGGCCAGGGGTCGCGGCGCTGGGCACGGCGGTAGAGATCCTCTGGGTCCATGCCGTGGCCCGGCCCGAGGTGGGCGTCGAGCCAGCCGGCCCAGGCGTAGCCCACGCAGGCCGGCGTCTCGTGCTGGTCCCGCGGCGGCCAGGGCGTGGGCCAGACGAACGTATCGCGGGGTGCGACGGCGGCGGGACGCCGCAGGCCCGAGGCCCGCCAGTCCCGCCGGTCCGGCTTGTACCGCCACGCCCCCTTGTGTGCTCGTCTGGCCATGCCTATTCCTTGCTCGCCGCCTCGGCCGCGTCCTGGAAGGCGTAGGCGTCGTCGGCGTATTGATGGGTTATCGAGAGGAGCACCGGCTCGGGGATGCTCGTGCCGAGCGGATCGTCGGCCACGAGGCGGTGGCCGCGGGGCCGGTTTTGTTCCTGCCGGCAGCTCCAGACCGCCCGGACGTTCCGCGGGACGCGGATCGGGGGCCAGCCGACCAGGGCCCGCCAGTTGCCGATCCAGAGCTTGTGGCGATAGACGGGATCGGAGAGCACCAGCCGGCGGACCGCGAGCCGATCGCTGCGGAGGGAGAGTTGGCGGCAGAACTGCACGGCGGCCCAGCCGCCCCACGAGTAGCCGTAGACGTAGAGCCGCGGGGGCGGGTCGTCGCCGTTGGAGAGCCGCCAGATCCACTCGGCCAGGGCCGAGGTGTCGGCGTCCCAGGTGTAGTAGAGGACGGCCGTGTCGGGCCCGGCGTGCAGATCGTGGAGCCGTCGCCAGAGACGCAGGATGCCGTTCGGCCGGGCCTCGGACTGCGTGAAGCCGCTAAAGAGAATATGTGCGGCGGCGAGCGGCTTGGCGTGCGGATAGGGCGTCAAGGAAAGGGAGCATCCTCCCGAGATCCCACGCCCCAGCCTGGTCCAGACTATCCGCGGCGTGCGCGTGTTGTCAAGAGGAAAAAGGGGGATCACTTACCACAGAGGCACCGAGGGCACGGAGAAGAGTGCAAGGGGAGGGGGGAAAGGGGAGAGGACAGGGTGTCCACCAGCCTAACATGGCTCACACGCACACGATGGGCGGCGTGGGGATCTTGCTCTGCGTCGGCCGCCACAAGTGCAGGCAGTGCTCGTTGACGTTGACGTGCCGATCCCTCGGGACGTGGTACTGGATCACGGTCTCATCGTCACGCCAGAAGAGCCGCTTGACGAAATTCATCTCCTCCCAGGTCGGGCAACGGGCCTGGAGCGAGACGCTGACGTGTTCGAAGGGCTGGCCGGGCAGACCGGACTGCTGCCAGTGACGGGCGTCCGACACGATGCAGGCCAGAACCACGCCGCTGGGTCCGGGCACCATAAAGGCCCCGTTGTATCCGTCTGCCGGTCGGCTGGCCAGCGGGCCGGTCGTGACGCGATACCTCTCAAGCTGTTTCGACGGCCTCTTCCCTTTCATTTCTCCGTCCCTCGGTGGTTTGCCTGCGGTCTTCTTCCTCCAGCCTCCAGCCTCCGGTCTAAACACGGCCGGCGGCGGGCCTGGGCGTTGCTCCACGGGGGGCGTGGGAGCTCGGCTTGCGGCCCGCCGGCCGGCGCTGTGTTGGTGGCCTTGGAAGCTCACCACAGAGGACACAGAGGGCACGGAGGACGGAAGATAAATAGGCGTTGCGATGCGGTGCGGAGCGCAGCGCGGCGTCGCGCTGCGTAGCGTTGCGGCGAGGCACGGGGCGGCGCGGCGGTGTTTTGATTCGGTCGGTCTCCGGGGGGCGGAAAATAGGCGTTGCGTTGCGGTGCGTTAAGCAGCGGCGCGGAGCGCGGCGAGGCGAAGTGCTGCGGCGCGTCGCGGCGCGGCGGGCTGCGGAGCGCCGCGGCGACGGTGTTTTGGCTCGGTCGGTCTCCGGGGTCGGAAAAAAACGATGCGTTGCGATGCGCCGCGTTGCGCCGCGCTGCGCTGCGGAGCGTTGCGGCGGTGTTTTGGTTCGGTCGGTCTCCGGGGGCGCAAAATAGGCGTTGCGATGCGTCGCGAAATGTTGCGCTGCGCCGTGCGGCGGAGTGCTGCGTTGCGATGCGTTGCGGAGCGGGGTCACTGTTGGAAGGCCTCGAGGGTCTTTTGGACGGGGAGTTTGGCTTGGGTTTCGGTGACGGCCGCGGCGAGCCGCTTGGCCGCCTTGCGCCCGGTGACGTGCTCCAGCAGGGCCAGGTGGCTCGCCTTCTCGTTGAACTCCCGCTTGGCCTCGTCCGTGAGCTCGGCCGGGTCGGCGAGCCCCAGGCGCACCAGCCCGCGGCGGGCCGTGCGGTGGATGTGCGTGACGGTCTG
>Ga0180431_10002480_pt1 | contig 24705 bp, 28 predicted proteins | sample SS_ome_11_FD_132459 | JGI IMG/M metagenome (GOLD analysis project Ga0180431, IMG submission 132459) | Hypersaline lake sediment archaeal communities from the Salton Sea, California, USA - SS_1_MS_1 metaG | ecosystem: Environmental > Aquatic > Non-marine Saline and Alkaline > Hypersaline >... | reverse complement strand
CTGCCGAACCTCTGAATGCTGGAGATCTCGCTCTTACCCCCGACAGCGTTTATTACACAGCCGATAGACTTTATGTTCAGTCCCTCGGACCATATTCTACTGGCTATCACCCCCTTCCTAATTCCCTTCTTAAACTTATCTGTCTCCTTCTTCAACTTCTCGTCGTCGTCCTCGGCGCTCAGGAACACAAACTCCCCAGGCATCGAGATTCCACATAAATCTTCCAATATTCTTCCATGATTCAGCTTCTCCACCATAATCAGGACGCTCCTCCCGTCCCTTATATTCCTCTCGGCTTCTTCCACTATCAACTGATTGCGTTTCCGATTATGGACTATGCCTTCGTCGTAGACTAACTGATACTTCCCCTTCAGCTTCTTCTTCTTTTGCTCACTCATGGCCGGCACCTTAAGAAACTTCATCCTCGGCCTGGCCAACTCATCCTTCACGTCCTCGTAGGTGGTCTCCCCTATGATCGGCCCCAGCAGCCCTTCCATGGCCAGATAGTTCTCCTTCTCCTTCTCATAGGTAGTGGCCGTAAAACCTATCCTTACTGGAGCCTCCAGATAGGAAAGAATCTTGGCATACTGACTATCGAAGGAAGAAACATGATGAGCCTCATCGACTATCACTATATCATAATAATTAGAGTTAATATCCTCTATGACATTAGAAAAGCTCTGCTTCATTTTTACCTCTACATAATCATCATACAGACCGAACTTCTCCAGCTCCTCTATAGTCTGCCTCAACAGAGCCTTTGTATGAACCAAGACTATTCCAGTTCCCTTGTAGGCCTTTAACACAGCAGCAATCAGGATAGTCTTACCACTGCCCGTGGGTGCCTTCCATACTCCCCTTCCATTCAGGAGGATCTCCTTAATGGCCTCCTCCTGATCTTTCCTGAAGGTAATACCTTCCAGCTCAGGCCACGTAAACGGAACGGCATCTACTTTATCCATCACCTCTATCGTATGGCCCTTCTTCTCGAGGTATTCCTTCACCCTCGGGACATAGCCGGATAGGAACTCTCCATTCTTACCTACCAAGCTCTTCCTGAAGCTCCTCCTCTCCTTAGCGTATCGGCCCTGCCTCCAGTAGACCTTCTCGTAAGATAGCCAGTCCCTTATCAGCTCGGGGTGATCTATCTCACTGTAAACAGGTCCCTCGCGAATCTCTATTTTCATTTGTTACTCCTATCTAATCACTCTTATATTCCTTCCCGCACTTCGGGCATACTAGCCACCACTGTCCCTTGTCATCCATATAGGCCTGGCAGTTCCTAAACTCGCCAGGTCCGGCAAACACAAACCCGCACTGACACTTTATCCCGTCACTCATATCCTTTCACCTCCTTTCTTATTTAAAAACTGTAGGTCAGTCCCACAACCATTTGTCCATAGTTCTTGCCCCCATCATGCCTGAACGGATCAGATGTATGAGCGAACCTTAGCTCTGTCCTCAGGCTCCACTTTCCCTGAAGCTGCCAGTCCTTCCCCACCAATGGGCCCCAACTCCCCAACAACCCAGAGTTCCCAACTCTGGCATGCATCTCTCCATCGGACCAGTCCCTGTCCTCAAACTCGGGAAGGTCCAGGGGGACGGACAGCCCGGCGAAGAACCCCACGTAGAATAAATCGTCAAACAGCTCCCTCTTCAAGGCCAGATTAATCCCCAGCTCCTTCATGCTGGCATCTTGCCCCCCACCTATCTCATCAAACTTATGGGCGGAATAGTGGAGCTCCAGCTGCCAGTCCCACCTCTCAGGGAGCAGCCAATCATCCTCTATCCTCAGGCTCAGCCTATTGACCGTGGCCTCACTGTTCTCACAGGTCCAGGCCTCGGGCACCACGAAGTCCCTGCCGTAGGTCCAGTCCAGACCTACCTTCATCTCAGCACCAGCATCTCTAGAAATTAAAAATACCCCTAAGAAAACCAATAATAACACAAATAGGACTAAAATCTTATATAACCTTAACAGCCATCTCTCAAACTCTTCGTCACTTTTCATTCTTTATGCTTCCTCCCTTCTTATTTTGTTTCTCCCTCGGGGCATCTATAATCTTATTCGACAGATGGAAGATACCCCTGTCAAGATCCTGCTCAACCCTAACCTGCTTCAGCCTATTAAATCTCCTGAATCTATGCATCAGTACATTTAGTCGTATTATCCCCTCCTCCCTTTCGTCGTCGGTTTGATTCAGCCCGAATAAGGCATCCACGTTAGCCAGTATTCGGACATCCTCAGGCACGTCGGTCACATGCATGTTCATCTTCCTCAAGGTCTCCTTATTCCCTTGATGAGCACTAACCACCACCATCTTCCTTTCCTCACTTAAACCTTTTAACTGCTTGCTGTTATGGTCGTAGACATCCCTCCCGTGCTTCCCGCTCGGCTCGCTCATGGCTCCCAAGTAATCCACTAACAGAACGTGCGGCTGGAATCCCTCGGCGGCCTCTAAGCTATCCAAGTATCTCCTGATCTCCCCCACCCCTGCGGAATAGGACGGAAAGGACTTCAACCTCAGCCGGCCCTTAGCCTGCTTCCGAAACTTCCTTACCCATCTGACCGCCTTCTTATTTAAGTCTTTGTACCGGATGGCCCCGACGTTCTGCCAGAATCTGCTCGCGTTGTCCGAGTACCCGCCCTCCAAACTGATGAAGACTGTATTGAAACCGGACCAGGCCGAGTGTACTGCCTGATGAGTAAGGAACATCGTCTTACCCCTTTTCATCGGTCCCATCCACATCACGAGCCATTCACTCTTCATCGGTCCAGCCAAATTGTCAAATCCCCTAATTCCGGTCCTTAGCTCGAAACGGCTCTCAGGCCTTAAGAGCTTCCTCACCACAGCATCATCGAACGGATCTATGCCCAGGTCCGACTGATCGGTAGAGGCAATGATTCCCTTCGACCACCGCTCCTCGGCCTCCTCTAATCTATTATTCTCTATCAGCTCCTGCACGTCCTCCGCAGTCTTATATAGCCTCTGCCTCTTAAAGTATCCCTCCATCTGATCTAATAAATAATGCTCATTGAAACCCTCCATCTTGTACCGCTCCGAGAGCTCCCCCAGGAATCCCTCCACCCACTCGGCCTCGGAATCCTTCAGCCCCTTACTCTTCTCCTGATAAATGCCCTCCAGCATCTCGCCAGGGGCCGATTGGTACCGGTCGAAATAGTCCAGGACCCACTTGGCCACAAGGCGGACTGCGGAAGTGTCGAACAGCCTGACATCCACAATCGGCCTGGCGAGCCTGACAAAGTTGGTAGAGACTATCAAGCCGGTCAGGATCTGCCTCTCCATACTAACATCAACGTTCAGGATCTTCATACCTCTCCTTAAAACTTATCCTACAGAAATTATAGACACCCCAGAGTCCGTACAGGAAATACTCCAGGTCGCCTTCACCCCCGCTATCGTCAAGCAGATTAAAGTCGCCATCCCTCCGGTGCCTCAGACCATAGGTGAGCAGCTCACCCGAGGTTAGCATGGTGAAACCCCTAGTAAAGTAGCTGTCCGGCATGGCCTCGGCCAGAATAGTATTGACCGTCAGTTGGAGGACGAAACCTCCCCTAGCCATCCACCTTACATCACTATCACTCGGATTGCCAGAATAGTCTATCCTCTCACTAAGACCATCTTGTCTGATGTCTACATCAAAGGCATGGGCGGCCAGGTGGTGCCCCAGTATATGGGTGGCCAATGAGGCCCCGGCGCCCAGGATCATCCTGCCGTAATCTCTATTCTCTATCCTATCCAGCTCCTTCAGGTCTATTCCGAAGACGTAGAACTCCATATTGGCACAGCCGGTTATCAATAATAGGAATATCAGCAAGAGGAGTCTCATCATTCCTCCCACTCTCTTGATATATACCTCGGCAGGGTATCCGTGAAGGTGTAGTCGCTGCACAGATTAGCTGTAGTAAATTTCCCGTCCCAGGATTCATCCAGAGCATGGTACAGGGCGCGCACATAGTCAGAAGGTCTGCAGCCCTCAATTATATACTTCTCCAGTCTCTTCCCCTTCATGTACTGCTTCAGCTTCACCGCGGTGAGCTTAAAGTGGTTCTCCTGTTTCTCGGAGAACTCAGTCTCCTCACAGGTTATATGCTTCCTCCAATAACTCTTTATCTCCTCGTAGAGATCTTTCGGATACCTCTTGGTCTTCCTGAACTGCTCAAAGTCCTTCTTCCTTATGATCGATTGAAATGGAGAGAGTAGTGGCTTGTTGAGTTTCTGGAGGTAGGTCTTCTGGAAGTTATTCAGTCTAAAGAAGTCCAGGATTGACATCTTGCCGTTAATTCTAAACTGGACATGGTAGATAATGGCATCTATGATGTCCTCATAATCATATTGCTTCCTCAATTGGGGTAGGAGTCTCAGGGTTTCCTTTATGAGTTTGGAGTTCTTGTTGGTGTGCCTGCTCCCGGCCTTCAGACGATTCCACTGTAGGATTATGTTCTTATCCTCGGCGGGTGCTAATTCAAATTGGGTTTTCTTCTTAATTTCTTTCTTATCCTCTTTCTCCTTCTTGACTTCCTTCTTGACTTCCTTTTTTAATTCCTTCTTAAATATTGTTGGTAGCTTCTTTCTCTTTCTTTTCTTTTTATTCACTTCTAAAGGAGAAGAAGAAAATGAATCGATAGATTCATTATTATCTTCTTTAGAAGATAATAAATTATCTTCTTTTCCTATAACTTTTGTTATAGTCAGGATTTTTCCCTCTACTATAATTTTCCTTATAGTCAGGAATCCGTCATATTTTTTCAAATCATTGCTATATAATTTATTTCTATTCTTCTCAAAATTACTGTGGTCAATCCATATTATTCTTTGAGTTCTTACCTGGCCATCGATCTTACTTTTCTTAATATCAGACTTTATGTATCCGGCTTTAGTAAGTCTAGCTATTCCATTGGATACGTTTTGTTGTCCCTTTGGTTTTCCAAGCAGATTTGCGATGATCTCGTTAGATAATTGGCAGCCTTCCTTGTTATCAAATATCTGAATGATGGCAAAGATAAAGCAATCAATATGGGAGAGCCTATCGTCCCACATTAGTATGGATGGAATTGAGAAGAATTTTAACCAATAGAATGGTATCTTCATATTATATTCCTTATTATTCAGTTTTCTTGTCTTTTATCGGGTCTCTTGATAAGCGCATATGGAATTTTTATTTTATTTTTTATTTCCTTATATTTAATTATATCATACTTTGAAGCATTATAAAAATAAATTTTTCTCCAAACGAAAAAAGAGGGCCATGAATTCTCCATGATACCCTCTTAGGCTTTCGTATTGCTATCGTACATCGACTTTTTTGTCATTAGTATAGGTTATATTGTATTTCAATTAAACTATTTTTAAATTTAAGTGTTTTCAGCTCTGGTGCTTCTTGGCGGTCCCTCTACTCAGGCTGTACCCGAATTGGGCCGCTACCATAGCCACTATGCCCCCGAGCTGGGTGATGGCCTCAATGATCGTGCTAGACTGCTCTGGCGTGAGATACCCCAATGCGGCCACCAAACCTACGACCTGTATAAATATAGTCACCCAGAATTCTGTAGTCTTGTGTCCTGGCTTCATCCTTTACTCACCTCCTCCATACTTTATGATTTCGCTGTTCATCTGCTCCATGGCCACGGCGAACCGTAAGGCGTCCTTTCTAGCCTGCTCCTTGATCTGCTCCTCAGTCATCTTCTTCTCGTTCATTAGCCTTATGGCAGTCTCTATTCCGTAGATAATCACTGCTATCGCTTCTGGGCTCATCTTCATTTCTCCACCTCCTCGCTCTCAGCCGCCATCTTCAACAGGAGTAGCTCGAGCTGATCTTTTAGGGTCTCCCAGAGAATGGCCTTCGCATCGTCGTCCGGGCTCTGTCCCCAGGTCTGAAGGAATACCCCGACCTTCTGGAACTGCCTGTGGTATTTGTTTACCCACTCGGTCTTCTTCTCCTCACTGAGGGTGAGCCATACCTTGTGGTAGCTTTCCCAGGCGTCGGCGAAGAATGCTACGGCCTGGTCGTACGGGGTCCTCGGGCTGTTCAGATTAAGGTTTAGCTCCGTACAGGCCCCCAACGAAAGGGCTAGAATTAGTAAAAACGATAATACTAAAGTCTTTCTTCTCATCTCAAATCTCCTCTTAAGTCTGTTAGTTTGTATTTATACGCCACCATCTCTGCTTTACGGCGGACTGCGTGAATGTCCTATCTAATAATAGGCACTTCTCGTCTACCCATCCGCCTCCGCTCCCTTCGTCTATCGTCAGGTCCGCTATGTCACCCTGCTGGATATCGAACCCGATGTGGTAGGGCACGGCTACCGTTATGATATCATGCCTCATTGCGTTCCAGTCCAGGAACCTACTTAGGCAATTCTCGGCCTGAGCCTGTGTGGCACAATCCGGGCACTGGAAGGTCCTCTCTGGCTGCTCCTCGTAGGTAATATAGCTCAGTTTGCACTCCCTGTTATTAGTCCAGTCCCTTGTGAAGTTCCCGCTGTAGGACCCACCTGAAGGATTGTAGTGGATCTTCACCCTGTTGGTTACTAGGTCGAACGGGCTAAGCTCTATGATCGGGTTTGAGGCCAGATCCTCCATGACGATCCTATGACCGCTCTCCCCGAACTTGTCAAACGAATCCACCGCTATCTTTCCGTTTTTGTTGATCCTGACCGCGGACACCTCGGCCAGTATCCTGTCGATTACGTCGAAGATATCGGCCCCCTCGTCGATGGTCGTTGAGAAGCTAAATCCAGTTAGGAAGTCTTCCAGGTCTGCCAAAGATCCATGGTCGATCTGATCGGCATCCAACAGCGTTTGGGAGTCCAGTAGGTACTTGACGATAGCGGCGGGATTCCCACTTATTGTTAAGTTATCTACCCACTTACCCTTAGTGGAGGCAAAGTCCAATATCTCGAAGGTGTATCGATCTTTCATATGGCTGATCTTGCGGAATGTCCCCTGAAACAGTGGGTAATCCTCCACGTCCGAGAAGTCCAGGCTTTTCGACCATGCCCAAATAGTCCCGTTGATCTCATGGATATACATGAACTTCTCGTAGTCCTGGAACCGTCCGTTGTTGTTCATAACTACACGGCACTTGGTCGATGGACACCTCCTTGAGCTTAGGTTAAAGCTGTTCACTACCTCTATGCTATTTAGGATCAGGTCCTCAAACAGTAGGGAATCGTTTCCCGAATAACTAACGGACAGACCCCCACGACAGTTAGTCAGTCTCTTATGCCATCCGTCCAGTTCCAGGTCGATCAGGAAGAAGACTTCCTTGTCTTTCTCGAAAGCCGTACTTATGGTACTCATAGAACTTCCTCCAGCGTGATGTCTATCTCCTGAACCTTCAACCACTTCGGCATCTGGCCCGCATCCCCCGTATGCTTTACTAAATAACAATCATACATTGTGGTACTGTCAGGGATCAGGGCCATATTCTTGCCCTCGGCGCAATTAAGTAATGACATGATCTCCCTCTTGATATCCTCGCTAGCCGGCCAATGTAGTGTGAAGATCCTTTTCCTGCCGGAGCCTCTTACCGGAACCAGTCCACCATGCGGACTTCTTAGCATGGTTACCCCAAAGGTCTCCGCCCTGCCGTATCCGGCCATAGCGAATCCCCTGGTAGTCTCCACGGTCCTTCCAATAACCATTGCCCCAATCTGATAGTAGCCTTCCACTGTCTTCTGAGCCGGTATACTGATCCTCATATAACGGTAGTTACCTCCAGTAAATGTAATGGACATTTTCTTCTGGAAGATTGAGAATAGCCTACCGTTCTGGAACCTCGGACAGCCCTCCGCATCTACCATAATATGGTCCCCGTAGTTATCAAGAATCTTCCACATCACTGTCTCGTCGCTACTCGCACTAGAACTACTACTCTGGCTGCTGCTTCCACTCGAGGAAGAGGAGCTCTCAGAGGAACTACTACTAGATGTACTGGAGGCCTTACTCGAGGAAGAGGAGCTCTCACTAGAGCTTGAACTGGTAGAGCTACTGGATGAACTGGTAGAGGAGCTACTCTCACTCGAAGAGGAACTACTCTGACTACTACTCTGGCTACTGCTACTCGAAGACTCTGAAGAAGAACTCCTACTAGAACTACTGGACTTAGAGGAGCTGCTCTGACTTGAACTGCTGCTTGACTGCGATGAGGAGTATCTCTCGTCTCCATGCAATAGTAGCTTGGTCTGGGCGTCGGCAGTATGCGAAACTGTAGGAATAGTGATCGTATCGGTCAATCCGCTATTCGGGCTTGCGCTGAATGGATTCCCGTGATAGATCCGGATGTCATGCATGTAGCCATCGAAATAGCTACTGCCACCACCGTATCTGCCAATTTCTAAAGGTCCATCAAACGTTGCCATGTTGGCATCACTTGTGTAAGCAGTCTGTTCACCATCTAAATAAATCCCATATAGATTCCCAACTTTACAAAGTGCCACATGATGCCAATTCGTATCTGTTATTTCTCCTCCATAACCAGTAGAAACAATGTTTGCCGCTCCATCTCGTATCCAAAACGCCAATCCGCTTCCATGCAAATGTTCAAATTGCCATCTATTATCGGCATCTTCATACTGATGAATATAATATTCTGCCCCCACATGATCTGTATGTTTTACCCATAAGTCAATAGTAAAATTAGTCTGAATATCCCAATCGGGACTATCCCCTCGAGTAATATAATCAGAAACTCCATTAAATGAGAAGAATCTTGAGGCCCATTGTGAGCTTGAGCTACTTGATTGGGAGCTACTGCTATGAGCGCTAGAGGAGGAGCTACTTGTTGAGGAGCTACTGGATTGAGATGAAGAGGAGGAGCTTACTGAACTTGATGAGGAGGAGCTCCTTGAGCTACTGCTTGATCTAGAACTGGAGGATGAGCTCTGTGACGAGCTGTGGCTAACTAATTTCAGATAGTAGTCGTCCATTAGTTCATGCGCCTTGTAATCTTCTAATAGGGAAGAGTCAGCCAGTGTATTCCCGGCGTATGAGTCAATGGTGCCTAAAGCCAGGTCGAAGACTACAGCCTCGTCCACTGGGGTGGTGGCGAAGTTGTCATCGCTCATCTGGAAGCGAAATCTTCTTATATTGCAGTTGAAGAACGCGGCCCCGTCGGCATAGAACTTCTTGCAGGCGCCCATATCTATAGTGATAGTACAGGCGATGTCATCCTGTTCACTCCTCCAGGGCTTACTCGGGCTGTCGGTTATCAGTTGCCGCATGCTATAATGGTAGTCCGGGGTGAAGGCCCAGTCGTCCCCTATAATTCCTTCTCCACCTCTCCAGGTAATCCAAGCATTACAGATTAGATGTTGGGGAATCCTATCAGTAGATACATAGGTAGTGGCTGCATTTAGAATGGAGATAGCTTGCCATGCCCCAAATCTTTCTAGATAGATAGTATTACCATCAGTTTCATAATAAGCTACCCACATTTCATGACCACCAACGAGGCATATATGTGGGTGTTTTTGATCACTGGAATGAGTAGTAAGAGATCCTTTCGAAGTCCAATTTGCTCCATTATCATTTGTTGAAAAGAGTTGAACCTGAGAAGTTGCAGTATCTATATATATAGCACAGAATATATCTTCATTACAATCCTTATAAAGTCTTGGCTTAAATAAATCATTAGCTACAAAATTAGCTACATTAATAGCTGCACCCCAAGTAGCTCCGTTATCCGTAGATATTTTACTTTTTATTTCAACATCATCAGCACTATCTTCATCAGTTTCATATACACATATGACCCATCCATTACTAGCTTGTTCGATAACAGGCCATTCCTGTTCATTAGCATCAGTAGCTATCTCTACAGCGACTCCAAATGTAAAACCACCATCATAGCTCTTCTTACATTTTATCTCATCACTATCCTCGTATACCCCTATAATTTGCCCATTATTTAGTTCAACTAAATCGTTAAAGGCAGAGCCATTTGTAGGAGTAATTTCCGTCCAACTATCTGCATTATTATCACTATAAAATATATTAGTTATATCTGAAAATGATAATAATATTCTCCCGGATTTAAGTACTATTAGACCACCAGGTTCATGATCCCCGGTATCTAATTGTATAGAAGATGACCAACTTAAACCTACTCCATTATCAGTAGTTGTCATATAATAGACATTGGAGCCATCATTATATACACACAAAACTTCCTTATTTTTCATTTGAACTATAGCTACCGGATGAACTCCATTATCAGCCCCAGTTAATATAGAACTACGACCGATTGCTTCGCCATCTCCATAATCTCTTCTTTCAAAGTAGACAGTTCCACCGTCATGGCTCCATTTAAAAGTGGCAGTACCTGTATCTCCTCCTGTTACTATCTCTATCCTGAAATCCCTGGTAGAGAAGGGAAGTGTCAAGGTATAGGCTATTCCATCCGTGATCTGCCCGCTGAAGGCGGCAGATACCGTAACTGTTCCTGTACCATTGTCAAAGTCAGATATGGTCCTACTCTCCCCGGCATGCGGACCAGACGTAATCTCCACGGTCGCCCCTATCAGGAAATCATCTCCAAAGATGGTCAGATAGCTACTGACTATAGTGGTCCCACCAGCATTCCCGTTACCGGTGGCGTACTTCCTGACAACCAGATCCTCGGGAGTCCTACTAGTGAAGGGAATTAACTGGCCGCTGTTATCACTTGCGGGAGTCGGCTGTGGCCAGAATTCCCCCTCTTGTTCTGTCGCTGAGGAGAAGTGGCTCTCTTCCAGTATGTCTTCTGTGATTAGTTTTACGCTCATATTATGGTCCTAACCCCGTATCTGTCCCTACTGAATAGTAATCCTTGTACTTGTTGACGGACTTCTTCGCTGCCTTCTTTCGTTCGTACTCCTCCATCACCTGTGCGATCCAATCGCTGGCATCCTCTGTCGTGGCCACGTTGGCATACATAGAGAAGTTCATTCCACTGTTGGTAGATCCAAGCTGGATGCCAGATGATTCACTACCAAGACCAAGGCTCCCGCCCACCATATCCAATGCCCCGCTGATACCCGAAAAAGCCGGCTGTAAGGCCATGGTCAACGAGCCTATACTCGACAGCCAGGGCTGCATGTAGGCCATAAACTTATTAACATTGAAGCTCTTTATATAGTCGATGGCCTTTCCCCCAGGCCCATACTTCCCACCATAGGGAAGACCGATCTTCCCCATCTCGGAGGCCATCTCGAATGCCTTACTAAAACCTTCCTGGAACGGTTTAATGATGCCCTGTATGACGGACGAGGACAGCATGGCTTCTATCATTCCGCCCTTGACCGCATCATAGACACTCTCTTTCAGACCCCTGGTGAAAGAGGTGAAGTCCCCACTGTCTATTGCATCGGTGAATGCCCCAGATATGATACTAGAGATGAAACCCATGGTTTCTCCGGTCTGCGTCTCATATTGGCTTATGAGCCTCTCGGTCTTCCGGGTCCTCTTCTCCACATGCCTGCGGTGCTTGTTGGCTTTGGCCTGCTCTAAAGCTTGTATCCCCATCATGCCAACAGCGGCTACTCCCCCAGCAACCATCATTCCAGTGCTTTTAGTAACACCTAACAATCCCCCAATGCCCTTACCAGCCCAGTCCATGACCTTCTTTCCAACCATTGATCCGGCCATGCTAGCCATCGGCTGTGCTATTGCTCCTAATAGTCCTTTCCCTATCCCCCCGAGTCCCTTGAAGTTCCCACTCATCAGATCCTGGAAGAACTTGTTCCAGACATCTGTAATATTATCCAGCTGCTCCTTGGTGATGTCCTTTATTTCCTCGGTCCATGGGGTGACGGCCTCTTGGGCATTGATCCTGGCCATGCCGGCCTGCTGTTGGGCTTTAGTGCTGGTTCCCACCCCAGTAGTCCACCCAGTGCCCCACCGCTGCCACATATCAGGAGCAGCCTTTCCATAACCATGCTCCTGCCTCCACCAGGCATCCATATTGGTGGCCTTCTCATAGAATGTAGGCCTCTTCTTGGTTATGGTAAGCTTGGTTCGTCCACCACCACCTTTAGTTCCTCCTATTGAGGCTACATAATCATTGGCTGCCTTTCTAGCCAGTTCATCAGAACCGGTCTGCATAAAGACCTTCCAATAGATAGTATCCCAATTAAAGAATTTAGCCAGTGGATAGGCATATTTTTCGTTATACCACTGCTTGAACTTCTGCCATTTATTATTGGCTGTGGCTATTAATCCCATAGCCTTGGCGATGCCCTCCATAATATCTCTGAAGGTCTTCCAGGCATTCAAGGCCGACTCGGATATAATCTCCTGATTCGCTATGGCCCATTCACGGAATTGAAATACCATACTTTTAGCGTCTGATACTATATCCTTGACTATTGGTAGGAAATACTCACCAATAATGGTTTTTGTATCTACGATATAACGCTTAAAGGACAGGATCTGCTTACCGGCGGTGGACATAGCCGCCTCGTAGGCTCCCTGTATCTTTTCGCCCTTTTCGAAGACCTCGTTGGTCCTCGCCTGCTGCTTTTCTAGGGCATCTAGATCCTCTACATTCTTGTTTAGGGTCTCAGCAGTCTTCTTATAGGCCTTTTCGAAGTCCACCTGAAGGCCGATCATCCTCAGGACCCTTGGTTGTGCGGTCACCAAACCGTGTATCAACCGTTCGAAGGATTCCGTGGAGTTTATATTCCCGATTACGGCGGCATCCTGTGCAATTCTTGCCAATCTATGAGCCTTGGCCAGGTCCACCTGAGCTTGTATCAACCGGGCGGTCATCTGTCGGGAGATATTCATTTCGATGCCAGCGTCCTGGATAGCATATGCAGCCCCCAGCACCTGTTCCTTCGAATATCCGGCGGTCTTGCCCAATTGCTCAAGGACTACGCCCAGGGTCTCCCACCTGGCGCCGAGTAAGGCTGATTCCTTCACCAGTCCGGCGAATGTCCTGGTTAACCGGGCTGTGCCGAGGGCAATCCCCATGGCTATGGCGGCCTTGGCGACCTTGCCCATCACGGAGCTGGTTTTTGTCAGATGTGTATTTAAAGCCTTGGTCTGTCTGATAGCCGACTGCGTACCCGTATTATACTTCTTGGTATCAAGGGCGAGTTCCGCTACCATGCTCCCGAGTTTGCGCATCTACTTTACCTTTTTCTTCTTTTTCTTCTTGTTGAACTTCTGCTTCCAGTCGTCAAGCTTATCTACCTTCTCGTCGCCTTTCAGCTGCTCCAGCTTCCAGTTTAAGCGATTTAAGACATCCTGTCCCTCGCTGGACATGGCTGCGTTGACGGAATGTATACGGTCCATCTTATCCTCTATCTTAACTATCTGCATGTTCCGGTACTTCCCCCAGAAGCGATCTGTCGGTAGGTCTAGGAGGAAGTCCTCACTGCACCCGTAGAAGTACTCCATCTCATCAAGAGCCAGGGAAAGATCTATTCGGTCTCTTCCCCGACTCTTTCTAAGTTTTTTCGGTATTCGTCCTTGTACTTCTCACGGTAATACTCCAGCTCGGCATCCTGCGGCTCACCGGAGAGGACCTCACGGATCATTTCTTGGATCCTCCTGATCTGAGGCATCTTCGTCTCCATCAGGACTTCCTTCGTCATCTCCGGAATGACCAGATTAATATACTCTATCTGGAAGTTCAGTATTTTCTCGGCGTTTTGCTCCTCCTCAATACTGTCCTCTAACTGGCTCATCCTGATCGTCTGCCTGTAGGATATGGGTCTGATCTGGTAGACCTCTCCCCTTAGGGAGAAGTCCTTTACGTTCTTCTCTATCAATTTATCTAGATCTACTACTGCCATCTCAATTTCTCCTTACCCAGAATTTGTGAATTAACTCATGCTACCGAAAATATGAAACACCTTGTCACCATTAGAACGACTATCGTCTATTAGGCCCTGCCAGTGGGCACCTATAATCCTGATCCCGTCGTTAGTGTACCCGAGGTCATCAATCGAGGCGCAGAAGGCCTTGTAGATCTGAATACCATCCGTATCACCACTCATCGGATCCAGGGTAAGTTTGCCAGTTGTAGCTGATGTACCTACTCTCTTACCAAAAGTCAGGTGTCCGGTCGGTGCGGCTACTGATTTCCCAGTCCACAATGTATCTGTATAATTCAACAGTGTGGCCTGCGCCAGTGGCGTAAAGGCTTCTATGGTCGTTCCCATATCGACGCTATCCACGGGCACCATCCCATAATCGTCAACCATAATAGGGACCTGCTCCATGGTGATCGTAACAGTCACACCCCCTTGGGTATATCCCATATTGTGGTCACCGAAGTGTACCCGGCAGGTTCCAAGCTTTTTAATCTCTGTTATATTCTTTGCCATCTTACTCTCCTTCGCTTATTGTTCTGGGGCCTTTTTACAGGCCCCTTTGTTTAATTGTTATACAGGCATCGGCCAGTTCGAGCTACTTGAGGAGCTCTCACTCGAGGAGCTACTCACGCTACTACTTGAGCTACTCTCAGAGCTGCTGCTTGAGCTACTCTCTGAAGAACTGCTTGAACTTCTAGATGAAGAGCTCTTACTTGAACTACTCTGACTACTACTTGATTGTGAAGAACTACTCGAACTACTTTCAGAACTCGAAGAACTACTCTCAGAGCTAGAAGAACTTTCTGAACTCGAAGAACTGCTCTCCGAGGAACTGCTTGAGCTTCTAGATGAAGAGCTACTCTCACTTGAGGAGGAACTACTCTCAGAAGAGCTACTTGTAGAACTACTAGATTCCGAGGAACTGCTACTTACACTCGAGGAGCTACTCACGCTACTACTTGAGCTACTTACACTTGAAGAACTACTGGATTCTGAACTACTCGAACTACTTTCTGAACTCGAAGAACTGCTCTCCGAGGAACTGCTCTCTGAGGAACTGCTACTCTCAGAGGAAGAACTACTCTCAGAGGAACTCGAAGATTCAGAAGAACTACTCGCAGAACTACTAGATTCCGAACTACTACTTGAACTCTCAGAGGAACTACTTGCTGAACTTGAAGATTTTGAAGAACTAGATGAGCTCTCACTTGAGCTGCTACTCTCTGAGGAACTGCTCGATTCTGAACTACTAGAACTACTCTCAGAACTTGAGGAACTACTCTCACTTGAGCTGCTACTCTCAGAACTACTACTTGAACTCTCAGAAGAACTACTACTTGATTCTGAACTCGAACTACTCTCACTCGAGCTACTGCTCTCAGAACTACTAGATGAGCTTTCACTTGAACTACTACTTGACTTCGAAGAACTGCTACTCTCTGAGGAACTGCTACTCTCTGAACTACTCGAGGAACTACTAGATTGAGAACTACTACTAGAGCTCTGGCTTGAAGAACTACTCTTAGAACTACTAGACGAACTACTTTCACTCGAACTACTCGTAGAACTCGATGATTCTGAACTTGAAGAACTGCTTTCACTCGAACTACTCTCGCTAGAAGAGGAGCTACTCTTGCTCGAAGAAGAGCTCTTACTTGAGGATGAACTGCTCTCTGAACTGCTTGAACTACTCTCTGAAGAACTACTACTCTCACTTGAACTACTCGAACTCTCGGAACTACTGCTTGAACTCTCTGAAGAACTAGAACTACTTGAGCTACTTGAGCTACTTTCACTTGAAGAACTACTTGAATATTTAGAACTAGAAGAAGAACTCTGTGAACTTGAAACGCTACTAGAACTACTTGGATTAACTACCGTTACATTATTAGAACAGACATTACACCAGGCCCACCCATTCCACATATAGCAGGCCGAATCATGAACAGCATCGAAATCCACCAGAAGGGGTGAATTCAGAACATGATTGGTAATCGTCAAGCGTGCTCCATTCGTCGCATCGCTCATCCATATACATTTCGTCTGCCCCCCAAAATCTCCATCCGGCAGAGTACAGTTAGGGGTATCTGAACCGGAATCGATCTCAGACTCACCGTAATTATTAAGGATCGTTCCGTTATACCTAACCAACTCATAATGCCAACAGGAAGGAGGCGTTATTTCAATCGACATATTAACCTCCTATCCCATATTATAAGCTATCTGATAACTACATGTTCCACCACCCGCAACCGCTATAAGAACGGCTATTCCATGATTAACAAGAATGCCTGGATCAACACTGATCACATGCTTCCTATCGGCCCCGACCACTATATAATTCGTGGGCCAGATCCTCCTTGCACTTGCCACCGCTGTGTCATTATCATAGACATTGACGGTTATATTATTATGATTGTCTGTAACGAAGACTATGCCGTTCCAGATGCACCTCCTCGCCACTGCGAAGGAGGCCGTCAGTACGGCCGTCATCTCATAATAGTTTAATTGCTGATTCTTCAGTCTCGTAGTACCCATAAAAACCTCCCTAATCGCTGTAACGCTCTATCCACTGCTACACTCTATCCACTGCCCGAATATCATCACCACTCACCCTGCAGCTTTTTCAGGATATAACTGGCCCTGAACCTCATTACCTTTCTGAATGAATCTATTCTGCCGGTGGTCTCATGTATCTCGACTATATTGTCGTCGTACTCCTTCACTACTCTCAGGACCCTGTAGCTTGAAGTCGTAAAAGTACGATCCTTTAAGATTACTGTTATCCGCTCGGCCATATTGTCCCTATTGTCGGCGCTACTGCCGAAGCAGTTTATGTCTATAGTCTGATCCTCATACTGGGTCGTCTGAATGTACTCGCTATCTATGATAGCCCCCGCTGAACTTACATTAAATGTGATAAATGGAGGAGTCAGATCCTCCGGTGGAAACTCATCATACAGTCGTGGATCAGAAGCGCTCCACCCCGTATAGGTCCTCAAAGTGACATCAGCCACCAGTGTATCATATATATAATTCGCTATCTCTTTCATTTGAACCTCGTTCCGGTATGGCTTTTAAAAGTCCTCTTAAGTGACCTTATCATCAATTTTACTACGTTGTTCTGGTTCTCTCCCAAAGTCACCATGAACCAGGGCCTGGGCAATAACTGCCGCTTGCCTATATTCTTATTGCCGTAGGGCCAGATTTTGGCCCCCACCTCTAAGAAATATCCATAGGCCACATTCGTTCCTATATAGCCCTTTATCTTATGGAAGATCCCTCCAGGCCTCGGAAGTGGCCTTCCATCGGACGGAGCCCCCTGCCTGTAAGTAGTATTATGGGTGATAGAGGCCCTTAGCCTTCCAAGGTCAGGAGCAGGTGGTTGGCCAGGGACAGAGGCCACGTGAAAAGAGTACCTACTTCTCTTCTCCTTTGTATCCCCTTTAAACAAACCTCTCTTCCCCTTCATGGAGGATATATAGGTCTTACCGCTTCCCGGCTGACTTAGCTTCCTCTTCAGCTTCCTCTCTAAGAAGTTCCCGGCCTCCCAGATGGCTTCCTCGGAGGCCTTCTTCACATCGGCATCCGCAGCCTTTAGGGCGGCTATTACCTTGTCGATCCCCTCAACCCTAAAGCCTTCTCCCTTTATCTTCTTTATTGTTGGCATTATTCAACCACCGAGAGCCTGACCTCCATATGATGCCCCCTACCGACGACATCCAATGGATTAGAAAGTATTATAAATGATCTTCCATCCTCATCGACTATCTTATCGTCCTTTTGGATATTAGCCCCTAACATAAAAAAGCCCATCCACCCGCCCTCGGTCTCGAAACCATGTCCAGTGACTTCCCTAGTTCCAGCTGCTACTCCGCCACCAAATACATACTGGATATTACAATGGATATTTTTGGCCGTGGCTGTAGTAGGATAGGTCACGGTTGATCGGCCCTTGGTATAGGATACCGTTGGCCGGTAGACACTTATTGTATTAACTAAAAGAGATTCGTAACTCATGCCCAGCCCACCACCTTCCGTCTATACCTATCTATAACGTTTTTCTGCCATTCCTCCTTTAGATCACCTCGGCTGTAGCTATAGTTTCCGATCCTCTCACTTTTAAATCCCAGATTCTTCCGATGACTGTAGACCCATCCGACCAGGCTATTGCAGAGCAGTTTCAGATCATCCAACTCCTTAGTCCCAGAGGCATACCCGGCATTAAAAGTCACCCTAACATTTTTAATTCCGACATCGAAGCCGTAGTCATAGAAAAGCATCCCACGGCTCTTATAAATCACATAGCCAGTGGAGCCATAGTAGTCTGTGTCAGTGGCAGCAGTGACTGTATCTCCACTTATAACCAGGGTAGTCACGCTGTTTATCGGGTACTGCCTGAGGTGAAGCTTCTTCTTCCCGGTCCCATCATACCTGGCGTTCTCATAATCTGTATCAGGATCATAGTCCTGGGCCACCAGATTCCTGTCGGTCTCCTTTTCTATGAAACTACTACTCTGGTTGATCAGCTTCCTGAATAGCTCATGATCACTATCGTCAACATCGCTCAGTCCCAGGAACTCCTTCACGTCATCTATATCGGACAGGGCATTATCATTAAGAGTTGTTGGTACACCCATAGGTCTCCTCCATCAATTCTTTCTTCCATGGTCTCCAGTGGACAAACTTCATCCTTTTTACTGCAAGCTGCTCGGATAGTGAACCTGAAAAATCAGATTTGATCAGCTCGGGAAGGTACTCCCGGACCTCGGTAAACACCATCTCAGGCTTCAGGGCCTCCATACACTTCCACTCCTCACAGACGTGGAACCTCGGGCTGGCCTGGCAGGGAGCACACGGCATCGGACTCCTTATGATCCTATGATCCTTATTGTAAGGACCATTCTTACTGACCAGAGTAGGCCCGAATAGTACTATCATCGGGATATCATGAGCATCAGCCACATGCATCAGGCCGGTGTCCGTAGTGATGAATAGGTGGCACTGCCTAAGCATATGGATGGTTTCCATCATATTCATATTATTCACGCAGTCCACCACATTGTAGGCCCTCTCCGACATCTCCCTGCCCCATTTCTTCTCCCGGTCTCCTTTTCCGAACAGGAAGATCCTAAACTTGCTATGTCCGAAGAATCGGTTCAAAAGATCGATCAGCTCGCCGAAATAGGGCCAGCCCTTCCTCTCCCACTTCCAAGTAGAGCCCTCAAATAGGCCATTACACAGTCCTACTTTCAGGCTCAGCATATCTTTGTTGGTGGGATTCTCATAGATATTCAGACTTCTCTGACCCTTCGGACAGTACAGGGAGGGGACATCCTTAATGTATCCCAGCCTGTAGACCTCGTTCATGTAGGAGTCTACCTCGTTCAGCTTCTCTGCTCTCCAATTTACTGGCTCAGCGTCATATCCTGCATACTTCTCGAAGTAGTAGTAGGCATCCGATGTCTCGCCATGCCTCGAGTAGAACAACTGCTCATACTTATCCTTATTGAAGGTATTATCGAATTCGACTATTTCGTTTACCAGGGGCCATTTGTTGCACAGCTCCCTCACGGAATCGGTCCGGCTGTCTGACCAATTAGGATCCAGGACTATGTCGACTTTGGCATTGTGCATTTCGCACAGGGCCTTTATCGCCGGAGTCAGCATGATGAAATTCCCGATCCCATTCCTAAAGTAAACAGCCACTAAGTTCTCAGGAGTACTTCCAGGGATCTTCCTTGTCCTTCTCTTAGGCATCCGGAGCCCCGTACCTGCGGCCTCGGGCTATCATGGACCTTCGTCTATTGATATCCTCTGTAGATTGAAAGACGTTGTTATCCCTCTTCCTGGATAGCAGTCCCTTAAACAGATCTACCATCATCTTCATATTGATTTTCCGATCCCCCAGGCTTCTTATCTTCTTTCTTCCCTTCATCGATATAGTCTCCAGCTTCTTACGTCCCTCTTTTGATCCAACAAGGCTCAGGATCTTCTCCACAGAATCCGACACGGACTCTATAATAAAACCCGTCTCTCCATCCTTCAGGTAGTCGACCATCCCGCTCAGTTCCTCGTCTGCCCCGAATAATACGCATCCGCAGAGCATAGCCTCCTCGGGAGGCATATGGAGCCCCTCACTCTTAGTTGGAGCCAGCCATAGATCAACCTTGTTGTAGAAGACCTTAAGCTCATCTGGTGTTGGCTGCATCAAGTAGCTACTGCATTCCAGATCCTCCGGCTTCTCCTCCGTCCCGAATAGATGAAGCCTGACGTTCAGGCCCTGATCTTTCAATCCCTTGACTATCTCCGGAACCCACTCAAACCGCTTCCTTGGTTTACCATTATACAGAGCCCCGATGGACCACTGCTTCTTAACCGCCCAGTTCCTAGTCCTCGTCGGCTTAAAGAGATCAGTATCTGTCCCCGGCCTAATGATCGGGCAGAACTTATTCATCCTTGACTTAATAAACTTCTGTAGACACAGGCCATTAACTATCAGATTTATATTCGAGTTCCTGTAATTGGCAAATAGCTGATTCTCGTCAGCGTTCCAAGTCTCATGTGCCCGTATCCACCAGTACTTCTCGCCCTTCTCTACCGGGGCTCTTACTACATTCCTGACTGACTTGACACCGGTGGCTATTAGTATATCAGCGTCCGGGTATTCCAAAGTAGATCCAGTCTCGAACCACTTGGGTCCATTAAGCTTAAACCAAGTAAACTCATTAGGCATGTTGGATACTACAAAGACCTGGTGGCCCAATGAACTCAGGGTATTGGCCGAATGGAACAGTGTGGCCGTACCCCCATTATTCCCGGCGCCTACGCTCTGAAGATTGAATGTAATTTTCATCTTATTCTCCTCATAAAATTTTATTTGAATTTTTCAGCCCATCATAATCATAACTCAACTTCAACAGGCTGATCGGGCATCCTCTCCACCGGTACATGAAAGCCCTGGAGGAGTTCACCCTTCCCCATCTCTTTCCGATCTTACTCCTTGTTATCTCACTTGTATAAAGAGGATCCAAATTGCAGAATTCGAAGATCCTTCTAAGCGTATAGAAAGTCCTTGTGACCAATGACTCATAGGAGACGATCAGGGTATCCTTTATCTTGCTTAGATCCTTTATTATTGTCGGGATAACGAAGTCCTGAATCCTCATGATCTCCTCTTCATTGTAATTATAGCCCCTCTTCCTTCCAAACTTGCCATTACTGATGGCCACATCGATCGGGTGCCTGACTAGGTATATGATCCTGGTCCTATCCTTCCATAGTTTTCTCCACTCCTTGATATAGTGAAGTATACCATTAGCTGAGTTTGAGAAGAAAGGGACCTTATCTCCCCATGTGGTATTATATGGGTCCACGATCTTATTCTTCCTTAGATAGGATTCTCTCTGCCGCTCGTCAAAGCCCTTGTTTAGAATCTTCTCTTCATGAAAGATCTTTATTATATCAGGATGCTTCTCCATCAGCTCCCTAGTTAACGTGGTCCCACTACGCTGAAAACCGGCGATCAATATAATCATCAATTCTGCTCCTCAGGTAGTCGGCTGCATGCTTAGTAGTCAGATTGTTTTCATAGTACTTCCTTGGGCTATACTGATCCCGACTAACGAGGACCTCCTCTACGGTCTCCCAGAAATTCACTTTACTAGCTATCTTTCCTGTCTCCGGCGTAATATACTTCTTATATAGAAACTCAAGTTCATTCAGTACCACTATCGGAATATCAGAGGCCAGTAACTCAGGAATTACTCTTGGATTCGAATCCCAGGACATACCGTAGAATCCAGTCTTTCCCTCAGATGCTACAATACCTACCTCGCACTTCTGCATATTCCTACTGACTTCCTTTCTTAATACTCTCTTACTCTTTACATTAGCTGGCACTTCTATATTCTCGTCCATTACCGGGCCACCTAAGTTCAATACCCTAAGATAAGAAGGAACAGTAGAATATATAAATGAATGACCCTTCCGATTTGAGCTTCTTCCATCGGCCGGATAGCAGACATTGTACTCCTTCACTACATCATCCATCTTATAGAATAGGTTATCGGCGGCCGGCTTAAAGAATATCTGAACCTCAGCGTTCGGAAATTCCCTCTGTGTAATTTCCTTTTGTCTCATGGAGTCAACTAGGATCATATCATAATCCATGAAGGACTTGAAGATAGGCAGAAATCTCTTTCCGGCCCCATAGTAGATCTTGATAGCCTTCTTGTACCTCTGTAGTACCGGATGATAGTCCCTAAATCCTCCCCTGCAGAATATTATGTCGGGCTCTATGCCACTCTCGAAGTTGTCAAACCAAGTCGTAAAGTATTCTTTTAAGTTGGGCGTGTACTTCTTCTCTCGGTCTTCCTGCCAGTAGTACTCTTCACCCTTTTTCGGATCACCCCTCCAGTACCAGATCTCCCCCTTATCTTCTCTCTTTAATAGTCCATTAAAGAGATGGGTCCACATATCATCACATTCCTCAAGAGAATCAAATATGATCTCACTTGGATCCCTGTCCTGAGGAACCTGGCCCCTCAGCATCAGAAAGTTCATTTCTCTCCTCTGATAATCCCCAAACTACTTCCACCATGATTAAACAATAGATCCAGTATAGACATATGAGGCTGGAACTCCCCATACTGCTGCTTGTACTCTGGATGGTTAAAGCTCTCAAAGATTACCTTTATACCGGCATCCTTATAGGCATCAAGGTCCATATAGTTCTTCCCTCCAGGACCAGATAGATAGGCGTCCCCGCCGACAGCCTTGATTAATTCTATGATTCTTTTATCCGGCTGCCTCGTCTTCACCTCCAGGTCGCTAGCCTGGTACTCGTCAGTGACGATCCCCAGTAATTCCTTGATCCTATTGATGACCTCTATATTTAGAATGGACAGCCTATCCCACTTCTCGCTGAAGGCCCACCTGATTGCAGACATAATATCATTGTAGTACTCGGACTTACTGTAATACTTCTCTATAGACTTACGGTGCTTACTCTGCCACTTGATTCCATCGTCTATCTCTATATCCTTTATAAGCGACTTATAGCTATTGTAGACTACGGGGACAGTCAGCCAGTGCCATCCATTCTCGCTCTTGATCCTGTTCCTATTCTGGAACTCACTCTTCCTGAACTGCACCGTATCCAAATGGATGAAGGCGTCTGCCCTATCCATCTTGTAGAAGTATCCCAGCCAGGGCATGTACTGTGGCTGATGTATTGCTACTATCATTTCTTCGGCTCCTCTAGTTTTCCCCTCACTCCGTATTCGACTATGTCAGCCACAACCTTCCCCATCTTCCACTTCTTCCATTTTATATTCCTATTGATCGCATCCCACTGGGTCGTAAAGAAATGACGGACTGCTACATTAATGTCTCTCATATTGGGAACGGCTTTCTCATTATCCGTTATCCCAGGATTATGAGGATCATATAGAAATCCAGTATGCGGAGGCAATGCAGGCACATGCTGCCTCACCCGATCATTATATTGATAGGCGCACTCATGACATCGACAGACATATTCGAGCATAGCCTTTAGGTAGCTCTCGCTTATATAGGTCGACTTCATGTTTCTGTAAGCCCCAATAGATTGATTCTTATGCTTGACATCGTAGAACTCCAAGACATCGAAATCCTTTATATAATTCTCTATCTCCTTAAATGGATCTCTCTCTGGATGCATAAACTTCATATCATCATGCATAAAGAAGACTCCACTCTCTCCATTCCAGGCATTCTTCAGGTAGAAATCATACTTATACATATCTAATCCTATGTTAGCAGCCGGAATAAAAGTGACATTCTTATATGATTCAGCGGGATTCTCTCTATCGCCACTGGCAATCGAATGAATATTATGGTCAGGAGCATATCTATCTAAGACCTGATAGACATCTTCCCAGAAGTAATGACCTACAGCGCATACGTTCATCTCAAATTTCTCCACTTCTTACTGTTTTTATAGTGCAAGGCCTTGGCAGAATCCCTCTTAATTTTTCCCTCCCTGCTCTTACGGTTCAACTTATGGTTGATATCATAACTCCAATGCCAGCCAATATCTCTAATTTTCAGATCCTTATATCCGTCCTGATAGACCGAACATAATACATCTTGGTCAATCCACCAATCAGTTCCAGTATGTTGTCTCCTCTTTCTAAAATCCCTTAAGACCTTCCAATTCAGCTTCTCCTTGACTTGCTTCTTTATATAGTTCAAGAAGTTATATGTCCTATCATTATACACAAAGCCCCAGAAGCAGGCGATGACCGGCATCTTATCGAAATGATCCCTTGTGCTGAGAAGGACATCCCCATCGAATAGGTCAAACACCCTGAATGGATCTTCTTTTACGACCATATCGGCGTCCATCGAGAGTACCCTGTCACCCTCTTTATAATCAAATTTTAAATAACTCTCTACCCTTATCTGGGCTCTCTTCCCGTCCCAATCCCTATCGTTGTAGGTGATCTTCTTTTTTGGCCCAGAGAGACTATCGTAGAAAGGGATATTTCCAAGTTCAACTAGATGAAGCTCAAATTTAGAATACTTATATAGGCTCTCTATAAGATCCTGGAAAGGCTTCTGGTAGTTTGAGCTAACCATCACATGAATGATATTACGGCTTAAACCATTTTCCATCTTCATCTCGTATGAACTGCCTGATACTTGGAATATTAAGATTGAGTCCTGACCACTCCGATAAACTCGTAAGAGCCCTCTCAGGCTTTACCATCAGTAGTGACGTAGATACGACTATAAAATCATTTCCAGCTACGTCATAAAAGATCTTCCTGTATTCTGCCTTTGCCGCCTCCCTCGGATCGTCCATGGAGCACTGATTTCTGGACACCATACTCCTG
>Ga0180431_10002479_pt1 | contig 24728 bp, 18 predicted proteins | sample SS_ome_11_FD_132459 | JGI IMG/M metagenome (GOLD analysis project Ga0180431, IMG submission 132459) | Hypersaline lake sediment archaeal communities from the Salton Sea, California, USA - SS_1_MS_1 metaG | ecosystem: Environmental > Aquatic > Non-marine Saline and Alkaline > Hypersaline >... | reverse complement strand
GGGATATTGTTTTCTTCCGGAGCAATTTAGGATATATCAATTTGCTTGTCAAGATGACTCAACTGGATCAGGAGAGTGAAGCTCTCGGGAACGTCCGCATACACAAGCCATCTCATTGAAATTTATAGTAATTAAGCTGCTCGGCCGGTGGATTGTCTGTAACCGTCATCACGGTCCTAAACGGGATCATCTGATCAAATCTCCAATCCTTCCGAACCTCAACCAATGCTTGTCATAATCAATGGAGAAATAGATGAACAGAGCCTTGCCCCTCACCAACCTCTTGTCGAGAGGCCCCCAGAATCTCGAATCGAAGCTGTTGTCCCTATTGTCACCCATCACGAATATGTGGTTTTTCGGTACAACGAGCGGGCCGTAGTGTTTCCGGGACATGTCTCCATGCAAGTACTTGACGTAATCCTCCTCGATAATCTTCCCGTCCACAATGAGTTTTTGGTCCCGTATCTCCACGGTCTGCCCCTCGACGGCTACGCACCTCTTTATATAATCCGTCTTCTCATCCCGCGGAAACTTGAATATGACTATATCCCCCGGTTTCGGCTGGCGCACCGCCGGGAGGCGCCAGTCGACAAATGGCACCTTGGAACCGTATATAAACTTCGAAGCAAACAGGAAATCGCCCTTGAGAAGGGTATCCTCCATCGACTCCGACGGTATATGATAACTCTGGATAATCAAGGCACGGACTATAAGAGCAAGAACGACAGCCGTCGTTATCACCTCTATATATTCCCTGATCTTACTCTTCTTTTTACTCTTGCTCCTATCCACTGTTTCCTCCTCCATATATACGGACATAATGTAATAGTACGCACTCTGATCCGGTTTGTTCCATAGATCCCGATACCGTTATGCTATCCCTTGATGTCAGAATTCGACGACAAGGGTCAATCCTCCTGTGCCTCCCCCTGCTCCACTCTCTATCTTGAAGTTCATGTCGTTGAGATGCGCATCGATATACGCATCCAGAACGACGACTACGACCACCGCCGCCGACCACCACGCCCAGTCGATACTCCTCTCTTTGTATTCCTGCGTCCACCAGTCGTGTTTATACCAGTTATTAGAACCGTATTCGAAAGTGTCACGTTGGACCTCTTCCCGTTTCGCGTTTCGATAGTTCTGTATGATCATGCTCAGATAGAAGGTCTCCACACCCATTGCCAACGCTGCCTTGAACGGTCGTTCATTGTAGAGCTGGCCCAGACCCGGGATCAGGAGAGAGCAAAGCATCGCAATGCGCGGGTTCTTGTACGACCGCCACGTTCTGCTTTCATGTAATTCCGTCGCAGCCTCCCTACCCAATACTCCCTTGAGCTCATCCACGGTCCATATCCCCTCTTCCTCGGCTCCTGAAAGTGTATCGGCGTTTGCGATAGACACGTACCTGTATTTACGGCCTTCAAGGTATTCGGAATGAACAGGTGATGACGTCACCATCATTGCCGCCGCAAATATACATGCAGCCGACGCAGCGCGCCTTGCACTGTTAGTACATCCTGCCTGGAAACGACAATTCACAACCGGTTCCTGGCGCCTTTTGATGATCGATGGAAGACCATTAACAAACACCGGCGGCCCATCCACTCCATCTTTTCAAAACACCTGAATGGAATGGCGGGAACGTGTGGGAATCGAACCCACCCCGGATGGTTTTAGCACCCGACAGAAGGATTTGAAGTCCTCGAGGTCCACCAGAACCTATCCATTCCCGCATACCTAAAATAATCTATAGTACTTGTCCTGTAAAGAATCTTGCCTATCCATAGTATGCGACAGCTTCTATCTCGACGAGCGCCCCAAGAGGAAGCTCTCCGACCTCGAAAGCCGCCCTGGCAGGGTGCTGTGCGGTAAAGAATCCGCCGTATATCTCGTTTACCTTACCGAAGTCCTTGATCGACTTCAGGAATACGGTACATTTCACAACGGAACCTGCATCCAGTCCGGCTTCCTCCAATATGGACCCCAGGTTGAGAAGAACCCTCTCCGCCTGTCCCTCTATACCCCCATCTACGATTTTGCCGGTTGCCGGATCTATCCCAATCTGGCCCGAGATGAATAGAAAGTCTCCCGCACGGATCGCCTGGCTGTATGGCCCTACGGCCCCGGGAGCCTTATCTGTACTGATCACCTTCTTCATCGTTCCTCCTTGTCCGGACTAGGAATGAAAACCATTATACGACTATTCGACCGTCACGCTTTTCGCCAGGTTCCTGGGCTGATCGACGTTGCATCCCCTCAGCACGGCAATGTGATAGGCCAGAAGCTGAAGCGGTATCACAGTCAGTATAGGGTAAAGAAAATCCAGCGTCCTGGGTATGAAGACCACATGATCGGCCATCTCCAAAACTTCCTTATTACCCTCGTTCGTGATAGCTATTATCTTGCCTTTCCTGGCCTTGACCTCGCAGATATTCCCGATGATCTTCTGGTAAGCGCTGTCGCTAGGGCATATGAAGACAACGGGCATATTCTCGTCTATCAGGGCTATGGGGCCATGCTTCATTTCCGCCGCTGGGTAACCCTCGGCATGGACGTACGATATTTCCTTCAGCTTGAGAGCGCCCTCGAGGGCGACCGGGTAATTCGCGCCTCTACCGAGGTAAAGAAAATTATTATGGTGATAATACTTCTTTGATATCTCCTTGATCTCGTCATTGGATTTCAATATCTGTTGAACCTGCTGTGGAAGGGCCTCCAAGGCCTCTATGATCTCCTGTCCTTCCGCGGACGACACATCCCTCATGCGCCCGAGCATCAGCGAGAACAGGCTGAGCACAGTGATCTGCGAAGTGAACGCCTTTGTCGATGCAACCCCGATCTCCGGACCCGCATGGATGTAAATGCCCCCGTCCGATTCGCGGGCTATCGTGCTTCCGACGACATTACATATACCCATGCATCGCACACCTCTCTTGGAAGCCTCTCTAAGGGCCGCCAACGTATCGACCGTCTCGCCCGACTGGCTTATTACAAATACAATTGTACCGTTCTCCATAATCGGATTTCTATATCGGAACTCGCTTGCGTACTCGACCTCGACCGGTAACCGGGCTATCTCCTCTATCATATATTCACCGATCAGGGATGCATGCCAGCTGGTACCGCAACCTATCAACACAACCCTTCGTATATCCCTCAGCTCTTTCGTCACCATCTCCAGGCCACCCAGCCTGACGTCTCCCGCGGATGGTATCAGGCGGCCACGCATGGCGTTTTTAATCGTTTCCGGCTGCTCATAAATCTCCTTGAGCATGAAGTGCTCGAATCCGCTCTTTTCGATCATCTCTAGATCCCAGTCGACTTCCTGCACATCGTGCTCCACATGCTCGTTCTCAACGGTCATTGTCGTGAACTGGTCCGGCGTGGCAACGATCATTTGCTGATCCTCTAGATATATCACCTGCCGTGTATGCTTTAGAATGGCTGCTATATCACTTGCTATGAAGTACTCGCCGTCACCAATACCGACAACGATCGGTGATCCGTTTCTGGCTCCGACTATCTTGTCCGGCTCCGAAGCCGAGATAACCAGAAGACCGTAGGTTCCCTCCACAAGCTCCAGTGCCTTCTGAACCGCTATCTCCAGGTTGTCATCGTCGTAGTACTTCTCGATCAGATGAGCGAGAACCTCGGTATCGGTTTCCGTGACGAACTTGTGGTTCTCGGATTCGAGCGATTTCTTTATAGTCCTGTAGTTCTCGATGATACCGTTATGAACGATGGCGATTCTTTCATTGCAATCGAAATGCGGGTGAGCGTTGGTTTCATTGGGCTCTCCATGGGTTGCCCATCTCGTGTGCGCGATCCCCAGATTTCCCGAAATATCCATCCCTTCCAGTCTTTCCTCGAGCCGGCGAATCTTGCCCGCGGTCTTGTTCCATACCAGATTCCCATCCCGAACCACTGCTATTCCAGCCGAATCGTATCCCCTATACTCAAGCCTCTTCAGACCTTCCATCAGTATCTCGCCAACACCGTTGCTCTTCCCTACGTATCCTATTATTCCGCACATAACAACTCCAATCAATCACCTGCGATACATGACGCCTTACCCTCTTCAGCTCAGGCGATGTTGCCCGAGACGGAATCGAGCACATCCCGCGCTCTCTCGATCAAGCTCCGCACCTCATCATCGGATACCGCCTCTGCGATTATCCGCACTACCGGTTCAGTATTGGACCTTCGTAGATGAATCCAGCCCTCATCCATGTCTATCCTTATACCATCCGACGAGTTGCACCTTCCATGGAAGGCTCGTTGGATACCCTCCACCGCATCTTCGAATCTTCCGGAAAAGGAGATTTTCTCCTTTAGTATGCTGTACCCGGGAAGACCTGCAACCAATTCCTTAAGGGTGATATTCTCCTCTGATAGATGTTGCAATACGAGTGCCATTCCAACCATTGCATCCCTTCCATAGTGAAGGCCCGGATATATGACCCCACCGTTTCCCTCCCCCCCTATCACGGATTTTGTCTCCTTCATCATCGATACGACATTGATCTCTCCGACCCTGGACCGATGCAGCGGAACACCGTATCTGCTGCATATATCATCGACCAAACGTGTCGTAGACAGATTCGCTGTGACAGGGCCCCTCTCGTGCTTCAGAATAAAGTCCGCGGCCACCGAGAGCGTAAGCTCCTCACTGCAAACATGTCCCTCGTTGTCGACCATTACAAGCCTATCAGCGTCCGGATCACACGCAAAACCTATATCGGCGCCCTCAAGCACAACCGCCTCCGAGATCTCCCACAGGTTCTCCGGCCTCGGTTCAGGGTCATGCGGGAAAGGCGATTCTACGTCTGTAAAGAGCTCTTTGACCGTTACGCCTAGACTTCGAAGAAGCGCCGGTACTATCCTGCTGCCGGCACCGTTGACACAGTCGACAACCGCACTGAATCCCCGCGATGCTATAATCTCCCTGTCGATTCTCTCCAGCTCAAGGATCCTGCGGATGTGGGATGCATCGCCGGTATCGTTTTCAACGTACCCCCCGGTTTTTTCTGGCTCCTCATACAGAGGTGATTCGCTCTTAACGAGGTTTATAATCTTTTCCATTTCCCCGGAGCCCAGGAATTCACCCGACGCGTTAAGGAACTTCAACGCATTCCACCGGGGACCGTTATGGCTTGCTGTTATTATCACTCCACCCGACGCTCCGGATTCCCGAACCATGATCTCCACCGTCGGCGTGGACGCTATTCCCAGGTCGATCACAGTGTATCCGTTGAAACGCAGCACCGATGAGACTGCCGCTGACAATGCAGGCCCCGAAGGCCTGGAATCCCTGCCTATAACGATCGACTCTCCCTCGATCAAGGATATGTAGGCCGCAGCAAATCTTGCAGCGACTTCGGGATTCATCCCCACACCGAGAATGCCCCTCACGCCTGAAACACTCACCATTAATGAGTCTCTATCGTACAAACTATCACCTCGCACTGCGTTATTTTAAACTACTTAAGTCATATTCTATTCTTTGCTTGCCTCCATGTCAACGAATCTAACATCGGCAAGAGAAAACGCCCCGGAATGTCGTCCGGGGCGGTTTAGACGATGCAACAGCAGTTCCCTTACACCGAATCATAGGGCTATTCGGCCTTGCCGTCGCCGTTATACTTTATCGAAGCCAGATGCTCATATATCTTCCAGCGCATGGCCGTCACATCCTTGGCTTCTTCCAACAGCTGTTTCGCAACCTCCGGAATGCTCTTGGTCAAAACCCTGTACCTGTTCTCATTGTAGATATAGTCCTCGAGAGGGATGCTCGGAGCCTTGGAATCGAGCTGAAGGGGATTCAAGCCCTTCGCTATGAGCTCGGGATTGTACCTGATTAGAGGCCAATATCCTGACTGAACAGCGGCTTTCTGCTGGTCGAATCCATTAATAAGGTTGAATCCCTGCCCTATGCAGTGCGAATACGCTATGATCAGCGATGGACCGTTGAAGGCCTCGGCTTCGAGAAACGCCTTGATCGTCTGGCCCTCGTTCGCTCCTATGGCGACCCTGGCGACATATGCGCTGCCGTATGTCATAGCCATCATGGCGAGATCCTTTTTGGGAGTCCTTTTACCCGCGGCTGCGAATTTCGCAACAGCGCCCAGCGGTGTGGCCTTTGACATCTGCCCACCCGTATTCGAATACGTTTCCGTATCCAGAACCAGTACATTGATATCCCGTTTCTGTGCGAGCACGTGATCGAGGCCTCCATACCCTATATCGTAGGCCCACCCGTCACCTCCCAGAGCCCAGACACACTTCTTGGTCAGCACATCCGCGAGGCTCAAAAGGTTCAAAGCTTCTGGAGAACTCATCGATTCCAGCTTCTTCTTGAGCTCCCGAACCCTCTTTCTCTGCTCCTCTATCCCGGATTCCGTGCTCTGATCGGCATTAGTGATCTCGCCTACCAGCTTCCCGCCCAACTCCGGTGCCAGCTTCTCCAGAAGCTCCATGGCGTACTCTATATGCTTGTCAAGCGCCAGCCTCATCCCTAGGCCGAACTCCGCATTGTCCTCGAAGAGCGAGTTGCTCCATGCGACACCCCTGCCTTCCTTGTTGTATGTCCACGGTGTAGCCGGCAGATTGCCCCCGTATATCGAACTGCAGCCGGTAGCGTTTCCTATGAGTGAGCGATCCCCGAACAGCTGGCTGAGCAGCTTCACGTAGGGAGTTTCACCACACCCCGCGCATGCCCCGGAGAACTCGAAGAGAGGTTCCAGAAACTGTACCCCCCTCGTTGTATTGTGTTGCACTTTCGATCTGTCGATATAGGGCAGATCAAGGAAGAATTCCCAGTTGACCTTTTCCTGCTCTCTGATAGGAGGCTGGGCGGAGAAGTTTATCGCCTTGCGTGCAGGCTCCTCCTTGTTCTTCGCTGGGCATGTCTTGATGCAGAGCCCGCAGCTCGTACAGTCTTCGGGAGCCACTTGGATCGTAAATTTCATGCCCGCGAAATCCTTGGCCTTAGCATCGACCGACTTAAACGATTCAGGCGCGGACGACAGCAGCTCAGGATCGTAAACCTTGGATCTTATAACTGCATGGGGGCAGGCCAGAACACACTTTCCGCACTGAATGCAAACATCCGGGTCCCAAACCGGAATCTCAAGGGCGATATTCCTCTTCTCCCACTTGGTCGTTCCGCTCGGGAACGTTCCGTCGGGAGCGAAAGCGCTGGTGGGAATATCATCCCCCTCCTGCACTATCATCTTCCCGACTACCTCTTTCACGTAATCCGGCGCGTTGTCCGATACGGGGGGCTTCATCTCGAGATTGCTTGTCGCGGTCGCAGGCACTTCGATCTCGTGGATGTTCTCGGCGGCCTTGTCCACCGCCTCGTAGTTCATATTGACGAGTTTCTCCCCCTTGATTCCATAAGCCTTCTTGATGAAACGCTTTATTGAATCGATCGCTTCCTCCCTGGGAAGGATATCGCTCAAGATAAAGAAGCATGCCTGCATTATCGTATTTATTCGCGCACCCAGGCCGATATCCTTGGCTATCTTGTAAGCATCGATCACGAAGAAACGAAGCTTCCGGTCGATTATCTCCTGCTGCACCTGCCTCGGCAGCTTGTCCCATGTCTCTTCGGCTGGGAATGGGCTGTTCAAGAGAAACACTCCACCCTCTTCCGCCACGCTGAGAATGTTGAACCTCTCTACATAGGCGAACTGGTGGCACGCAACGAAGTTCGCCCTGTGAACAAGATATGGAGAATGAATGGGGCTCTTTCCGAATCGCAGGTGTGAAACGGTCAGGGATCCCGCCTTTCTGGAATCGTACACGAAATATCCCTGCGCGTTGTTGTCCGTGTCCTCACCGATGATCTTGATCGAATTCTTATTGGCGCTTACAGTCCCGTCCGAACCCAATCCGAAGAACACGCCTCTCGTCTGGCCGGGATGATGTATCAGGAAATCCTTGTCGTACTCGATGCTCGTATGTGTAACATCCTCGTCTATGCCCACCGTGAAATGGTTTTTCGGTTCGTCCTTTCTCATCTCGTTGAAAACGCCTGCCACCATCCCGGGCGTGAACTCCTTCGATGACAGGCCGTACCTGCCGCCGATAACTACGGGGATCCGCTCGAACCGTTCGGCCGCACTCCCGCCCTCGTGCAATGCCGTGACGATATCCTCATAGAGAGGCTCACCGATACCGCCCGGTTCCTTTGTCCTGTCAAGAGCGCATATCCTTTTTACCGTTTTGGGAAGTGAGGAGATGAAGTCCTCCACTGAAAAAGGCCTGTAGAGACGGACCTTGACGATCCCTACCTTCTCTCCCTTGCCCACCAGGTACTCGACTGTCTCGTGTGCAGTCTCCGCACCCGAACCCATCAAGACGATAACGCTTTCGGCGTCGGGGGCTCCGAAATACTGGAACAGCTCGTATCTTCGGCCGGTTGCAGCCTCGAACTTCTCCATTACCTTACGCACGATGTCCGGACAAGCAATGTAGTATTTATTTACCGTCTCGCGTGCCTGGAAAAATGTATCGGGATTCTGCGCCGTTCCCCTGATAACGGGCCTATCCGGGGACAGAGCTCTTTCCCTGTGAGCCCTCACATACTCGTCGTCGATAATCGCTCTGATCTCGTCGTCTGTGAGCAACTCAACCTTGGACACCTCATGAGAAGTACGGAATCCATCGAAGAAATGCAGGAAAGGTACGCGTGATTCCAGGGTCGCGGCTTGGGCTATCATAGTCATATCCATCGCTTCCTGGACCGAATTCGAGGAGATCAGCGCAAATCCGGTCGTCCGCGCCGCCATCACATCACTGTGGTCACCGAATATCGACAGCGCATGCGTGGCCAGTGTCCTTGCGGACACGTTGAAAACAGTAGGAGTAAGCTCACCGGCTATCTTGAACATGTTTGGAAGCATGAGCAGCAGGCCCTGAGAGGCGGTGAACGTAGTCGTGAGGGCTCCCCTTTGCAGCGCTCCGTGAACCGCACCGGAAGCCCCTCCCTCGCTCTGCATCTCAGTAACCTGAGGGATCGTCCCCCAGATGTTCGTCTTACCCTCGGATGACCATTGATCGGCAAGTTCACCCATGGGAGAGGAAGGGGTGATCGGATATATCGCGATAACCTCGCTCACCTTGTGGGCTGAATACGTTGTGGCCTCATTTCCATCGATGGTAACCTTTTTCCTCGACATCTATTGATCCTCCATGTTTATCACGATCCCGGCAATATCCCCAAAAATCCAAAATAAGTAAGAACATCCCCCTATATTCCCGTCCATATAAAATTTTTTTGGCGGGAACATGATATACTCATATACTACAATAATAGTTTTTTCCCCGATGTCGAGTAAAAACTTTCCGTGCTTCAGCACTCCATCGATTCAATCGGATCTTCAGTAACGATCGCATAAATCGAACTTCCAACCGGGCGATCATTCCTGCTCATCTCACCGACTCTCTTATTACACATCAGCAGGAAAAGACAACCCTGATAACATGTCCGCACGCGGAAGCCAATAAAAAAGGTGAGGGAAATATCCCTCACCCAGGCTTTTCTACTCGCACCCGACGATCGAGGCCGCGCCTCTTACCGCTCTTCCAGCAGGTGCTGAACTACTGTTGGATCCGCGAGCGTCGTCGTATCACCGATATCGTCCTTTCCGGCGGCGATGCTCTTCAGGATCCTTCTCATGATCTTACCACTTCGTGTTTTCGGCAACGCATCGGCGAATTGTATCTTGTCGGGCTTCGCTATCGGACCGATTTCGTTCCCCACGTGCGCCCTCAGTTCGTTCATCAGCTCCTGCGACTTCTTTACACCGGCTGTCAGCGTCACGAACGCATAGAGGCCCTGTCCCTTTATCTCGTGCGGCATTGGGACTACGGCGGCTTCGGCCACCGCATCGTGACTGACCAGTGCGCTTTCAACCTCCATTGTGCCGATCCTGTGACCTGAAACGTTGATCACGTCGTCGACGCGCCCCATGATCCAGAAGTAGCCGTTCTCGTCCTGCCTGGCACCGTCGCCTGTGAAGTACACATCCTTGAAGCGGCTGAAGTATGTCTCCTTGTACCTCGCGTCATCTCCCCATATCGTCCTAAGCATAGCCGGCCACGGCTTCTGGATGGTCAGGTAGCCGCCCTCGTTCGTATCGCAGGGCGATCCGTCCTCCCTCACTACGACGGGGAAGATGCCCGGAAACGGCCTTGTCGCTGAACCGGGTTTGAGCGGGAATGCGCCGGGCAACGGCGTAATGAGTATCCCACCCGTCTCGGTCTGCCACCATGTGTCGACTATCGGGCAGCGGCCGCCGCCGATGACGTTGTAGTACCACATCCAGGCTTCGGGATTGATGGGTTCGCCCACCGTACCGAGAAGCCGAAGGCTCGAGAGATCCCTCTTCTTCGGCCATTCGTCCCCACTGCGGGCGATGGCCCTGATCGCCGTCGGCGCCGTGTAAAATATGTTAACATTATACTTCTCGACAACCCTCCAGAAGCTGTCAGGCGCCGGATAGCTCGGAACCCCCTCGAACATCACCGTCGTAGCACCAAGGCTCAACGGACCGTATATGATGTACGAATGTCCGGTTATCCAACCGATGTCGGCTGTGCACCAATAGATATCCTCGTCCTTTATGTCAAAGATGTACTTTGAGGTCATCGTCACGTAGAGCAGGTATCCCCCCGTCGTATGAACGACCCCCTTCGGTTTGCCGGTCGTGCCGCTCGTATAGAGAATGAACGATACGTCCTCGGCCTCCATCTCCTCGGCGGGACACTCGGCGCTGGCATCGGCCATCTCGTCATGCCACCACGCATCACGTCCCTCCGTCCACTCTATGTCGCTGCCGGTTCTCTTGACCACAATGGATTTCTCTATCGATGGCGATCCCTTCAGGGCTTCATCGGCGTTGTGCTTCAGCGGTATCACCTTTCCCGATCGGAAGGAACCGTCGGATGTGATAAGGAGCTTCGCCTCGGCATCCACTATCCTGTCCCTTATGGACGCCGCGCTGAATCCACCGAATACTATGCTGTGGATCGCTCCGATCCTTACACATGCTAGCATGGCGATCGCGAGCTCGGGTATCATCGGAAGGTAGATACATACGCGGTCGCCCTTCTTTATACCGTGCTTCTTTAAAACGTTGGCGAATTTGCATACTTCTGTATGAAGCTCCTTGTAACTGTATTTCTTAGCATCACCTTCGGGTTCGCCTTCCCATATGATCGCCGTCTTGTCGGCGCGGCCGTTCTCCAGATGCCTGTCAAGACAGTTGTATGCGATATTCAGCTTGCCACCCATGAACCATTTTGCGAAGGGAGGCTCCCATTCCAAGACCTTGTCCCACTTCTTGAACCAGTGCAGGTTCTCCTTGGCCTGTTCCGCCCAGAAGCCCTCTAAATCATCCTCTGATTTCTTGTAAATCCCCTCGTATTCTTCCATGCTCTTTATATAGGCGTTCTTGACGAAATCCGCGGGCGGCTTAAACTCACGGCGCTCATCGAGCATAGATGTAATAGTCTTCTTATCCTCGGACATCGGTAACCTCCCATGTGGTTTACTTGACTAGAATTATCATCCGAATTGACTAATTCAAAGAAAAAGGATACTAATCAGCAAACGGCGTAATGTCAAGGCAAATTGAGTATTTTCGGATATATATATGTTGGATTTTCGAGCGTTAGTCAAGCACAACGATATAAGGTATTTTTTTGAGCGAAGTTACATTCACATTGGCGGTGCCGGCTCATGCCGTGAAAAAGCGAAGCCTGGAGAACCGCTCCGACTTCAAGTTCCCTCCTGAGCACTGGAAATCCTATGATATCAATCGATCTAGATTATCATCCTGCCGGATTGACTTCTTCCCGCATGATTTCCTCCAGTCTCTCGAATTCCCTCATCAGCTTGTCGGTAAGCTCTGCTGCATGAGCGAGATCGCCGCGTTTTCCCGCCATCTCCACCCCGAGTGCGGCCTCCTGCAGAGCAAGCGCCCCTACGTTACCGGACGCCCCCTTGATAGTGTGCGCCTGCCTGGCAACGAGCTCACTCTCACCACTTTCCAGCGCCGCCGTCAACAATCCCAGCTGCTTAGGCACATCACGCACATAGTCTCGTATTATCTCTTCGAAAAGCTCTGCATCACCATCCAGCCTGTCAAGCAAAGCATGCCGGTCGAATATATCTGCCATCTCCCTAATCACCTCCTTCATTGCCGATCGGTCTCTCTCCACCCAGCCGGTTCCCGACAGCCTCCTTCAGTACATCGGGACGAATCGGTTTCGGTAAATAATCATCCATTCCGGCTTCGATACACTTCTTCCTGTCCCCTTCCATGGCGTTGGCCGTCATAGCAACAATCGGTATGAAACTGTTCCGCATCCCCGAGACACCGCTCCGTATCATTCTTGTAGCCTCGTAACCGTCCATTTCCGGCATCTGACAATCCATCAGGACCAAATCGTATTTCGCCTCTTTCAAGGCCTCGATCGCCTCGATGCCGTTCTGGGCGATATCGGTGCTGTAGCCCATATTTTCGAGCATCTTCGATGCAACCTTCTGGTTGATCGTGTTGTCTTCGGCTATGAGTATCCTTATCCCGCTTCTGGATTCGTTTCGATCCGCACCGGGTGTCGTGTCTTTTCCGGTCTGCCTCGTCCCGGCATCTACCTTCCTGCCCGCTGCAACCGCAAGGGTGTGAAGCAACTGCGACCTCTTTATCGGTTTCGAGACAAAGCCCGAGAATCCAATATCCTCTAGTCCGCCGATATTCTTTCTCTCCTCCATCGTTATCATCATTACAATGGCGGTCTCGTCGAGCCGGTCGTCCTTGCTGATCATCGTGCCCAGCTCACGCGCCCCCATACAAGCAATCTTCGAATCCAGCATCACTATATCGAAAGGATCTCCTCCGGATGCCGCTTCCCTTAGAATCCGAAGCGCCGATTCGCCATCCCCAGTGATTTCGAACCTATCCATTGTTCCATCCATAAAAGATATCAACAGTCGTCTGTTCGTCCCCTCGTCAAAGACGCCCAGGACCCTCAGATCCCTTATCTCCTCGAAGCTTTCCTCACGTTCTCCGTTCATCACCGACTGTTTATCCAGGTATATCGTGAAATAGAACTCGGATCCTTTACCTGCTTCACTGTTTACACCGATCTTCCCGTTCATCAATGCCACGAGCTGTTTGGATATTGTCAATCCCAGGCCCGTGCCTCCATATTTACGAGCCGTGTTGGCATCCGCCTGCGCGAACGGCTCGAACAGACTATCGATCTTCCCGCTCGGAATCCCTATGCCCGTATCACGAACGTAAAACCTCAGCTCTATCCCCTCCGGATCCTCGCTCTGAACATCGACACCGAGCACGACCTCCCCTTTGGAAGTAAACTTTATGGAGTTGTCCACGAGGTTCATCAATACCTGCCTCAACCTCCCGGAATCCCCTTTCACGGGGCAGGGAACCTCAGGCCCGAGGATGCAAACGAGCTCGATCCCCTTTCTATGGGCGGGCACGGCCATGACGTCCCCGAGCTCCTCAATAAGCGTACGTAGATTGAAATCGGCATTTTCCAGGCTGAGCTTGCCCGATTCTATCTTCGAGAAATCGAGAATATCGTTTATGACCGTTAGAAGAGCCTCCGTGCTATTCCTTATCGTCTCGGCGTAATCACGCTGCTCGGAACTGAGATCTGTATCCAAAAGAATCCCCGTCATTCCGATCACACCGTTCATCGGCGTTCTGATTTCATGGCTCATGTTCGCCAGAAACTTTCCCTTGGCGATACTTGAAGCCTCGGCTTCCCTTGCGAGCCTGTTGGCTCTCTCTATCGCGATCTCCAGCTTACGGTTGGCTTCTTCACTCTCCTCGGTCGCCCGCCTGAGCAATTCGGCCGCCCATTTTCTGTCGGTGATATCACTGAAAAAACCGATATATCCGATATGCAGATCCTCCCTGTAATGAGGATATGAAACGACCTCGAGTGAGCGCCCGTCCCTTAAATCCAGAACTTCGGTCGATTCTTCATCCCCCACGAACATGCGTCTATTAGCACCGTCGAGTACATCTGGATTCTTAAGCTGGCAGCTAATATGATCGAAGAATTCTTCGATATGCATCGATCCTATGATCTCTCTCTGCATGTCCCAGATTCCCATAAAAGAGGAATTCGCATAGACAATCAAATCATCCCCGCCCAAAACCACTATCCCGTCCTCTGTCGTCTCAAGGACGGACTCGAGAATATACCTATCACATCTGCTGTTCTCCGCATTGGAGCAGATGCCCCCCCCGGTATCCTCTATCCATACTTCTGCTCCCGCAGAGAATCGGCGAATACATTCTTCCGCGTCGACGTTGTCAACAAACTCGGAATCCATGATCCTTCTCCAGACCCGGTCATGCTCCTGATCGATACTCTCGTATATTCAGGATATCGACAGGAATCATGGAGGATTGAGATAATTATGGCCCGAACCGGCTGGCAGGCAAGCACCCTTCCGCCCGAATAGCGATGCCCCATAAATGATTTGTTTGGTAGATATTATATCCTAGGTGTTATTCCCGAAACGTAGCCGCGCGATTATTATCGTTTCACCCTGTTGCGGGTCGGCAGGAGGATACGTCGATGGCGGGCATACCCTGATGGGCCGAGAGGGCAGCAGCTACTGCTCCAAGCGTTTTCTCGTGAAGGGCACCAGTCCTCCTGCCTCGAATATCTCCAACGCCTTACCGCGCATCGGTGGGAATTCGAAGTCGTTTCCCGCTATCGAGACCTTCCCGGCCTCGGTATCGAGATCGGCCTGTTCGAACATCAGCTCCTCGGCTCTCTCCCTCACGAAATTCGAGGCTTCGGGGCACTCGATCACAAACAGAGCCTGGTTGATCGCATTCCGGTAGAATAGCCTGGCAAACGAAGCACCTATCACGGCAGCCACACCTGCAAATTTCAGGCACGTCACAGCCTGTTCCCTCGAGGAGCCGCACCCGAAGTTGCGACCGGTGATGATAATGTCGTTTTCCTTCACCTTCGAGGCAAACGACGGATCGTAATCCTCGAGTGCGTGTCCGGCCATCTCCTCTGGTGTAAGGTTCTCGTACGTGTACTTACCAGGATATATCACATCCGTGTTTATATCATCATCGTCTAGAATCCAGATCCTGCTCTTAAGCTTCATCTCTCCTCCCCTGCACGGTTGTTTCGACCGGCGAGAACAAAAAGAGTTTCTAGTTTCCCCACTGCCTAAACGATCATGCCCGGGGCGATACGATCTTTCCGGCGAGTGCTGATGCTGCGACGGTCGCCGGAGACGCCAGGTAGATTCCAGTATCCTCCTTGCAGCCCATTCTTCCCTTGAAATTTCTGTTCGCCGAGGAAATGCACACCTCTCCCGGAGCCAAAACTCCACCGTAGGCACCGAGGCACGGCCCACAGGCCGGGACGGCTATCTCACCTCCTGCAGCCAACAGTATGCGTGCTATGCCGGTCTCGTATGCCCCGTCGAGAACACTTCTCGAGGCCGGATACACGAGCAACCTGACTCCCGCAGCGATTCTTTTCCCCTCGAGGATCGCCGCCGCCGCCGCCAGATCCTCCAACCTCCCATTCGTGCACGTACCTAGAAGCGCTACATCTATCTTCACTTCATCCAATCCGGACACAGGCGAGACGTTGTCCACCTTGTGAGGACTCGCAACCTGTGGTGTGATAGCAGAACAATCGAAGCTTATTGTATTTTCATAAGTTGCATCGGCGTCAGGCACTACGGGATCATAATCATTCACCCCGATCTCATCCAGCCATGCCCGTGCCTCGTCGTCGAACGGAACCATGCCGGCTTTCGCTCCCATCTCCGCCGCCATGTTGCACAGTGTCATTCTTCCCCCTATACCCATCGATTCCACAACCGAGCCATGAAATTCCACCGCTTTGTAGGTCGCCCCCTCGGCGGTTAGATTTCCTATGACATGAAGTATCACATCCTTTGGATAGACATGATCCTTCAATCTGCCTTCGAGAACTATCTTTATAGTCGATGGTACACGGAGCCACGTCTCACCGAGCGCCCATACGCTGGCCGTTTCAGTCCGGCCGATCGGGATCCCCGCTGCTCCCAACGCGCCGTGTGTGGTCGTATGCGAATCCGAACCGAAAATCACGGTGCCCGGCACAACATGCCCGAATTCCGGAAGAACCTGGTGGCAGATACCGGTGCCGCAATCATAGAATCCCTCTATACCCTGCTCGGCGACAAACTCCCTGATCACTTTATGGTTTTGAGCCTTCTTGAAATCGGGAGGAGGTACCGCGTGGTCGAGCGCGATAAATATGCGGTCGCTGTCCCAGACCCTCTCGCCCCCCATACTCCGGAAAATCTTGATAATGGCCGCGGAGTTATCGTGTGAGAGGATCCTATAAGGTTTGACGAATACGATCTCGCCTACCTTCACCTCTTCAATGCCCGAAGCCCGGGCCAGTATCTTCTCTATCATCGTATGGCCCATCTCTGCCGTCCTTCCTCTCCGAATTAGGACCGTGGTCGTGTTATTTCGTTCCCAAGAGGCTCTGCTCCTCTATGCATTACCCGCCGGAATATGCGAACAGCCCTTTCGCCTTGCATATATCCAGCTGTACCGAGTTGGGCGCCTTCCCCTCTATCACCGAGCCGTCAGCTTTGACGACAATGCCCTTCTCGAAATCTATCTCGATCTCCTCTCCCTCCTCTATCCCGGCCCCGCTCAAAGCAGGCACTTCAAGGAACGGAAAACCCGAGTTAATGATATTCCGCTTGTATATTGCACCCGTCGATTCCGTCAGAATTATTGAAACCCCAAGTGATATGAAGCAGTCCACGGCCTGTTGTCTCGATGATCCGCACCCGAAGTTCCCCCCCGCCAGAACGATGTCCCCCTCTTCCACGCTCGATGCGAAACCCTCGAAACCTTCAAGGGTCTCGAACGTGTGCTTGCCCATTTCCTCAATGTCGGTAATAGAGAGGTACTTGTTGTGAAAGATCATGTCCGTGTCGATGTCATCCATGAGTTTATCCTTGCCTGACCGTATAAGCCTGGCTCTTCCCTTGATCTTGGACTGATACGCAGCGGATCCACCGGAAACACCGGCCGCAGGTTCCACCTTCATATCTCTTACGGTATTCTTCGATGCCGTCCGCCAAGATATTGCCGAGAGCTCCGGGCTTTCGAAGAAACCCTCGTCGGGAACGAAATCGATCAGCTCGACGGATAGATCGGCAGGAGACGTGATCTTTCCGTTAATCACCGAGGCTGCCAGCGTAGTGGGGCTTACAAGGTAAGTATCACCCTTTCCCTGCTTGCCGGCGAAGTTCCTGTTGGACGTGCTGAGCTGCACCTCCCCTTTGCCCACCATACCTATCTGTCCAGAAGCGCAACCGCCGCAGCCCGGATTGCTGACAAGCGCCCCGGCCTCTATCAAGATATCAAGGATGCCCTCTCTCAACATTCTTTCATAAACCTCGTCGGTTGCCGGGACGACCTTCAGTGAGACTCCTTCCCTTATCCGGCGGCCTTTCAATATCGAAGCCGCATGCACCATGTCCTCGAACCTTCCGTTGGTGCAGGAAGCCAGGATTGCGGTGTCGATCCTTTCGCCTGCGATATCCGAGATCGGCTTCACGTTCGATGGGCTCGAAGGACAGGCCGCCATCGGTTCGATCCCTCCAAGGTCTATCCTTATCGTCTCCGTATAAGTTGCATCGGGATCAGCCTCTACGGGCTCGATGCTTTCACCGATCCTCGCCTTCATCCAACCGAGAGTCTCCTCGTTCTGAGGCAGAAAGGCGGCTACGGCACCCATCTCCGTCGCCATGCTGGCAACCGTTATCTTTCCGGACAGGCTCAGATCCCTAGCGCCACCACCCGAAAACTCGATCACCTTGCCCAGGGCTCCGGCCGATCCGAGGCGGCTTATCACGGCAAGCGCTATATCCTTAGCCGTTACCGGGAATCCTATCGATCCTTCCAGGACGATCTTCATCGACGCCGGGACCTCGAACCAGTTTCTCCCCGTCGCAAACACATAAGCGATATCCCTGTCACCCATTCCCTGGCCGAAACATCCAACGGCACCCAGTATATTCAGGTGGCTGTCTGTACCAACGAATATGGATCCGGGGCGCGCGATCCCCCTCTCGATCGCCACATGAGATCCTATCCCGGCTCTTACATCGAAAACCCGAATCCCGGTCTCCCGTGCAAAGATCCTGCAAATCTGCTGGTTCTCCGCATACCCGATATCCTTTGCTGGCACGTTGCAGTCGAACGTGAAATATGTCCTATCCGGATCGTCGACGTATGGATCCTTGAAGTAGGCTTTGAGATTCTTAACAACGCTTGCGCCGCCGAAATCTCTAGCCGTTCTCACGTCGATATCTATCCAAACGACGTCACCGGCATTGACACCCTTCCCGGCGTGATCCGAAAGGATCTTCTCGATTATTGTCCTTCCTATTTTGATCGCCTCCAATCGACCCGTCCCGGCGATTCGGACTGGTGGTTACTCGAATCCCCCTCACATGAGCATTACGCATAGATTCATGCGTCTGCTACAAGTTCCTCGCGACCTCTTCCGCCACCTCCATCGTTGTATTCGAACCTCCCATATCGTATGTCCGCACCTTGCCCTCACTGATCACCTTCGCAACCGATTTCTCCAGCCTCGCCGCCCTATCGGTTTCGCCCAGCCACTCCAGCATCAACCTGGTTGTAAGAAGCATGGCCATTGGATTGACCTTGTACTGCCCGGCGTACTTAGGAGCCGATCCGTGGGTCGGTTCGAAAACAGCGTAATCATCGCCGATATTCGCAGAGGAGGCAAAACCCAGTCCACCGACAAGCTGCGCGGCCAGGTCGCTTATTATATCACCAAACATATTCGAAGCCACGAGAACGCTGTAGTTCTCGGGATTCTTGACCAGCCACATGCACATGGCGTCTATATTGGCTTCCTTGAGCTCTATTCCCCCGTAATCCTTTGCTATCTCTCGGGCGGTCCTAACCATCAGACCGCTAGTCTCCCGTATCACGTTCGGCTTCTCGACTACGGTCACCGACGGCCGGTTCGTCTTCTTCGCGTACTCGAAAGCGGCCCTTACGATCCTCGTGCACCCCTTCTTGGTGAAGATTCGGAGACTTATCGCCACCTCATCCTCGGGGAGCTTTGCGAACCGTCCGAATTTCTTGTGTTTCTTGTCAAGAGTGCTCATGAGATCTTTCGGAGTAGGATAGAACTCGACACCTGAGTAAAGGCCCTCCGTGTTCTCCCTGAAGATAACGAGGTCTATATCGTCCTTGTAATTCAATGGATTTCCCTTGAAGGCCTTGCAGGGTCTCATGTTGCTGTGCAGATCGAACAGCTGGCGAAGAGCCACTATGGGGCTCGAGTAGACATACCCCTTGTCCCTCAGCGAGGGTGCGAGCTCATGGGCGGCCTCGTCCTTCGGCTTGGAAGTTATTGCTCCGAAGAGGGCGCAATCGGTGTTCCTGCATAACTCGATGGTTCGATCGGGTAGTGGATTCCCCTCGTTCTTCCAGAACTCCCACCCAATATCACCGTGCTGGTAATCCGCCTCGAACTTCAGCGTGTCCAGTACGAGCTTCGCAGCTTCCATCACGTCGTTGCCGACTCCGTCACCGGGTAACCAGGCTATCTTTCGCATTCAGTCCTCCTTAACCGCAGTGAGGGCCGCCCGATAATGACGGCCGGCCCAAAAACTTATTCGATACTACACATGACCATAGAGCTGTAAACCATCTATTCCGGCATCTTGATGAATCCGTTATCCTGAAGTGAGTGGAATTCTTCCCTTGCCTTCTTGATAGTCTTTCCCGCCGTTTCATAAAGCTCATCCCAGGTTTTATCCAACCTGGCCACACCCTGTTCGATCGCCTTTCTGCCGACCGATGCCGCCTCACGTGGATAAACCTCCCACTCGTCCATTGTCGGAATGAGGTAATCCTCACGGAGCCCCTTGTCCTCGGCGCACTTGGCCAACTCCTGAGCCGCCGCAATGCACATTTCATCGGTGATGGTCTTGGCCATTACATCCAGGGTTCCCCTGAATATCCCGGGAAAGCCCAGGGAGTTGTTGACCTGGTTCGGGAAATCGCTCCGTCCCGTCGCGACAACCCTCGCACCGGCCTCCTTGGCCTCCCAGGGCCAGATCTCCGGGATGGGATTGGCGCACACGAAAACAACCGAGTCAGCGGCCATACTGGAGATCCACTCCTTCTTGACCGTGTCGGGCCCCTGTTTGGACAGCGCGATCAAAACGTCCGCCCCCTCGATAGCCTGGGGAGCATCCCCCGTTCTTCCCTCATCATTGGTCTTCTGAGCCATCTCCCATTTCTCTTTGTACTTCTCCTTGAGCTCCTCCCTGCCCTTGTGAATGATCCCCTTGCTGTCGCACATTATGACGTTTGCCGGGGTGACGCCCGCAGCCATTATCATCCTGGCGATGCAGATGTTCGCCGCGCCTGCCCCTAACATGGTGACCTTCACCTTCGAAATGTCCTTGCCCACTATCTTCAAGGCGTTTATGAGCCCCGCCACGGTCACGGCCGCCGTCCCCTGCTGATCGTCGTGCCATACCGGTATGCGGCACTCCTTCCTCAAGGTTTCCAGTACCCTGAAGCATTTAGGTTGCGAAATATCCTCCAGGTTGACACCGCCGAAGCAGGGCTGCAGGAGCTTGACGGTTTCGATGATAACATCGGGATCCTTGGTGTCAAGGCATATGGGAAACGCATCCACCCCTCCCAGGTATTTGAACAACAGGGCCTTTCCCTCCATCACCGGCATGCTGGCTTCGGGTCCTATATCACCCAATCCAAGCACCCGTGTACCGTCGGATACGACCGCGACGAAATTACCCTTGTTCGTGTGATCGAACACCCTATCCGGGTTTTCGAATATATCCATGCACGGCTTCGCCACACCCGGCGTATACCAGATGGCAAAATCGTTGAAATCCCTTATGCAGGCCTTGAGGCTCACCTGGACCTTGCCCTTGTAGAAGGGATGGAGCTTCATAGCGTCCTCTGCGGGCTTCTCGGCCTTGGCTATGAGTTCATCCTTTGTCACCTTGGAATCCATGAGAAAACCTCCCGAGTGTAAAACACCGTCCTGAATCAACCGGCCGGTTCGGCAACCGGCCCCAAGAGTAAAAGATGGACGAAATTGAAAAACCACGGTGATTACTCATCACCGGATAACAGCTCCTTACCCAGATTCAGCCCCTCATCGAACGCCTTCATGTTCAGTTCCTCTGTGCCCTTAGGAACCCTCGCCAGGATGGCCTTTCTAACCGATTCCTCCGAAAATACACCGGATATCCTGGTCAGTATCCCGAGGGCGACGATATTAGTCACAACTGTTTTTCCTATCTTCTCGGTTGCGACGGACGCTATGGGAGTTTTGAATATCCTGTAATCACCATCCGGGAGCTCCTTGACCTCGTTCGAATCTACGATGAGGATACCGTTTTTCTTGAGATCGCCGCAGTACTTTGTACATGAAACCTGCGTGAGTGCAAGTAGAAGATCGAGCTTCTCGGCTTTCGGGTAGTCGATCTCTCCGTCGCTTATGACTACCTCCGCCTTGCTCGCTCCTCCACGTGCCTCCGGGCCATAGCTCTGAGTCTGCACCGCATTGCGTCCCTCGTAGATAGCCACCGCCTCGGCTATGATCTTCCCTGCTAGTATCAATCCCTGACCGCCCGAGCCGCTCAAACGTATTTCATATCTCTCAATCATTTTCCTACCTTGAGTTTGTCGATGAGCTTTTGGTATTCGGCAGTATATTCGGGTTTATCTATATCTGCTATTACACCTGTCGGAACCTTGCCCTCTCTCTCCTCAGGGGTCATCTTATCGTACTTCGCCACGGATACCGTATTATCCCTCAACCACTCCATCAGCTTGATCGGATTGGCCATCCGGTTCCTTCTGCCGTACGCGGTCGGGCATGGAGAGAGGATCTCCACGACCGAGAATCCATTGTTCTCGATCGCCTTAACAATCAACTTATCGAGTTTCTTGACGTTGTATACGTCGCCCCTTGCCACGAATGAAGCGCCGGCGGCCACTGCAAGTCCGGAGATATTGAAGGATGGCTCCAGATTGCCGTAAGGCGCCGTCGAAGCTCTATCGCCCTTCGGGGTGGTCGGGGAAACCTGCCCCCCGGTCATACCGTAGATATAATTGTTGTAGAGCAGAACCGTCAGGTCTATATTGCGCCTCGCCGCGTGAATATAGTGATTCCCTCCTATCGCCGTGGCGTCCCCATCTCCGGTTACGACGATGACGTGTAGTTTCGGATTTGCCATCTTGACACCGGTCGCAAATGCCAGGGCCCTCCCGTGTGTCGTGTGCAGTGTGTTGATATCCACATAGCCGGGAGTTCTGCTCGAACATCCAATACCTGATACCATCACGGCGTCGTCCCTGGAAATCTCGAGCTTAGCCATCGCCCTGATCAGTGCCTTGAGAACAATGCCGTCACCACAGCCGGCGCACCAGATATGGGGAAAGTTGCGCTTACGAACGTACTTGAGGTAGTCGAACACCTAGGCCACCTCCATTACGGCCTCATAGACCTGCGATGGATTGATAGGCTCTCCATCCACCCTGTTGAGCCGGTGCACGGGCGCCTTGCACCGCACGGCAAGCTCGATCTCGCGCGCCATCTGCCCGAGGTTCATCTCGGGAACCACGAAAGCCTTCACGTGCCCTGCCAGCTCGAGCAACACCTCATAAGGGAAAGGCCAAAGCACAGAAGGTTCGAACAGCCCCGCCCTGACCCCCTTTTCCCTGCACCTTTCCACGGCGCTCTTAGCGGATCGCGCAACCGAGCCGTATGCAAAAACCGCGATATCGGCATCTTCCATCATGGTCATCTTGTACTCGATGATCTCGTGCCTGTGTTTCTCGATCTTCCCGCTCAGCCTATTGATTAGCATACCTATCTTGCTGGAATCGTTGGTGGGAAAACCTGTCTCATCGTGGCAGAGTCCCGTTACGTTGTACCTGTACCCGGTGCCGAATTTGGCAAGTACCGGAACAAGGCGTTCATTCTCGCTGTACGGAAGATATTCCGAGGGCGGCACACCGGGCTGCGCCCTGTTAATAATCTCGATATCCTCATGATCGGGGATGACCACCTTCTCCGTGCTGTGGCCCACTATCTCATCAAGCAAAAGAATTACCGGGGTCATATACGTTTCGGCCAGATTGAAAGCCCTTACCGTCTGTTCGAACGACTCCTGAGCGGAGCATGCCGTCAGGGCGATTATACCGTGATCTCCATGCACACCCCACCGTGCCTGTTGAACATCCATCTGAGACGGCAGTGTAGGCATCCCCGTACTCGGTCCGCCTCTCTGGACATCCACTATCACGCAAGGAACCTCAGCCATGCATGCATACCCGATATTCTCCTGCTTTAGACTGAATCCCGGACCGGAAGTGGCCGTCATGCTCTTGACGCCTGCGAGCGATGCGCCTATTACCGCTCCCATCGCTCCGATCTCGTCCTCCATCTGGATGAACCTGCCCCCCAGCGACGGTAGTATGGCGGAAAGGCGTTCCGCGATCTCGGAAGACGGTGTTATGGGGTAACCGGCGAAGAAACGGCAGCCGGCCGCGACAGCGCCGTGTGCGCAGGCCTCGTTTCCCTGCATCATTCTTATATTGTTCTTTTCCTCAACCAAGATCAAAACCTCTATACTAAACGATCGATTCGAGCTCCCGGCGCCCACCCATACCCGACAACAAAAATGAGGACATTCGACATGTCCTCATTCAACCGTAATTGCGAAATCCGGGCAGCGGAGCTCGCATAGCATACACTTGATGCATTGGTCCGGCTGCGCAACGCTCACCTTGTGCCCAATCATAACGAGAACGGACTTCGGGCAGAAGGCAACGCAAATGCCGCACCCTTTACACCATTCTTTGTTGACCCTGATGACCGCCGGCTCTTTCGGAACCGGCTGCTCCTTGGCCATCTCCGACCACTCCAGGCTTTCGCGAACACGTTTAAATAACCAAACTTGCGTGCACATCCATAAGCCTTTAAGGGGCTTGAACTTGGATCAATATATACGACGTATTTAACATAATCAAGCCTTTTTAACGCCTATAGCAGACTTTTTTCAAAATAATTCATCCAATGCCGCAAAAAACACCGTTATACCCATAACCGGCCTATTGACATTATATTAAGGATATCGATGATACGATTTCCGTTAAACAGCCAAAGGGCCCGGCATCAACGGCCCGGCCCTCGAGTCTTATCCAAATTTGGAGCTGGTGGACGGAGTCGAACCGACGACCTACGCATTACGAATGCGTTGCTCTACCAGCTGAGCTACACCAGCCCCGGCGATTTCATCAATATATTACCGGGCCGTTACTTTTCAAGACTTTTTTCTGCCTGACGCCGCATGGATGAAAGGATCATTCAAGCCGGTCGGGGCGCTGGATCGGAGATCCGATCGGCTCGATCGAGCTGGGATTCCGAGATATTAAAACGATCATTTCACCACATCCGCTATCCATCCCTGTGACGGTTTCAGGGAATCCTCCGGAGCTGGATCGACATGCATCCTCAGCCACAGCTCGAGTGTAACGAGGGCCCAGATATCGGCCCAGCTTAGTCCCGACTCCCCGCTCCTGAATGATCGCTTG
>Ga0180431_10002478_pt1 | contig 24729 bp, 24 predicted proteins | sample SS_ome_11_FD_132459 | JGI IMG/M metagenome (GOLD analysis project Ga0180431, IMG submission 132459) | Hypersaline lake sediment archaeal communities from the Salton Sea, California, USA - SS_1_MS_1 metaG | ecosystem: Environmental > Aquatic > Non-marine Saline and Alkaline > Hypersaline >... | reverse complement strand
CCATAAATGGTCTTTTTGCCCAATCTCTGCGTTATGTTCAAAAAATAATCCTCGGAATATTAACCACAGGAATACACGGAGTATTTTGAGGATTAAAATTTGAGCCTGACGCAGGAATTGGGCAAAAGGGGGGCGTTTTTCAAAGGTTTTGCTTCCTTACTCAATGCACACCAATGATTCAGGCCTGCAATAAATTTCCCCGAAAGAATGGTAAACGTGGCAAAAAATGGCCAAGATATTGCCGAATATTGTCGCCATACCTGTGAGCTTGTGACTCGCTAAATAAACACAACCATCTGAAATTAAATAAATTATCGACTTTACGAAGCAAATTTTTTGCTCTTGCATGATTTTTGCATAAAAATTCAGTAATCTTAGAATTATAGAGTACAAAGGGCTGACTTATGAAAATCAAACCGTTTATTCAGTTTGGTATTTTTTGGGTATTTTTATGCGTTGTTGGGGGATGTGCGGATAGAATGCCATACGGTTTTAACGGTAAGGTTTCACGTTATCCGAATTCCAGGATTGTTAACTCAATGCACCTGGAGGGTGGGTGTTATGCCGAACTGGAAACCAACGATTCGTGGAAAAAGGTATTGGACTATTATAAATATCATATGAGCAAAAAAGGGTGGGCCATAAGGGTTGAACGAGAATCAGCATTGTTCAATAACGATGACTCGGAATCCGTCGCTTTTTTGGCTCTGTTTAAAGACAATACGGGGTTGATGATCGACACCCATACGCCGGTTAACGGCGGAAAAACACAGATTGCTTTATTTATGGGAGATACCGATGAATAAAAAAGGTTTTACGTTAGTAGAAATTTTGATTGGCCTTGCAATCCTTGCAATAATATCGGCCATTGCCGTACCCAGTTATTTTTCCTGGCTTCCCAGATACCGATTGCAAACATCCGTCAGACAAATTTATGATGACATGAATATGGCAAAATCTCGGGCGGTAAGAACCAATTCGGATATAGGGATAGAGTTTGACACCAATAATGAAAATTATAAAATATTTACAGATACAGATCAAGATCAGGTTCTTGATGGAGGCGAAACCGTTATCGGTAACGGTAAGGTGGAAAATGGCGTAGATATAATTCGCTCTACGTTTGCGGCAAACACCTATGGATTTAATAGTAGAGGCATGGCTGCCGGTACCACAGGCGATATTCATTTGACAAACCCCATCGGACTGTTTATGGGCGTGCGGGTAAATGCCGCTGGCGGTCTATCCATTATCAGCAGCCCGGATGATACCCTGCCTTGGCCGTAATGCAAGTTTTAGGCTGACCCCGATTTTTTTCATTATTGAGGATGAGCAATTCAGGGACGGGATTGCAAATAGACTCAAACTTTCCGACAAATATCTTCCGCTTTGGTTAAAAATTTCAATTTTTTCCTTGACCCCCTCCTTTTTCTGAGATAATGAACTCAGCTTGATTATATTCTATCTGGTTACGACGCGTTTTCCTATCCTTGTCAGCAAAGGAACGAAACGCACGGTTTAATAACTCAGGTCCGTACCGTATGACTGCAGCCTATGGTTTGTGCCAAAACAGGCATAAAAGGTACGGTCCATAAAAGGGATGCGGAGGCACGATCAGATATGCTGACAGAATATTATCCTATCCTCTATACTGTAATTCTTGCCATTCTCTTCGCCGGCGTGACCGTCTTTCTCTCACATATCCTCGGCCCCAGGCGTAAGTTTAAGGTTAAAAACGAGCCTTACGAATGTGGGCTTCCCAGCGAAGGCATCCAATACGCGGATACCCCGATCAAATTTTATGTCATCGCATTGCTATTTCTTGTTTTTGACCTCGAAGCCGTTTTCCTGTATCCGTGGGCCGTCTATTACAAAAAACTCGGCCTGTTCGGATTCGTGGAAATGCTTATTTTTATTTTGATTCTTTTATTTTGTTACATTTATGTATGGAAAAAGGGAGCACTGGAATGGGAATAGAAAATTATCTGCAGGGTGAAAACTATATGGTGACAAGTTTGACAAAGCTGGTCAACTGGTCACGGAGCAACTCCGTGTGGCCATGCACGTTCGGCCTTGCATGCTGTGCCCTTGAGATGATCGCAAGCACACTGTCCGATTTTGACATTTCCAGGTTTGGCTCCGAGGTTTTTCGACCGTCACCCCGGCAGGCAGACTTACTTATCGTTGCAGGCACCTTGACCAAAAAGATGTCGGTTATGGTCAAAAGAATATACGATCAGATGGCGGATCCCAAATGGGTCATCGCCATGGGGGCCTGCTCTTCTTGCGGGGGTGTGTTTCAAAGCTACGCCGTGGTCCAGGGGGTGGATCAAATCATACCGGTGGATGTTTATATACCCGGTTGTCCTCCGCGTCCTGAAGCCGTGCTGGCCGGTCTTATGAAAATTCAGGAAAAAATACGGACGGAAAAACTGGACCAGAGGCCGGATTTTAACGGCTGAACGCTGAAAAAAAGGATGGAAGCGAATGAGTTACAAAAACGTTATCCAAACTATCCATAAAAAATTTCCGGATGCGGTTGTAAAAGAGACCGTAAACAAAGGCCAACGGGAGATCACTTTGGCGCGAAGCCAGTTTTATGAAACCATGCGCGTCCTCCAAGATAACCCTGACCTCCCCTATGACCTGCTCATCGATATACTGGGAATTGACTATACCCCCAGAGCCCCCCGTTTTGATCTCCTTTATATTCTCCTCTCAACAAAGGACTTCAGCCGCCTTATTGTAAGGATTCAGGCAGAAGAAGGGGAAGAAATTCCGAGCGTGAGCAGTATCTGGCATTCCGCCGACTGGGGGGAAAGAGAAGTCTATGATCTTATGGGCATACCCTTTTCAGACCACCCTGATCTAAAACGCATCCTTACCTGGAAAAATTTTGAAGGGCATCCGTTGCGCAAGGACTTCCCCCTTGAAGGAAAAGACTTTGACAAACCGTTTGATCCGGAAACCATTGAGGATTACACTTAAAGGAGGCTTTCTGTTTTCACACGATAATCGGTTTTTTTAAATAACGATTTTAAATACCTTACTGAAAGACGAGTGTAAAAACCATGGCTGAAAGCAAAACAATAACCCTGAACATGGGGCCCCACCATCCCGCGACACACGGTGTACTTCGCATCGTACTGGAACTGGAAGGTGAAACCATTGTAAACGCAACTCCCCGTATCGGTTACCTGCACCGCGGGATCGAAAAACTCGCTGAAAGCAGGAACTATCAACAGATAATCCCCCTGACCGACAGGCTTGATTATGCATCCGCTTCGGCGAACAATATGGGGTACTGCGTTACGGTGGAGAACCTGATGGGAATTGAGGTTCCCAAGCGAGCCCAATACCTCAGGGTGATCATGGCAGAGCTTGCCCGAATTATGGGCCACCATCTCTGGATCGGTACCCATGCCCTGGACATCGGTGCGATGAGCGTCGTTTTTTATGCGTTCAGGGACCGGGAAATGATCATGAACATCAACGAAGAGATATCCGGATACCGGCTGACTCCCACTTTTTTCCGTATCGGCGGAGTGGCTCATGACGCAACGCCCAAATTCATAGAAATGGTGCGAGACTTTGTCAAATGGTTTCCCAAGGGGCTTGACGGTTATCATAAGCTTTTAACGGAAAACAAGATATGGACGACCCGGACCATGGACATCGGAACCATTTCTGCGGAAGACGCGGTCAATTATGGCTTGACCGGTCCGAGTCTCAGAGGGTCCGGGGTGGCTTATGACCTGCGAAAGGCATTCCCGTACAGCAGTTATGATGACTTTGACTTTCAGATACCGGTGGGGGATAAAGGGGATGTTTACGACCGCTACCTGGTGCGTATGGAGGAGTTCAGCCAGTCCCTTAAAATTATTGATCAAGCCATTGAAAATTTGCCGGAAGGACCGGTAAATGTCGACAATCCATGGATCACCAATCCGGATTTGGATGAAGTGCAAAAGGATATCAGTGCGCTGATCAGACGTTTCATGATTCATATAAAAGGCCCCGTCGCTCCTGAAGAGGAGGTCTATACTGCGGTTGAAGGGGCCAAAGGAGAGCTCGGGTTCTACCTGGTTGGCGACGGGAGCGAACATCCTTACCGGCTTAAAATAAGGTCTCCATGCTTTTACCTGGCCAGTGCGCTTCCCCGTCTCATGGTGGGACATATGGTGGCAGATGCCATTGCCATTATTGGGAGCATCGATGTTGTTTTGGGCGAAATCGACAGGTAAGACCGGGATATTTAATATTCAGACAGATTTCATTCATATATATGACCGAAAAAGGGAAAGATGAGTATGGTCAGGTTAACGATCGACGGAAGTGAGGTTGAGGTTCCCGAGGGGACGACGATTCTCCAGGCCGCTGAAAAAGCAGGTATTCGTATTCCAACCCTTTGTTACCATAAGAGGCTGCCGCCCATCGAGTCGTGCAATATGTGCATCGTTGAGATCGAGGGAGAAGAAGAGCCTGTTAATTCTTGCGCGGCTCCGGTTTCAGAAGGCCTTGTCGTTACTACGAATTCAAAGGCCCTTCATGAGGAACGCACGGCGAATCTGAAAAAGATTTTGAAACACCACCCCTTAGACTGCCCCGTATGTGACAAAGCCGGGGAATGCGAACTTCAGGATATTGTATACGAATTCGGTATCGAGGATGTTCCCTATGAACCCCGCAAGGTAAAAAGAGATGATGCCTACTCCACAACACTGATCCGTTACTGGGCAGACAGATGTATCCTGTGCGGACGTTGCGTGGCGGCATGTAGTGATCTCAAACAGATCGGGGCTCTGGAAATACAGGGGGAAGATGAACATGCAAGGATCGTTGTCGATCCTGATAAATGCAAGTCCTGCGGGGAATGCCTCATGGTATGTCCCACCGGTGCCCTGACCGAAAATCTCAGTAAGTACAAGGGAAGGCCCTGGCTGGTCAAGAGGGTTTGGACCACATGCTCCTACTGCGGTTGCGGGTGCCAGTTTCAGCTGAACGTTCTGGACAACCGGGTGATCGGCATTACCACCGATGTGGACGTAGGCGTAAACCGGGGAAGCGTTTGCGACAAAGGGCGCTTCGGATATGAGTATATCGGAGACGAAAGCCGCCTTAAAAAACCGCTGATAAAAGAAAACGGCGCCTTAAGGGAGGCCAGCTGGGAAGAGGCTCTGGATACGGTGGCCGAAAAGTTCAAGGCCATCCGTGACGAACACGGCCCGGACGCTATCGCAGGATTGACATCGGCCAAATGCACCAATGAGGAAAACTTTCTTTTTCAAAAATTCATTCGTGCGGTGATCGGGACCAATAACGTGGATCACTGCGCCCGGCTCTGACATTCTTCAACGGTGGCAGGTCTTGCCGCCACGTTGGGAAGCGGGGCCATGACAAACCCCATCGGTGATGTTCTCAAGACAGAAGTTATCCTGGCCATCGGAACCGACACCACGGGTAATCATCCCATCATCGCCAACTACATTATGGAAGCCGTTCATCGGAACGGGGTAAAGCTCCTTGTGATCGACCCGAGGCGTATCGAGCTGGTGGATCACGCCGACCTCTGGCTGCAGCACAATCCGGGCACCGACGTTGCCCTGTTAAACGGTCTCATGCACATCATTCTTAAAGAGAATTTACAGGATCAGGCTTACATCGATGAGCGCATGGAGGGTTTTGAGGAGCTGAAAAGCTGCGTTGAAAAATATACCCCGGAATACGTCTCATCCATTACCGGGGTTCCCGAGGAAAAACTTTATGCTGCGGCCCGGCTCTATGGTGAAGCCGATCCCGCAGCAATCCTTTATACCATGGGGATAACCCAGCACACCACCGGGACAGATAACGTCAAATCTTGTGCCAACCTGGCCATGCTCTGCGGCAACGTGGGAAAGGTCGGCGGCGGCGTCAATCCGCTCCGCGGCCAGAACAACGTTCAGGGCGCCTGTGATATGGGCGGCCTGCCCAATGTCTTTCCCGGTTATCAAGCGGTTACCGTGGATGACGTCAGGAAAAAATTTGCAGATGCATGGGGGGTGGAAGGCTTTCCGTCAACGGTCGGCCTGACCATTACGGAGATGTTCGATGCCGCTGAGTCGGGAAAGGTAAAAGCCATATATGTCATGGGAGAAAATCCCGTGCTGAGCGACCCGGACAAACATCACATCGAACATTGTATAGAAAGTTTAGATTTTTTTGTGGTTCAGGATATATTTCTTACGGAGACCGCAAAACTGGCCGACGTGGTGCTGCCGGCAACCTGTTTTGCGGAAAAGAACGGAACTGTTTCAAATACCGAACGCAAAGTCCAGAGGGTTCGGAAGGCGGTTGAACCTCCGGGAGAAGCCAGAGAGGACACCTGGATCATCAGTGAAATCTCCAGAAGGATGGGCTATACCATGCCCGCATCAACTCCGGAAAAAATCATGGAGGAGATTAACCTGTTGACCCCCAGCTATAAGGGCATAACGTACCAGCGGATTGAAAAAGGTGGAATCAGCTGGCCGTGTCCGGAAAAAGACCATCCCGGGACGCCCGTGCTTCACGTGGGAAAATTCGCCAGAGGCAAGGGGCTTTTCTTTGCCATTGATTACATACCCCCTGCCGAGGAAGCCGATGACGAGTACCCGTTTGTGCTCAGCACCGGTAGGGTTCCGCAACACTTCCATACCGGAACCATGACCCGTCGGGGCACCGGCCTGAATCGTCTTTGCCCGGAACCCATTGCGCAATTAAATCCTGAAGATGCTGAAAAGCTGAACGTATCGGACGGTGATTTTATAGAAATTACCTCGAGACGGGGCAGTATAAAACTCAAAACATGGCTCACGGAGCGTTCCCAACCCGGAATGGTTTTTGTGCCGTTCCATTTCCATGAAGCTCCGGCAAACACCCTAACACATGCAATAGTCGACCCGGTGGCAAAGATACCCGAGTTTAAAGTCAGCGCGGTCAAGGTTAAAAAAGCTTCATGAGGGAGTAATCCAGATGGTTGAATACTTAATCATTCCGGTAATCAAACTTATTGTCATATTCAGTGTGTTTCTTTTTATCGCTGCTTACACAACCTATATGGAACGGAAATTTCTGGGACATATGCAGATGAGATACGGACCCATGCGGGTCGGGTTTCACGGACTCCTTCAGCCGATTGCAGACGGAATAAAGAACTTTTTCAAAGAGGATGTTATCCCGGAAAATGCAGACAAGGCCGTCTTTGTGTTAGCTCCTGCGATCAGTATTGCGGCCGCCATTATTCTGCTTTCCGTGATCCCTTTCGGTCCTCCGATTAAGATCTTGGGACGGGAAATCAACCTATACCTTGCCAATCCGTCCATCGGCATCCTTTTTATTCTCGGATTCTCAACCCTTGGCTCTTATGGAAACATTCTCGGGGGATGGTCTTCAGGGAACAAATACGGGTACATGGGTGGGCTGCGCGCATCCGCCATGATTATCAGCTATGAAATTTCAATGGCATTTGCCGTGGTGAGCATTATCATGATTACCGGATCTTTTAGTATTGTTGACATGGTGAATGCCCAGACCGGATTATGGAATGTTTTTAAACAGCCGGTCGCCTTCCTTGTTTTTCTGATCAGTGGCGTGGCTGAATTAAACCGGACCCCCTTCGATATGCCCGAAGCGGAGTCCGAGCTATGCTGCGGATACAATGTGGAATACAGCAGTATGAAATTTGCGCTGTTTTTCCTTGCCGAATACATCCACATGATTGTTTTCGCCTCCCTGGTCGCAACGCTGTTTCTGGGAGGATGGCACGGTCCGGCGTTTGTTCCCGGCGTGGTCTGGTTTTTTCTAAAGATGTTTGCCGTCATCTTCCTTTGTATTTGGGTGAGGGCTACTTTTCCACGGTTGCGCTACGATAAGGTCATGAAACTTGAGTGGAAATTCCTTCTTCCGGTGGCCCTTCTTAATATTCTGGCCACGGGAATGGTGATGGCAGTGTTATGATGACCGGTTAGGGGTATTCATAAGTTCTAAATTTAATATTAATATACTATCCTGAAACAACAGGCAAGATAATGAAAGAAACCGATGTTATTCATGTGAGTAAAGATCGTCCGGAAAAGGGAAAATATGTTAAGCCCCTTTTCAGAGGGCTTAATTTTATATTCAAGAACTTTCTCTCAAAGCCGGTGACCCTTCAGTATCCCACCGAAAAGACGCAAAGGAGCCAGCGCTGGCGAGGTCTGCACAGACTCGAGGTTGACGAGAAAGGGGAACTCAAGTGCGTGGCATGCGGCCTGTGCGCCCGGATCTGTCCTTCCGAGGCGATCACTATTGTTCCGTATGAGGAAGAGGGAGGGATAAGATATCCTAAAAAATTTGTCATAAATGAACTCCGATGCATATTTTGCGGATTTTGCCAGGAAGCATGCCCCAAGGCGGCCATCACATTGACGGAAGTTTATGATTATATCGACTACAACCGTACAGATTTTATTTTTGATATTGAAAAATTGAAAACCCCTGAAAAGCTTTATTTCAAGGGAAAATAACCCAAAGTCCAAACATCTTCTTGATGAAGGACGCTATACGAAAACAGCATTTAAGAAGGGTTTTTGCTCATGGAACAGGCACTGATACTGATTTGTGGCATCATTGCGATCGTCACCGCCGTAATGGTCATATTATCCCGGAATACCGTTCACAGCGCCATGTGGATGGTTGGAAACTGCTTTATTATTGCTGTGTTATTTCTTTTACTGCATTTTCAATTTATCGCAATTCTGCAGGTGATCGTCTACGCAGGCGCAATCATGATGTTTATCATCTATGCGATCATGTTGCTGAACCTTCGGCGCTCAGATGACAGTGCAGATCCTTTGAAAAACCTTTTTAACGGAAGGTATTTGCTGGTAGGGCTTTTATTTATCGGGATTGTAATCCTCGGGGTCGGCTTCGGTCCCATGGCGCTAAAAGGATCCATGACGGATCAGGCCATGATGAAACTCGGAGAGGTTGAACTGCTTGCAAATTACATATTTGCCGATGGACTCCTTCCCTTCGAACTGGTGTCGGTCCTTCTGACGGCAGCAATTGTGGGCGCTGTTTATCTGGCCAAGAAAAATTAATTTTATAATCGAAAAATAAGGTATTATTGTAATGGCTGAATATCAAACGATCTATCTCACGTTATCGGCGATTCTTTTTACAATCGGCTGTGGCGGGGTGATCACCCGCAAAAATGCCATTGTTGTCTTTCTGTGTATAGAAATCATGCTCGGGGCCGTTAATCTTGCCTTTATAACCTTCAGCCAGGCCAATCAATCTCCTGAGGGGATATTTATGGTGATGTGCGTTATGGCTGTTGCAGCGGCCGAGGCAGCGGTCGGACTTGCAATTTTTGTCCTTTTGTACAGGAAAACCGGCTTCATCAATATAGACAAGTTTAACCTGCTAAAATGGTAAATTGAGGTTAATGCAATGTTTGATTATGTATGGTTGATTCCTTTCTTGCCCTTCACTGGAGTGCTGGTAAATGGTCTTTTCGGCCGTCGTATAGAAAAAGCAAACAAAAGCCTTGTACACTGGATCGCCTGCGGTTCGGTGGGGCTGGCTTTTTTCGTGACATGCATCATCTTTGTTCAGATGCTTGGGCTTGACCCTGAAAAGCGTTTCTACGATTACACCTGGTTCACATGGATGGCCTCCGGTACTTTTGTTGTCCCCGTGGGATTTCAGATCGACCCCATTTCAATGTTTATGTGCATGTTCGTCACCGGGGTCGGATTTTTGATCCATATATATTCCATCGGTTACATGTGGCATGATGAAGGGACGTATTTCAGATATTTTACATACCTTAACCTTTTTATGTTGTGCATGATCACCCTTGTGCTGGCGGACAACTTCCTTCTGATGTTTTTGGGCTGGGAAGGTGTGGGGTTATGCTCATACCTCCTTATCGCGTTCTGGTTCAGCAACAAGGAATTTGCCATTGCGGGAAAAAAGGCCTTTATCACGAACCGGATCGGAGACTTTTTCTTTGCCATCGGCATGCTGCTGTTGATTGTGAATCTTGGAAAACACGGGATATGGTCCATAAAATACACCGATGTCTTTGCCAATGTTTCACTCCTGTCGCCGGATCTTATCACTTTGATATGCATTCTTTTTTTCTTGGGATGTACGGCCAAATCCGCCCAGATTCCTCTATATGTCTGGCTTCCCGACGCCATGGCCGGTCCCACTCCGGTCAGCGCGCTGATCCACGCTGCAACCATGGTCACCGCAGGGGTATATTTTGTGGCTCGCTGCAACATTCTTTATACCATGTCACCTTTTGCCCTGCAGGTTGTTGCCATTGTGGGCGGAATGACCGCATTTTTTGCCGCCACCATCGCTTTAACCCACAACGACATCAAAAAGGTGCTGGCCTACTCAACGGTCAGCCAGCTCGGGTATATGTTTTTGGGGCTGGGAGTGGGCGCCTTTGCCGCAGGCCTGTTTCACGTTTTGACGCATTCCTTTTTCAAGGCCCTTCTCTTTATGTGCTCAGGCTGTGTCATACATGCCATGAGCGGCGAACAGGATATGAGGTATATGGGCGGGCTGCGAAAGAAAATGCCGATCACTTTTTATACCATGGTCATTGCAACGCTGGCCATCATCGGGTTCCCGGGATTTTCCGGTTTCTTCAGCAAAGACGAGATCCTCTGGAAGGCTTTCAGCAGCCCGAATGGAAATACTATCCTGTGGCTGATCGGCGTGCTTGCCGCAGCCATGACCGCCTTTTACATGTTCCGCCTCATTTTTATGACCTTTTTCAACGAATGCAGAGCATCTGAAGATGTGAAAAAACATATTCACGAAGCACCCAGATCCATGACCACCCCTTTAATCATACTGGCCTTTCTTTCCGTTGTCGGCGGATATATCGGCATTCCCAAGGCACTGGGCGGGAGAAATCTTGTGGAACATTTCCTTGAACCGGTTATCGGGTTCGGAAAAGGGAAAATCTTTCAAGACGCCGCCGGAAAGGCAGTAATGCACGGGGCGGAAACCGCCGGACATCATTCATATACCATGGAATACCTTCTTATGATCATTACCACACTCATTGTACTCGGGGGTATCTTCACCGCATACATGATGTACATGAAAAAGAGGGAAATTCCCGAGAAGCTCGCTCAAAAGAACCCCTTATTATACAGGCTTCTGCTCAACAAGTGGTATATTGACGAACTGTATGAGTGGAATGTGCTTAATCCGCTTCATACATTCAGTGTCTTTTTATGGAAAATCACTGACGCTTTGGTTATAGACGGCCTTGTGAACAAAACAGCTCAATTTTTCATGTGGTGCGGCAGTATGCTGCGTCACATCCAGACCGGTTATGTGCAACGCTATGCGATAACCTTTGTCGCGGGCACGGTGGCGATTGTCATGTATTATGTCTTTTTAATGTATGTTTAGGATGAAGCTCTTTACGTGGTAACGAGGGCAAGTCGTTAAGATGATCCAATTTTATGCGGACAACATCTGAAAATAGCAACTTCTGGAGATAACAGAATGAACCAGCTTAATTTCCCGATCATCAGTTTCACTATTTTCTTTCCTCTGGCCGGGGTGTTTTTGCTTCTTTTTATACGGGGCGATAAAGAGAAAAGTTATGATCTTATGCGGAAAGCCGCCTTTGTAATATCCCTTTTTGAATTCGCGGTCTCCCTGGCTTTTCCGATTTACTTTAATTCCGAAACGCCGAATATGCAGTTTGTGGAGCATGTCTCCTGGGTCAAAAGCATGGGTCTTTCTTATTTTGTCGGCATAGACGGAATAAGCCTCTGGCTGGTGGTGCTCACAACTTTTCTTGTTCCGTTATGCATTCTCTGTTCATGGACGTATATCCAAAAATACGTCAAAGCATTTCTGATCAGCATGCTTCTTCTTGAAACAGCGATGATCGGGGCTTTTGTATCTCTGGACCTTGTGATCTTCTACATTTTCTGGGAGCTGATGCTCATACCCATGTTCCTGCTCATCGGCGTTTGGGGCGGGCCGAGGCGAATCTATTCCGCAATCAAGTTTTTCCTGTACACGGCGGCCGGAAGTCTGCTCATGTTTGTGGCGATTATCTATCTATATTACTACAATTACAAGATCACCGGAATTGCCACCTTCAACCTTCTGGAGCTGTACAACCTGCATATACCGATATCCATTCAGTTCTGGCTTTGCATGGCATTTTTCATTGCTTTTGCCATCAAGGTCCCCATGTTTCCGTTCCATACATGGTTGCCCGACGCCCATGTGGAAGCCCCGGCTGCCGGAAGCGTCATTCTTGCCGCGGTTCTTCTTAAAATGGGAACTTACGGTTTTATACGATTTGCAATGCCGCTTTTTCCTTATGCATCACACCAGTTCCTACCGATTATCGCGGTTCTGGCAGTTATCGGAATCATCTATGCGGCACTCGTGGCATGGGTCCAACCGGACATGAAAAGCCTCGTGGCCTACTCCAGCGTAAGCCACCTGGGGTATGTGATGATCGGACTTTTTGCTTTAAATATGCAGGGTGTTGAAGGGGGGATTTATCAGATGATGAATCACGGACTCAACACGGGCGCCCTGTTTATCCTTGTGGGTATCATCTATGAAAGAAGGCATTCCCGGATGATGGAGGATTTCGGAGGTCTCGCAAAAGTCATGCCGATCTTTGCCACGTTCCTGATGATCGTTACCCTTGCGTCGGTTGCTGTGCCCGGGACAAACGGTTTTGTGGGAGAATTCATGATCCTTGTCGGTGTTTTCAAGACGTACCCGCTTTTTGGTGTGTTTGCAGTCTCAGGAATGATCTTCGGGGCCACCTACATGTTATGGATGTATCAGCGGGTCATGTTCGGACCTGTTGATAAAAAGGAAAACGAAAACGTTCTGGACCTGAACCTTCGTGAGATCGCCACCATGCTCCCCATTGCCGTGCTTGTTTTTGTGATGGGAATTTTTCCGGGATATTTCATGAGAAAAATGGACGCTTCGGTCTCGCTTTTTATCAACCGATTCAATAAAGACTATCAGATGTATGTTCAAGAGGCGACCGGAAAAACCAATATCAACCTGGCGATAGAAAATGCCTCCCTGATACTATCGGAGGATCGGTCTTTAGACCAGAATGAAATAATAAAAGACAGACCTTTATGATTAAAGGTTTTTTTGCACCATAAATTTGGAGGAACGAATGGAGACGTTGGAGTTCATTCTGCCGGCAATAAGCTACTCGGCTGTTTGGCCGCAAATTATTCTTGTTGCAACTGCATTGTTCGTATTGCTTATTGATGTCTTCAAGCGAAAGGCAAAAACTGCTTCCATTGCTTTTATATCGCTTGCCGGGTCTATGATTGCCCTTGCTTGCCTGGTGATGACATGGCCGACCAAAGGCGGATCTTCTTTCGGCGGGATGGCTTTTACAGACGGATTTTCTTTTTTTATCACCCTGACGGTGTTTTTGATTTTGATAATGACCATCATGATCTCCATTAATTACCAGAAGTTTTTCCTAGGGATAAACTGCGGAGAATATTACGCCCTTATCCTTTTCGCCACTGTCGGCATGACCCTGATGGCGGCGGCAGGCAACCTGATTCTTGTTTTTGTAGCTTTAGAAACCATGTCGGTATGTATCTACGCCCTTGCGGGTTTTCATAAAGATCAGCTCCGGTCCACCGAGTCGGCGTTAAAGTACTTTCTGCTAGGAGCCTTTGCCTCGGGTTTTCTTCTTTATGGATTTGCATTGATTTATGGCGCTACCGGCACCCTGGACATTACAAAGTTAGGGCAATTTATGACCAGTCATCCTCAAATACTGAATTCAAAGCTTCTTTTTGCCGGGTTGATTATGATGACGGTGGGCTTCGGCTTCAAGGTTTCCATGGTTCCTTTCCACATGTGGACGCCGGATGTTTATGAAGGCGCCCCTACGGTGATCACCGGCTTTATGGCCACCGGCGTAAAGGCTGCTGCTTTTGCGGCGCTGATCCGGGTCATCCTTGTCCCCCTTATTTCTCTCAAAGGGGACTGGACGACCATCATGTGGATCGCGGCTTTCCTGACCATGACCGTCGGAAACATCGTGGCGTTGGCTCAGGAAAACATAAAACGAATGCTTGCTTACTCAAGCATCGCCCATGCCGGATATATCCTCATCGGATTTGTCGCGAGTACCAGCCTTGCCCAGGCCGGGATGCTGTTCTACCTCCTGGCATATGCTTTAATGAACATCGGGGCGTTCGGTATTGTGGCGCTTCTCGGGAAAGAGGAAGGGGAATATGACCAGATATCCGATTTTGCCGGTCTGGGATTTAAATACCCCATGATGGGGGTGGCCATGTCGGTCTTTATGTTTTCCCTTGCCGGAATTCCGCCCAGTGCCGGATTTATGGGTAAATTCTATATATTTACCGAAGGCATAAAAGCGGGCTATGTTTGGCTGGTCGTATTCGGCGCCATAAACAGCATCATTTCGATTTACTACTATCTTAGGGTGGTCGTGGTGATGTACTTCCATCCTTCCGAAGAACGGGTTGTCATGCCGAAACCGTCTCGGACCACCGTGCTTGCCTTGGCAATTGCATGCTGGGGCGTGCTTTTGATGGGAATATTCCCCTCATACTTCTGGTCCTTTGCAACCCATTGCATATTCACCCTTATGTAACATAAAGCTAACATCGGCTTAAGTTGCAGCCACAGGAGTTCCAAAGCATGCACAGAAAAATGTGCACAATACACATTTTTCTGTGCATTTTTTATTTGTTTATCCCTCCTCCGATTTTCCATCTCATCCCATCTGTGAATTTTCAAACATGTGTACATTTTACTATGGTCGTATGAATTTATAGTTAAATAAAGGTGTTGTGTGAACTTTAAATGAGAAAGCTTTCCTCAAATTATGCTTGTTGCAAGATAAAAATCTTTTTGGCACAGGTGTTGCTTAGGAATTTTTTAACCCGGATTTTTCATGAAAATTTTCGAAAGGTTTTTTTATTTGTATATCCAATATATAAAAAAACCGGTTAATCTCCTGTTCGCTGACATTCTCATTCAGGCTTCAATCTCTTCTCCCGTACCCGGCTAATAGCTGATTATAATCATATAAATTTTAAGATGTCATTTTTCAATTTTAGCTAACTTTTACACCTTTTTGAAAACAGGGATGCACAAATTTTTGTGCATTATTAAACAAGGCATTTTACTTACTAGAAGATGTTTCTGGAATTTTGAGGACGATATTCGATGTTTAAATCCGTTGCTCAACAAACTGGTTGGCGGTAGCGCGACTTCCCAGCACTGCCGTGGTGAGGCGGCAGATTGCGCTCTGTCGCCGCGGTTTATGACGGAGCCCTCCATGTCGGCGTTGCGCCGCGAAATCAAAACCCGGGTGACCGAAATCACCGGCAAGCTATTACGACCCGATGTCAATACTAATTTTATGCTCTTTGCCTATGTGTGCCTGAACCTGAAAGAACTGGATATAGACCAGGTAATCCATGAGTATGGCGAAGACTTTGGTCGTCCAGCCTGGGTCCACATAGCTTCTTCCCGCCGGATGGACAAGCGTCAAGTGCTGATAGTGGGATCCTACACCAAATGGCGTTATTTGCGGCTGACGGTAGAAGAGACCTTGGCATATGCGACTTGACAATAATAAGTGATCTGGATGTACAAACAAAAAAGCAGGAGAAATTATGTCATCATCAAAACTTGGCGATTGGAAGATAACGGTGGTATCTATCGCAATCCTTGTAATGATTTTAGTGAGTCCAGTCATCGCAGTGACTATGGACAACATCGGCGATACAGAAGTAAAATCCGATGCCCAAGCGAAAGTGAACCACCCTCAGGACCCTTTGGCCGAAACAATTAATTTAGAAAGGCATACACCCAAGCCCCCATCAAAGGATGACGGAAATAGACATCAAAACCCAAAAGAAAAGAATGGAAAAGATGATCAAGATGAGAAAAATGGCGCTAACGTGCTGCCCTTTCAGAAAAAACACCTATGGCTGATATGTTTGTCAGGTATGTTCGGTGGCCTTTTATACGGAATCCGTGATAAAAAACTGGTCATCCCACACCGTAAATCTAAGAATATTTATGAGCCGGGGGTTGTTACGGATGTGTTATTCGGTGTGGCTGGTGGAGTGGTTATATTTTTAATTCTGCCGGGAAATATTACACCGGAAAAAGACACGATAAGCCTGCTCAAATTCATTGGTGTGGCTCTAATTGGCGGCTATGGTGGCAGAGCCCTGGTGGAAAAGGTACTAACCCAGCAGATCAAGGATTTGCAGGATAGCGTGGACGACCTAAAGGCTCAAAATAAAGAGGACGCTGCTGGCATGGCCCTTATAAACAAACATTTCGATGACGATCCCGACACCCCGGCGGTCCCGCACGACACACTTAAGGCGGCCATCGCCAAAGCTTCGCACAGCCTGCAGGTGTATGCGTTTGATCAGGCTCGAACCTTTCGACGCAAAGCACTTCGTAACGTCAGAAAAAAGCACGGTCCCAACCACATCGACCGGGTAGTGCCGGTGTTTTTAGCTTTGATCGATTGTGACGAGAAGAATGTCTACCATCGAAACCATGGGCAACTTGCATTTGCGCTCAAGGATCAGGAAGCCGCCGATTGGGCCAAAGCCAAGGAGGAGTTGACCATCGCAATGGAAATTCGTGACCGAAACAAGGTTGGTGGGTTTTATGTGTACGAGTTCAACAGAGCGCTTTGCCGCATTAAAACCGTCGACAAACTGGAAGAGATCAAAAAGGACTTGGAAGTTGCTCTTTCCGGCCCCAAGACCAGTGATTGGGTGAAAAAACCGAGCCAGGTTTGCGCTCCGGACCTGGTTGAGTGGCTGAAAACTAACCGGGAGAGGCTCAAAGATTGGATCAAAGAGCGTGGCATCCAGATCCCGGAATGATGTTGGCGACCTTCATTGCCCGGCAGCATGCCATATGGACGCTTTTAATATTATGCAATATCAGCTGAGCATTATACTCATCAATGAAAGGGGGACAAAGGTATGGAATTTTTTGTTTTTAGACTCAATAAATTGAAAATTTTGAACAATCGGGAGTGGGGTCCCGGGGAACTGAAATTGCTCAGTTTCGTTACAGGACAAGACGCAAACCTTCCGGTTCTGGATGATCTTCAACGAATAACAGATGAGGAACGTAAAAAGAAAATAATTCAAGCAGCTGCTCAATCGGTTCTGAGTTCAAAAGTTCTAATGCAGCTTGACAATGTGAAAGATGGGCATTTGATGACATTTGGTGATACAGGCTACGCGCTTTATACTGCGAACAAAATTCCACTTTCGTTCAATTGGTCTCTGATGCTGTTTGAAATTGATGAAGATATTAACAATCTTGGAAGGAGGGTCGATGGTGTAATTAGCGCTCCTGAATTTGATGGGTTCGTCGCTAACGTGCTGATTCTGTCAAGCGCTTCGGCAAACCCGGCGGCGGCAGGAGTTGCAATCGCAAAATACATTTTTGGGTTAGTTGCAGACACGATGATCGAAAACAAGGATGACCAAATCGGTTTGGCTTATCAGTCCTTTAATATGTTCGAGCATTACCCCCATGGGGAACGAAAACGTGATGATGTACCAGACCTGAGCAATAATATTCGAATCGACTATTCTATTTTCGGAACTAAATATTAGGCGTTAGGAACAGAAATTCACACCATTTCATAACATATATTCTTTGCCGTAAAGCTGGTTTTAAAGAAGAGGACGCATATAAAACTGCCTATTCAAGCCAGCATACTGATGACAACAACTTCCATTATTATGTGAATTATGAGGATGGCGGACATTTCTTAAATGAAATTTCACAGACAATGGACATTACCAAACCTTCACCTAAAAAGCAAAAAATCTATCCACTGTTTCATTTTATTCCAGGGGGTAAAGAGTCTGAAGAATCCTGTGTTCTAGAATGCGGTGAAACATGAGAATGGGATTGTCGAAAAAAAGGAGAAAAAATGAATTTACCCAAAATCGGTGATACAATAAACGCAAAACAAGCTTTGGAATTATGCCGATATTTTGGCCTGGATTATCTGGTTGAACGTATTGAATCCAATCCGGAGGGCTATAAGGATTGGAAGTTCGACGGATGTTCGGGCTTGCCGGATGAATTGATGGGTTTATTTACCGGCTGTGATTGGGAAGACATCACCTATAAATGTTGTTTGCCGCATGACCTTTGCTACGGGTATGGTGAACTTGGAAATAAAATTGAAAGAAAACGAGTGGATACAAAATTTTACAGTGATCTGGTGACCAAAGCAGGTATGAATGAATGGACCGCTTCTGCTTTTCTTTCAGCAGTGAGAATAGGTGGTGCGGAAATATTCGGGCTGTCATTTTCATGGGGATTTGCCCACAGATAAAAATCGGTGGCGTTTGCTTTTGGGAAAGATATTTTCACGTTTTGAATAAAGAATAAAAATATCATAATAATATGTTATTATTGATTATATTTCCGAAAAGGCATCCACGGCGATCGCTAAACCAGGGATCTGCCTTAGGTCTTCATCAAACTGCCAAAAGCCGATGCGCGTCAATAATCAGACGATGACCCAGAATATAAGGACCCACAACAACAGACTGATAATACCTCCAATAACAGCACCCTTGAAGAAAAACATTGAGTCATTATTAAGGTCTTTTTCCACAACGTTATGGATCTTTTTAAAGATTTGAACAGAATTAGTTGCTTGCATTTTGTAATAACCCCCCTTTTTTTTATTAATTTAGCAAAACCTGTGCCAGGGTTCTTTTATGATTCCTTCTGTTTCAAATACTATTTATTTTTAATAGGTTAGGCAGATTACTCCCATTATCATCCATAAATTCCAAGTGGGTAAATTTTGCCAATACAACTTAAGCATATGGCAAAAAATTGACAGGTTGAACTGATGTGGCCGACAAGGTGTAAAAAGACCTCTCAAAAATTTTCATGAAATATTCGGGTTAAATCTATTGCGGCATAAGAGCAATATAACCTGCACCTTGTTGGATTGAAACGGAAATCCGGCTCAGCGGGGCTGCGGGGAGCTTCATTGTCATTATATAGGTAAAATTTTCCTTGATTTTTGAGGCCTTATTGTTTATGCATGCCTTTGATTTTACGAGGATATTTTTTTATTCAATTGATATTGACTCTCCTTATCGATCGGATGGGAGCTGTCTTTCATCGCTGATTTGATGCAGGTATTAAATGAAAAGCTCAATTTTTAAAAATATTACACGAATAGGTTGTGCGCGACCAACAAGAACGCGCACAAAGTTTTATTACCATGACCACGGAAACAGTTGACACCCTAATTATCGGAGGCGGTCTCAGCGGTATCTATGCGGCCTACCTCCTGTCCCAAAGCGATAAATCTTTTGTCGTTCTCGAAGCCCGTGAGCGTATAGGCGGCAGGATTTTATGTCCAGAACATCACGGATTTTTCTCAGATCTCGGCCCTTCCTGGTATTGGCCCGAGGTTCACCCGAAAATGGTTCACCTTATTCAAGTCCTGGGCCTCAAGGGTTATCGCCACTTTGAAGAGGGGATGGGCCGTTTTCAAAGTCCCCATGGCGCCGTCCATAACGTCAGGGGTTACCCCATGCAACCCCTCTGCTGGCGGCTTTGCGGCGGAATGATGGCTCTGATCACAAAACTCTGTGAGCATATCCCTGAAAACGCCATCAGACTCAATCACCCGGTCTGCCAAATCGAAAAAAAGTCCACCGGCGCTCTGGTCAGCGTCGGCGAACTGGACAGAGAGCCCTGGACCCGGTTCAAAACAAACAAGGTAATCCTTGCCCTGCCGCCGCGCCTTGCCGCCGCCACCATTCTCTTTAATCCTGACCTGTCTCATAATTTGACCCAGGCCATGCTGAGAATGGGTACGTGGATGGCGGGTCATGCGAAATTCTGCGCCCTTTACGAAGAACCTTTCTGGCGGCAAACGGGCCTCTCGGGCCATGGTTTCAGTGAGCGCGGTCCGCTGGGCGAGATCCATGACGGATCCAATAACGGCCGGGAACCCTACGGACTAACCGGCTTTGTCGGCATTCCGGCGGTGCAACGCAAACATCAACAACACCTCAGCGAGGCGATTCTCTCCCAACTTGAAATCATTTATGGCAAACCGGCGGCCCGGCCCACGGCCTTTTTCTACAAGGATTGGGCTCGCGAACCATTTACCGCCACCCAGTATGACCAGCCGCCCATTTACCAACACCCCTACTATCACCCCCCGGCAGGTCAACCCTCCATTTGGGACGGTACCATCCATTTTGCCGGCACCGAAACCGCCGATGAACACGGCGGTTATCTCGAAGGTGCCCTGACCGCCGCCGAACGGGCGGTAATGAACCAATGAACCTACCGCAAACACACCGTGGAATCTGAAGAACATTCCACGGGCACTTGTTACGCAAACACCCTATCGGGGATTTCGCCGAAAAATCCTAATCCCACTTCTCCATTCTCCGACAACACCTAATTTTTATAGCCATTTTATAGGTAAAATTTAGTCTTGATAGTTCAGACTTAATAGTTTATGCATATATTTGAATTTAATAGAATATTTTATTCGAAGTAGCCAGACCGATATATCAACCATTTATGAGAAATTCTAAAACTTGCATCCACAGAATTATTAATATTAAAACCCTAATCGAGCGTAAAAATAAGTTAGTGATGTGAGACCGTTGAGAAATGCAGCATACCACCGTTACTATTTCCGCAGGAAATAATAAGACCGCTCGTATCCAAGGCGCCCGGCAACTCGGGGTTCAGCCTGACGAGGTCAAGGTCGTTCAGGTCGATGAAACAACTTATTCTGTTTCCATAAAGAACATGCCCGGACAATTCGAGATTACCGTCCAGGAAGACAAGATGGGTGCCGTCATCGAGACCATAACGCCACCTTTGGACAACGGCAAACCGTTAACCGTTGAGGATATTGAACATGCCCTCGCCGATCTGGGAATCATTTTCGGCATAAATAAGGAAGTTATCAAAAATATCGTTTGCGAAGTTGTGGATACCGTTACTCCTCGCAATAATATACAGGTTGCCGCCGGTGAACCTGCCAAAGCAGGCAAAGACGGGCGAATCGATTTTAAAATCGGGCAGGATGCCGTCAATAAGGATCCTAATGCAAACACGATGGTTAAACCGGGCCAGATTATCGCTGTCAGAATATCCGCCGGAAAAGGAACGCTGGGCAAAAACATTTTCGGTGAAGAAGTTCCTTCAATCAGGGGCAATGAAGTGGATTTTGCGCCCGGAGACAATGTTACGGTCATTGAAGACGGTAATACATTTATCGCTGAAATATACGGTGCGGCAAAGTTAACCCCAAAGAAAGTGTGGGTAGAAAACCTGGTTAAGGTAAGCACGTCGGGAATGTGGGCAAAATTGTCCATATTCCCGACGCTTGCCGATAGCAGCCAGCTCGCATATCAAGATGTGTGTGGGGCGCTGGAACGATCCGGCGTAATCAGCGGTATTAAAGAAGATTCGATTAAAAAGGCAATTGAGGCCGGCGAACCGATTCGGGACTTCATGGTCGCCGAGGCGACTCCGGCCAAAGACGGTGTCAATGCCCGGATAGATTTCAAATTTTGTCTTAATGGCGATGATCCCGAAATTGTCGATGCGGCCAGACACGACGGCAGCCTGACTGCACCTTCCGTTATCAAGGAGATGTTTTGGCCCGGCGATGTGATTGCAGTAAAAATTCCGCAAGAAAAACCTTTTCATGGAAGTACGATATTCGGAAAAACCCTGACCGGCGCCGAACCCAAGGAGAAACAAATAAAAACCGGGACAAACGTCACGGTTCTCGATGACGGCGTGACCTTTATCGTTGCTGATGACATACTGGCAGGATATGCAGATTACCTGGATGGACAATTGTGTGTCCAAGAGCCGCTGCATGTGTCGGAGGATAAATTGACGGTCTTTCTGTCCGTCCATCCTCCATCGAGGTCGGGCAGAATGATGAATGTGGATTTGGTTGAAAAGTTGCTGGCCGGGCGTGGAATCGTCCAGGGTATCGATCGCAACGCCGTTGAACAAGCATTGAATGAGGCGGTTTCGAAAAACGTGCCGGTTCATGATGTGGTTATTGCAAAGGGGGGGGCGGCACAGCGAGGAGAGGACGGTCAAATAGAACTTAAATTTCAACCCGAGAAAATTGCGGGAACTGTTGATGAAATTTCCGGAAAAATTGATTATAAAGAACGAAAATCAATACAAAAAGTGAAGGCCGGGACTTTGCTGGCAGTTAAAATTCCAGCGACGCCGGGCATAGCAGGGGTTGACGTATTTGGAGATATCATTCCCGCAGAGCCGGGCAATGAAAAAAACCTTACGCCGGCGGGCAATGTTAAGGTTTCAGAGGATGGGCTTAGTTTTACATCGGAAATCGACGGCATCGTGTTCCTTTCGCCGGAAAACAAAATATGGATTTCCAAAGAATACGAAGTGCCCGGTGATGTGGATTATTCAGTTGGCAACCTGTCAATGGAAGGGTCACTGGACATCAAAGGCTGGATCCAATCGGGATTTGAAGTGAGGGCCAGCGATGAAATCAGAATCGGCGGAGGTGTTGAAGACGCTATTGTTGAAGCCGGGGCCGACATCAAAATAAACGGAGGAATCATCGGTTCGGGAGGAGGAAGTGTCCAAGCCGGCGGAAAAATCACTGCCCGTTTTTTTGAAGGTGCACGGGTCCATGCAGACGGCGACATCATCGTCCGAGAAGACATATTACGCAGTACGGTATCGACCAATGGCTGCATAATTGTAACTCAAGGAAAAGGTAGTATAAGGGGCGGCTCCGTCGAGGCTGTCAAGGGTGTCGAAGTTAACGAAATCGGTTCGGATGCCGGCGTCGAAACATATGTGAGCGTGGGAATGGATTCAAAGACACGGAAGCTTTTTGCTGATTCTAAAAAACAGTTAAAGCATTTTGAGCGGGAGAAAGCTAAGATGGACAAAATTTTGGCCCGTAGCATTAAAAAATATAAACACAAAAAACTCCCTGGAGAAATAAACCGTAAACTTGTAAAACTGGTTAAGCATCGGCGTGAGGTATTGCGCAAAGAAACAATGTTGACCAAATTCAGGCGAGAACTGATACAGAAAATTTCTAAAAACGGTACGGAGCCTGTTACAGTAAAGGTGATAAAGGCCGTATATAGTGGTACTAAAATAGACATAGGCGGTTACGTCTATCGTGACCAAGAAGATATCAGGGGAAAAACCATGTTTGTTTTGAATGCAGAACAAAAGGCTGTGGAACTTGTGGTGTAAACATTTATGCGGATTTAAACCTCAATAGAGTTAAATGTGTTATATGGAGGCCAAAAAATATGGATTTAAATATAATCAGGGTCAAAGATCTTATGCAGACAAACGTCAAGACCGTCCATAAAGATGTAAATTTGCTGGCGGCCACTAAAATGATGCGTGATTTCAACGTATCAAGTCTTGTCGTTGAACCTGAAAACGATGGGGATGCATTTGGCGTTATTACTCGCAAGGATATCGTTGAAGTAATGGTCATGGACCCATCCGGAATGATATCATTTGCGGTCGATGACGTGATGACCAAGCCTGCTTTTACTGTCAGTACCGGATTGTCGATTTCCAACTGTCATCAGATGATGCGTATGGTCGGCGTCAGAAGATTACCCGTGGTCGACGGAACTCAATTGGTCGGCATTATCAGCAACGCCGACATCTTTGCAAAACTGGTCGAGGATATGGCCTGAAATTCCGCATGATCCGACCGAATTTCCAAGACACGCACAAACGTGGAATCTGAAGTACGTTTCACCGGGACTTTTTAGGCAGACCCCCTATAGGAGATTTCACTGTGGAACCCTAATCCTCGCCCACATTCACAGACAATACCTAATTTTTATAGGTATTTTATAGGTAATAATTGTCCTTGATATTTCACATCTAATCGTTTATGCATATTTTTGAATTTACACTAATATTTCATTCTCCAATTAATAATGATTTTCTATATCTGCCTGATCGGGGCTGTCCTTCATCGCTGATTTGATTCAGACATATAATCTTAAGATCAATCTTTAAAAATATTGTAAAAATCCCTAAATGAGCGAAAGTTGAGGGTAGTAGGTTATGCATGTTCAACACAAACGTCCTCAAAGACCGGGGTAACTATTGTAACGTGAACTCACCTTGGATCGGTTTAGGCAAAAATTTTAAAGGGTATCCTTGGTGCGAATTCATAATACCTCAAGATCCCAAACAATATTAACAAAGCGGAGGGAAATGTATGAAAATATTAATCGCTGAAGATGATTTTGTGTCAAGGAAGCTTATAAACACGCTGCTATCCCCTCTTGGTGAAGTTGATATTGCCGTCAATGGCAACGAGGCTGTAATAGCTGTTAAAATAGCCTTAAAGAATAATCAGCCTTATGATTTGATCTGTCTGGATATATTGATGCCTGAGGTTGACGGAATTATGGCGCTGAAAAAAATCAGACAGTTGGAGGCTCAAAAAGGGTTAAACCCGGAAACAAGATCTAAGATATTTATGACCACAGCCGTTTCCGACAAAAACTATGTCGTAGCCGCAGCCCAAGCAGATTGTAACGGTTTTCTTGTAAAGCCGATAACTAAGGATCGTCTATTCGATGAAAT
>Ga0180431_10002476_pt1 | contig 24733 bp, 24 predicted proteins | sample SS_ome_11_FD_132459 | JGI IMG/M metagenome (GOLD analysis project Ga0180431, IMG submission 132459) | Hypersaline lake sediment archaeal communities from the Salton Sea, California, USA - SS_1_MS_1 metaG | ecosystem: Environmental > Aquatic > Non-marine Saline and Alkaline > Hypersaline >... | reverse complement strand
CCGTCTGACGAGCTTCGTCACCACCGGCTGGCCATCCTGTGGATCACGCCAGGCCAAGAGCGCCTCGATCAACTAATCCCGCACCTGCTCGTACTGAGCGCCCGGCTCCACGATCCCCTGCGGCTCCCGGCCGCGCACGTTGAGGAAAACCTGTCCATGGTAACCAAAACTATAGGCCTTGGTACGGGACCAGTCCACCGCATCCTGCAAATCCACCCGTCCACTCCTGGGAAAAAGAGAAATCTTCTCTCCCAGGCGATCCTTGAGCCACGTCTCCCAGCGCCCCAGCCCCCCTCGCCGCAGCCATCGAGACACGGCCTCGCGCGTAAATCCCAGCCGCCTCATCCAGCGCCGCGATCTCGCGGGGAGCCGCCTGCTCAGAAAGCCAGCCCGCTCCAGCCATACGTTCAGGAAAACGTCCTTGTACAAAGGGCCGGCTCCATGGTCCGATATGAGAAACACCGTGGCCTCAGGGCCTGCCTGTGCCACCATCCGGCCCACCCACTCGTCCACCAGGCCGTAGTACTCCAGGAGAGCATCGCCCCACTGTTGTGCCGCACCTGCATCATAGGCGGGATGCGTCTCATCGAAGAAGCGCCAGAAGAAATGTGCCATCTCGTCGGTATCCCGAAACACGAACATAAACAGGTCCCAGGCCTGCGACGCCATCAGCTCAAGCGCCGTGCCAGCCTGTAAATCCGTCATGGCCTGCACCTCGGCCAAAAATGCGCTCTCCTGTCCAGGTCGGTAGATACGCTGCTTGTTCACGCGATATCCTCGCTGGCGAAGCCCTTCAAACAAGCTCACAGGATGGGCAAACGGCCTGAAGTCCGGCGTTCCCAGCCCGCTGACCAAGAACCCCTCCACCTCCTCCGGGGGATAGGTCATCGGCACATTGACCACCCCCACCCTGCGGCCACTCTCGCTCAAAAGCCGCCACAGGGACGGACGGTCGATCCAGTCCGCCCGCACCAGTCGAAGGTGGTAGCTATCCGGCTCCCGCTTCCAGAAGTCATAGATCCCATGCTGGCCTGGATTGGTGCCGGTCATAAATGATGCCCAAGCCGAAGGGGAGAGGGCAGGGAGAACAGAGTTTAGCACCCCATAGGTACCCTCGTGCATCAGGCGCGCGACGTTAGGCAACAAGCCCGCATCTGCCCATGGCCTGAGCAAGGTCCAGGTAGCCCCATCCAGGCCGATCACCAACACTCGGCCCGGCCTCACGTCATCCATAGACTTCCTCACGTTTCACCGCTCCTCTCATAACCAGGCACCAACCACCGGTGCGGCCCGAAGCCCAGCAGCAGCATAGACAGACCATACACACCGCAACCGATCAAACCCTGCACCCACAACGCCTGCCCCCGGGCCAGCCAAACCAGCCCCCCCATCAGACCAGCGGCAGCCGAGGCCGACAGGACGCCCCGCCAAGGTGTATAAGGACAGATATGCCGGTACACGGTCATGTGGTTGAGCACGAAAAACACCACAGACGACAAGAAGCGCACCAAGCCCACCCCCGGCACGCCCAGCAGAGGTATCAGGGACAAGTTGGCCAGCAAACTCACGCCCATACTTATGGCCAGGAACCGAGCCGCCTGGCGTTGCCGCCCGCTGGCCAGCATCAACCGGGCGTCGGGCACGTTGAGAAACTGGATCAGCAGAGCCCATGCGATCCAGCGCAGCGCACCGGCCGCCGGCGCAACCGGCTGGCCAAAGAAGAGGGCGGTGATCTCAGGAGCCAACAACGTGACGCCCACGGCCAAGGGCAGGCCCAGGAAAAACAGGAACTGGAAGGACACGCCATACAACTTCTGCAAGCGATGGCCATCCCCCCCTTCCTCTGCGTATAGCCGGGACATAACCGGGTAAAGAGCGGTGCGGTAGGCCTGAGGTACCAGCAGAAACACGGTGAACACAGTCTGCGCTACACCATACCAACCCACGGCCTGCTCCCCCAGAAAGAGAGACAGAAGAACAGCGTCAAATTGAAACTCAATCACGTAGAAGACGTTGATCAGGCCAAAGGTCGACGCCTGCCCCACCTTATGGCTCAGGAAACGACGGTCCCAGCGCAGGGGCAACGAACGAGCGCACGCGGAGGACTTGCCCAACAGATACAACACGCCCAAGCCATACGCCCCTACCCCAATCCAACTACTGAGGGCGAATACCGATCCCACGACCACCACCCGGACAAAGGGCGTCTGACCAGCGGTCACAAACAAGGCCAGGACGCCGCCCAGCGCCTTCCCCATCCCCGTGACGGCAGCGACCAGCGCAGGGAAACGCAGATCCTCAAATGCGTTAAACAGCGCCTGGCCCAGGAAGCTCAACCCATCCGCCACCAACGTGAGCCCCACCAGGCTGATGAGCAAGCGTGTGGACGGCGCGTAGGGCAAGACCAGGTATAACAGCGCCAACAAAACAACGTAGGCACCCGCCGAGAACACCAATCGGGCGACGCCAAAGTGAAGCGTAAAGAGGCCCGCCTGACGGCGGTCCTGGGCCACGTCCCGCACGAGCAGCTCATCCAATCCCCACTGGCTCAAGGAGAGAAAAATCGCGGTATAGGTCAGCGCCAGCTTAAACGCGCCGGCCGGCTCCGCGCCCAGGTGGCGGGCGATAAACGCGAACAACAGCACGTTGGCCATGCGACTGCCCACGCCGGTCAAAAGCATCAAGAGGGCATTCCCCCATAACGTAGGCCAGACGTTGATCATAGGTAAAGGGAAACGAAGCGGTCCCTTCATGGGGCCTGCTCCAGCTTCACCGCCACGCATACGTATCCCAACGTGTGATCCTTCGCCCGGTCCAGGGGGTCCAAGTAAAACAATACCAGGGGCAAGACAACCTGGGTCAGGAGTGTGGTCACTGCCTTGAGGGGCAACCAAAGCCATCTCCACCAAGGGGTCGGCACTCGTGAAAAGGCCCAGTAATTGAACATCTGCAACTGAAAAGACATAAACCAGAAATACCCACCCATAGGGCTCAGCTCGATCACCTCCAGCCCGCTTCGAGCCAGCAGGTGACGCAAGCCAAACGAGGTATAGCGGAAGAAATCGTAAGGCTTCTGATGCTGATGCCAGCTCTGAGGAGCCACCAGATAGAGCCGTCCCCCCGGCTTCAACACGCGGGCGATTCCCTGCAGCACGGTTAGAGGCTCCGGGACGTGCTCCAGCACCTGGATACATACGGCCGCATCGAAAAGATCATCTGCCAGAGGCAAGGCAGCCAGGTCAGCGACGGCGTCTAATCCACTGTAATCCCAGGTCGCGTCACCAGCAGCCAAGTCCACAGCCAGGTAGTGGGTGTGATCGAAAAAACGGCGGAAGCGCCCGTCACCGGCCCCCGCATCCAGCACCCAGGCCCCGGAGGGGATCTCCGCCTGTGCCCGCTTCATAAGCCGCCGCAGGTGATACACGTTGACCGCCACACGCTCCTGGACGCAAGGCGGCACCCACGGGGGCAGACGCTTGTCTATCCTATCACCCATGACGAGGCCGGCCCCTATGTCCGTCGTGGATCGCGAGCACCCTGCTTACCTCCCTTTCTATCACACCACTCATCGGGCTCCCAGCCTCCGCGCCCAGAACGTGATCGCCGGACCGCGTCCCAAGCGATCCGCCAACCAGAACAAGGGTTCCAGAGGGAAACGAATGCCCGGGACATCCAGGACGCGCTCCAACCAGGGACGCCATCCGGCCTGAGGCCAACGCGTCCGCAACCAACGGCGCAAACTGGCCCGAAAGGCGAAATAACCGGAGAAGTAACACCGATGACCCACCGAATCAAAGCCAGCGGTCTCTAACGCCCGCACCATCACCGGCCGGGTAAATACGTACAGGTGACGGGGCACGTCGAAGCCATTCCAGTGTGGACCGAAAAGGGCAGCATCCCAACTGTCCCAATTGGGAATGGTCAAGATCACCCAGCCACCGGGCCGTAACAGATGCCGGGCCCTTCTCAAGGTGCCCAACGGACTGAACGTGTGCTCGATCACGTCCCCAAACGTGATCACATCGTAGGACGCAGCTGGCAGGTCCACAGACTCCAAGGTGCCCTGGTGCACGGTCAAGCCAAAGCGTTTACGGGCATAGGCCGCCGCATCGGGACTGATGTCCACTCCCTCCACCTGCCATCCATGACGCGCTGCCTCGTGGATGAAAAGCCCCGTCGCGCAGCCCACGTCCAGCAGACGGTCCTGCCGCAGACCCGTGATCCGCTGCACCCGGCGCAGGCGCGCCACCAATTTCTGTCTACGCGCCCAGCGCATCGCTATCCACGGTTCATCTTCGACGGCACACCTGTAAGGACCATAGGCAGACGGGTAATAGGCGCCGATCTCCGCCGCCGAAGGGCGCGGTGTCACGTAGATCAGCCCACACAGGCGGCAGCGCACGATGGGAAACTCGCCCGGCAGGCCGAACCCTACCTCCGGCAGGACGTAGAGCACCTCCGCATCGTCGGCCCCACATAAATCACAGGGGACGTGTTCCATTTACCCCGATCCCCAAGATCTCCTCAGACCATCGCGCAGCCCACGCAAATAGGCCAACGCCGACTCACGCTTCCCCTGACACAACAGTCGGGTCGTCATCTTGACCGCGCTCCCCAGGCGATACGGGACGACGATCAGCCATCGCCAGCCCCGCACGTGCTTGCCGAAGAAACGCGCGCTGTTGCGCGCCACCAGATACCGCTCACGGGGCGAGTCAGCCCCACCGCCACTGGCCGACACTTTATGCCACATGCGGGCACTGGGCACCATCAGCAAGCGATAACCCGCCTGGCAGGCGCGCAGACTCAGGTCTAGGTCTTCGTAGTAAATCGGATGATAGCCCTCATCGAACAGCCCTACGTCCTCCAGCAACGAACGCTTCAGGAGCAGAGCACACCCGACCAGGTAATCCCGCTCTATCACCTCGTCCCACTGACCCTGGTCCAACTGCATCTTGCCCTTATCCGTCATCTCCAGGGTCCATGGATGCCGTCGCGCGCCCACGGACCATATGCGGTCCGGCTCATCGGCGTAGTAAATCTTCGGGGCCAGCATCCCCACATCTGGTGGGCCAGCGCACGCCATGAGCTGGTCTAAAATGTCGGGGGCCACAAATATATCGTTGTTGACCATGAAAACGTATTCGGCGCCTTCGTCCAGCGCGCGACGCAGCCCCACGTTGAAACCGCCGGGGAAACCCAGGTTGCGCGAGTTGGCGATGATCTCGACATCGGAGAAGCGTTCCTGGACCGCCTCAATTGTCCCGTCGACCGATCCATTATCCACCAGGAGAAATCGGCGGTGAGGGTAGGTCATGCGTTTGAGCGACTCGAGGCAACTGAGGGTGTCCTCCCGCTGGTTCCACGTCAGCGTGACGACGTAGACCAGGGGGGATGTGTCCTCAGCACGTCTCGATCGCCCCTCCTGGAGTGCGCCTGACACATCCGTCATGTGACCAACCCGCGACGGTCCAACTGCTCCACGGCCAGTGACACCTGGTCCGAGACATCCGATTGCTCCGACACCCAGCGGATCAGGTCCGTCATGCCCTCCTCCAAGCTCACCTGAGGGATGTAACCCAGCTTCCGCCGGATCTTAGAGATGTCCGCGTAGCAGTGGCGGATGTCCCCTGCCCGAAAGCGCTGAACAACCTGCGGTCCCAGGTCAGAACGACCAAGCCGATCCACGAGAAGATGGGCCAGGTCAAGGATCGTGGTAGGCTCGCCTGTGCCCACGTTGAAAACCTCATAGTCCGCCTCGGGGCTCTCCAAAGCCAACAGGTTGGCCTGGACGATGTCCTTGACGTGCACAAAATCACGGCTCTGCAAGCCATCCTCGAAGATCAGAGGCGGATTTCCATTCAAGATCCTGGAAGAGAAGATCGCAGCGACGCCCGTGTAGGGATTGGAGAGAGCCTGCCGAGGTCCATACGTGTTGAAATATCGCAACGCCGTCGTCGGAATCCCGTACGCCCGTCCGACGCAGAGACACATTTCCTCCTGATCGCGCTTGCCGATGGCATAGATCGAGGTAGGAGCCAGGGGCTTCTCCTCGTCCGTCCTCAGAGGCCACAATTCCGCCAGACAGTTCGGGCAACGCATCTCCCACTGCCGTTTTTTAAGTTGGGCGTCCTCCCGCAGTCTGGGGAACACGACCCCACACTCTGGACATTGATACTTGCCCTCTCCGTAGATGGACATGGAGGAGGCCACAACCAGTTTCTCGATCTCAAATCCCCCGCTCACCAAGATTTCGAGGAGGTTGGCGGTCCCGAGCGTGTTGTGATCCACGTAATGGCGGATCTCGTACATGGACTGGCCGACGCCGACAGCAGCAGCCTGGTGGAATATCACCCGCACACCGTCCACCGCTCGCGACAGCGCCTCTCTATCCCGCACGTCTCCCAGGACGAACTCGGCTTCCGGATTCAGATACGCCGGTCTCTCTCGTTCAGTGCCATGTACCTGGGGATCGAGATTGTCGAACACACGCACCTCATATCCCCGCTCGACCAAGCCATCCACGATGTGTGAGCCGATGAAGCCGGCCCCCCCAGTAACTAGAACCCTCGTCATATTCCCTCCTCAGCTAATCCGTCCTAATCCTATCGATCTGCGCTCCTCGCCCTGCCGACCACCTCGGCGGGACGATACCACTCCACTCGCCCACGCAGCCGCTTGGACGCCCCCCAACACCACCCAAGCTTGGCCACATACACAGCAGGCAGGGTGTAGAAGTAGCGCCACAGGTGCCTGTCGGAGAAAACGCGCCCCGTCACCCACGCAGCCATCGCCGGCGCCGCCAGGACAGGGAATACCCAATGCTTAAACACAGGAGGCGAGCGCAAGGCCGCCCGGTAGCGCTCGTCCACTTTGATCGAATACGTACCAAAACCCACCGCGTGACGCCACAAGTCACCGAACGTCGTACGGGTTGGATAGTGCGTGACCACGGCACGGGGCTCAAAATGGAGTTGGTGCCCGGCCAACCGCGCCCTGGTCGTCCAGTCCGCATCCTCGCCAGCCGGCCGGGGGTATCGCTCGTCAAACGGCCCCACCTCCTCCCACACCTCCCGCCGAAAGCTGAGATTGAGCGAAGGCAACTGGTCGCGAGTGCCCGGCGGACTTGTACGAAGGTAGGGATAAAAGGTGGAGATGTTGTCGGCTAAGCGCCAATATTTATCGGTCGGGAAAGCCACCCCTCCCCCGACGACGGTGACGTCAGGAGTCTCATAACGATCCAACAAGCGCTGTAACCAAAGACGATGCGGAACGCAATCGGCGTCCAGGAAACAGATGACTCGGCCGCGAGCTCGCCCCATGCCGACGTTTCGAGCGATGGCCGGGGGCACCGGGCGCCCTGTATCCACAAAGCGAATAACCTCATCCTCCCATACAAGCTCCCGCTCGTCCCTTCCCACAACAACGACCTCGACTGCCCCCGAAAGGGCGGTCGCCTGCCCGCGGATGGCCGTCAGCACATCGCCGATCAGGGGGGAGTTCAAGCTGGGTATGACGACAGAGATGGAGAGCATCTAATCAGACCCAAGCTGTTCCTGCAGGACATACTCCGCTAGCACCTCGCCGATTCTTCTATGGACAGCGGCGGAGGGGTGGGCGTCAAACTTGCTGACCTGGAACTCCTCCAGAGTGAACTCGTCACGCACGGGCGCAAGGTCCACGAAGCTGATCCCGTCCTCCGTAAGCCGCCCCGTCAGCATTTCCAGGAAGTCCTCTTCGAATAAAGGCAGAAGCACAATACTGTAGGACAGATCATGTTCCCGGGCGGTCTCCTTGAACTGCACGACGTACCTATAGGAATCGGGCAGCAGGGACACGCCCGAGACAGAGCCTGAGGCGTCCTGACGGGTCTTCAGTTGACGGTAGACATCACGCACAACGTACATCAGGCGGACCTCTCGCAACGATCGCTTTACCACGGAGTTCATCGGAAGAAAACCCGACTGGGTAGAGTAGTATCCCCATTGATCCACCGTATCCGGAGTGCGAGACAGGTCGAAATCGGGCTGGATGATGGCCATAAGAACCAGATCCGGTTCCACGTCCAGCATCCTATACTGGAGCGAGGCCGCCATCTCCCTGACGCTGTACGCCGACACCCCATAGTTGAACACCCGCACCCGGACCGTGTCCTGCCTGCGATTCAGGACATCCTCCAACACCTGACAAAACGTGTCCTCCGCCCTCTCCACCCCCTCTCCAAACGTCACGGAGTCGCCGGTCACGGCGATTCGATACTCGCCCTCCTCCTTCGGGCCATACCGGGCACCGGCGGTCTCTGAACGCAGGCCCAGACTGTCCGTGTTGACCACGACGGAGGGGCCACGCGCGTGGACACCCGCCAGATTGGGCTTATGGACGTAGGGGATATCCTCCGCCTCATCAAACGGCATATAGATCGGATCGTAGATGTAATGTTCGGAATAGCCCCAAACCCGGACGCCGAGCTCAAGGAGGACCAGCGTCACCACCAGGAGGTATACAACGAAGAGTACCTTTTTGAAAAATCTGTTCATTCCACCCTACGTCGCACGCTTTCTACCTAACCTGGTAAACCCACATACGGTAACCAGCATCGCCAAGAAACGGCCCCTCGACGGTGGCCAACAACGGAAACGCCGCCTCCAATTCTCGATACCGACGCTCCTGCTCCTCGGTGCGGTTGTCGCTATCTCGCATCACCTGGCTGACCACCAGGAACTGCACCTGCTGCTCCCGATACCAGTCCCACGGTCGATCCGTCACGCGAAAGAGTTGAGTCACCTCCCACTCCCCAGGTGGCAGATAAGGTGAGAAGCGATCCACCACCACACGGCTGCCACGCGGCAGGTTGGCCTCTATCCACCGCAACGTACGCGTCCGCACGTCATCCTGCGCCAGCAAGTAGTCATAGCGCATAGACACAGCGCCCATAGCCAACGTCATCACGGCTAAAAAACCGAGGGCCAGTCGAGCAGCGCCCCCCTGCCAGCGCAGGCGACGCGCCACCCAATTGGAACCGTCCACGACAGCAACGGACGCCAAAAGAGCCCCAAAGGGCACCAAGGGCAAAGCCGTGCGGACGTAGTGAACGCTTGCCAAACTGATCTGGGCGGCGAGTAGAACCGGGAAGGAGAACATCAACCAGGAGGCCGATTTGGAGCCCCTGAGGAGTGTGGGAGTGTGGGAGTGTGGGGGTGTGGAAGTGTGGGGGTGTGGGAGTGTCCACAAGAAGGGTAGGCCCAGCAGAGCCGGGACCGTCAGCCAGACGTTATACCGCGAGAACAAGCTCTTCAAGAACAACGCCAGACACGAGGCCAGGCGCTTCGATCCCGCAGGCCCATACTGTCGCAAATCGTGCGCCAGCCCACCGAGAAACGTAGGGACGTCCAGCACCGAGTACGGCGTACCCACAAGGAAACCGAGCGCCAGAGTCAGCAAAGCCCACGCCGCCTCCAGCCAGACCCGCTCCTCCTTAGTGGCTGTCTGCACAAAAAGGATCACCAACGGGGCGACGATCGGCACGGCTGTGTACTTGACCGACACGGTCAACCCACACAGGAAAGCCGCCACCAGCCGATCCTGCTGCGCGCCGGTCTCTAGCGCATACAGCATGGCCAACAAAGTGACCATCACGGCCAGCACCATGGGCACGTCGGTGGTGGCAAAATGCGACAGCATGACGTGTAGAGGTGCGACAGCCATCAGCAGGGCGGCGACGAGCGCGTGCCTGCGCCCCCACATCCGCCGCGCCAGGGCATATACCACCCACAACGTCAGTGTACCAATACAGGCATTGAACAAGCGCCCCACCAGAAACACAGTAGGAAAGGGATAGCGGACGGTCGAGACGTAGTTCTCAAGCACGGGGATATCATGAATGGACCCAAACGCCCCCGCCCCGACGCCCGCTAGGAAGTATAGCACGTAGACGCCACTCAGCGCATAGATGTAGGCAGAGCCGTAGACGAAGCGGTGGGGGTTGAAATCGCCCGTCTGCAAGATGCGCAGCGCCGGCATGATCAACGCCCATTCATCCGGGTGATATGTGTAGGGCAGGCCAAAGTCGGTCGCGGCCACTCGCAGCACCAACGCCACGACCAGGATAGCCGCTAAAGCCATCGCTCCCTGCCGCCGTCGCCACAGGTTGAGCGCCCCCTGCGAGGCAGCGGTCGCCTCACACACGTCCTTCAGAGACCTCATTCAGACGATTTCTTCCTCCTCTGCAGGCACCTGTGACGACCGAGACGCCGCAACCTGCCTCTCCGCTCCCCGTTCGAGAGGCTCGACCGCGAGAAGCTCGGCCAAATGGGCACGAAACCGCTCTCCAACCGGCCCCAAGCCAAAACTCGCCCGAAAGCGGTGGTATCCCTGTCGTGCCAACCGACGCTGCAGGGCTCCATCGTTGCGCAGCGTGCGAACCGCCCGCGCCAGGTCCACCGGGTCGGCCCGCCGGCAGAGATACGCGTGCTCTCCGTGGGTCAGTTGCTGGCGGACGGTGGGCGAATCGCCCGTGATCACCGGCTTGCCCATCGCCATGCCCTCATATATCTTGTTTTGAATCGTCATCATCGACTGAGGCGTGACGCCAAACACCCCCAGACACGCGTCGGCCTTCGAGACTCGCTTCACCAGCTCCTCTCGATCCAACCAGTCCACAAAGCTCACGTTGGACAGCTTATGACGCTGGGCCAGGGCCACGACCTTCCCCTTCTCTGGCCCCCGGCCGATCAACTCAAACTGGATGCCAGAATCGTCCCCGAGCAGCCGGGCGGCCTCCACAATGTGCTCAACCCCATGGTTGGGGATGAACGTGCCATAGTAAACCAGGCGAAACACCCCATCCTCTTCCCCAGCCTCGGCGGAGCTATCAGACGGGATATTGAACACCCGGTCATCCGCACCCGTCGGCACCAGGTGGAACCGAGTCGCGGAAACCCCATGAGTGGCCTGGAACCAGGCCGCGTAGTCGGCTGTATCAAGCACCAGCAGATCAGGTAATCGACAGGCGAGCCATTCCAACCAGCGGATCATGCGCACGGTCAAGCGACTGCGCTGGTCCAACTTCCGCTCCCGCGCGATCAAATAGATGGACATAAAGACATCCCAGACCAGCGGCTTACGGCGTAGCCAACTCAGCAGGCGAGCCAAGAAGAGATCCAGGTGACCGGGATATCCCACGACCAGCACGTCGTGATCGCCCACGCCCCAGTACCGGACAAACAAACGAACGTAGGTAATCAACAGACGCCACAGGAACGTCGGCCGTCTCCACCCTCCACTGGCCGCCCGCACCCGGTCCTCAACCCCGCGCCAGAGCTGCTCATGGCACTCCACAACCTCGACGCCGTTACGCCGCAGGCCTTCGATCATAATCTGATTGCGTGAGTAATTCGCCCGATAGGTGCCGAAGTAACAGACCCGCAAGAACGCCCCTCCAAGCTGACCCGCCATCTCCAATCAGTACCAACCTCATCTCCAAGACCACACCCGTGACCACGAGAAACCTGTCCCGGGCCTTTGAGTGGCGTGGCACCGGTCGCCCGGCCCGTGCCGACTCTATGGCAGCCCGCCGGTTGACGGCAGTCTAGTATACCACATACAGACCAGATTCACGAACGGAACGCCGTCTGACCGGAGATTGTGTTATCGTCGCACAATGATATAATCTCAGCATGCATCCCACTGTAACCTCCGCCACCCAAGTCCAGGCACAACGGGCCAGCATCTCCCGCATCTCAAAGACCCACCGCCTGGCCGTCCTGCTGACACTGGCCGGCCTGGCCCTGCGCTTGATCGGCCTCGGCAGCCACAGCTTCTGGTTCGACGAGGCCAGGGAAATCCTCCGTGCCTTGAGGCCGTGGCCCGAGGTTCTCTTCCTCAGCGAGGGCACCGACCCACCCATATTCCGGCTTCTGATCGCCCCCATCGCAGCGTTGACCTTGAGCGAATTCTGGTTGCGGCTGCCAACGGCCCTGTTTGGCGCTGGCGCCATCTACCTGGCCTACGGCTGGCTGTCCGAGATCGGACAACCCAGGCTGGGGCTGATCACGGCAGCCCTGCTGGCCCTCGCGCCCGTGGAAATCTACTATTCGCAAGAGGTGAGCCAGTACAGTATGAGCGTGTTCCTGAGCCTGCTGCTCCTGATCACGTTTGGGCGGGCAGCGCGCGACGGCGGATGGCTCGACTGGCTCACCCTGTCGCTGGCTGGCTTGGCCGCCCTCTACTCCTACTACGGCCTGGCTTGGCTACTCCCCGCGCTAGACCTGGATCTGGCCTGGCGGACCTGGCGCCAGCGCAGCCGCAAGCGGCTGATGGGCTTCATGGCCTTCCACGCCGTCCTGGCGACCGGCATCCTCCTGCTTTACTGTACGATACTGTCCGTCCAACATCAACGCTTCATACAGCGCAAGTTGACCCCCCGCTTCGCCGGACAGGGACTGCTCCACAGCCTGCACACGCTCCACAAGGAGCTATTCGAGAATTTCCTGCGCTTCTTCACCCTGCCCTGGAGCAGCGACGCCGCCGACGCCATCGTCGCGCTCCTGGCAGGATTGGCCGTTCTGGGGGGCATCGTCCTGTGGCGCAGAATGCCGGCAAGCCGTCGATTGCTGCTCATTTCGCTCCTCACCCTGATCATCATATACGTCGCCAACGGCCTCGGCCTCTACCCCTTCGGACTGCGATATGCCCTGCCGTTATCGCCCTTTCTCTTCCTTTCGATCGCTGGGGCCATCTGGTGCCCGCCGATCCGGGCGGACCTCCGGCGCCCCGTGGCGATAGCCATCGGCAGCCTGGTCACCCTGGCCTTCTTGGCCTTCTCCCCGAACGTACGCTTGATTCCCAACCCCTGGCTCGCTCTACCCCGGGAGGAACTGCGGCCCGTCGTTCAATATGTGTACAAAGAGGCTCGGCCAGAGGATTTCATCTACGTCTACTACGGGGCAGGACCCGCCTACCGAGTCTACCGACAAGCGTACGGGCCCGAGGAACCGCACCCGACGGCGTGGGGGGAATGGTTTCGAGCCTGGCCAACGGAGCAGAAGGTGGACTCCATCCGCGAGGCGGTCGGCGACAATCGCCGTTTCTGGCTGGTCATGTCACACATCCACGCCGGCGAGGACCAGGAGTTGATCAGAGGGCTGGCGCAGACGACTCCGACCGGTTCACACCGACTCTCACCGGGCGAGCCCGTCGAACCGCCCTACCACGTCATAGACGAGTTTCGCGCCCAGAACGCCGCCGCCCTGCTCCTGAGAAGAGATTGACCCAGGGAGGATGCCCATCAATCTCGACTCTGTGCTCCACCCGCCCGGCCCTCCAGCTCCATCCGTCGCACCCTGTACAACGTCTCCTCTAGCATTTTGCGATTCAGCCGCACCAGATCGGCGATCAAGCCGATCAAACAGACCTGGAAGCCAATAATCGTCAGGATAGCCGCCAGGATCAACGACTGGATTTTGCCCACCTCACCACCCCTCTGGACGAAGAAGTACAGGAAGCGCAGACCCAGCGCCACACCGCCGGCGATGAAGCCCCCCCCGATCATCGTGAACACCCACATCGGACGATACATGGTGTAGAAGCGAATGATGGTGACGGCGGAGAGCGTCAAGAAAGAGGGGATGTTGCGTATCAGACGCGACCTGCGGGTCTGAGGGTTGGTACGCACAGGAACGTAGACGACGACCATCCGACGGGCCCCCGCCTGGATAAGCGTCTCCAACGTGTAGGTATAGTCGCTGAGGACGGTCAGGCGCAAGGCCGCCTCGCGGGTGAAGGCGCGGAACCCGCTCACGGCGTCGGGGATGGGAATGCCAGCGGCCCGCTCCACCACCCAGCTCCCCAAGCGCTGTAGCACCCGCTTGAGCGGCGAGAAACGCTCCAGCGCCGCCACCCCTCGGTCACCGACGACGATGTCGGCCCGTCCCTCCAGGAGAGGGAGGACCAGTTGGCCGACGTCCTCCCCTCGGTACTGGTTATCGGCGTCCGTGTTGACGACGATGTCAGCGCCGGCCTGTAAGGCCGCCTCCAGCCCAGTCAGAAAGGCATAGGCCAGCCCGCAGTTCTGCTCCAGGCGCACGATGTGATGAACGCCCAACGACCGCGCCACCTCGACCGTGCGATCGGTGCTGCCGTCGTCCACCACCAGATACTCAATCTCGTCTATCCCCGGAAGCGCAGAAGGTAAGTCCTGCACCGTCTGGGGGAGAGTGGCCTCCTCGTTATAACACGGAATTTGAATGATAAGCTTCATACCGGCCTTAATCCTGCCCAACCGCGCCGAGAGCCGCCCTGATCTCATCCTGGTCTGGCATCCCGGCCTGTCTCAGCACCACCTCACCCCTGCCGTCCAACAACACGAACGTGGGCACGCTGCGCACGCCGTAGCGTATCGCCAACCCACCGCCCACGTCGTCCATCACACTCAGCCGCAACACCCGCATCCGGCCCTCCAGTTCCCGCTCGAGCCCGTCCACGACGGGCTTGGCCAAGAAGCACGAACTTCAGGTGTTCGAGTAGAACTCCACCAACGTGGGCGTGCCGTCGCTCACCAGCGCATCGAAGGAAGCCGTCGAGGCCAACTCGTCGCCCGGCGTGCGCAGAAACACATAAGCTCCCACCATCACCGCGATCACTGTGATCACGGACCAATTCTCGTGCCAAAAACGCTTCATAGAAATATACTCCACTAACCTCAATGATGGCCCTGAAAACAGACGCTAGAACCCTTCAGCAACTTCTCACATTCATCACACAGCCACCTCACGCGCGCCGCACCTCAAACTGTGGCCTCGATCATGCGCACGATTCCCAGCGCATGCCGTTCCACTCGCTGCACCTTGAACCCGGCCCTGAGGACGGTTTCCACCGTCTCCCGGTTTAAGTGACATTCGCGGCTCCACGTGCTCCACAGAGGGTGCAAAACGTCCGTCAACCAGGCCCCCAGGCCGCTGCCCCGAGTGTGCTCCAGCAGCACCAGACGGCCATCGGGGCGCAAGACACGACGCGCCTCAGCCAATCCCCGCGCCGGGTCGACGACGGAACAGAACAACAGCGAGGCCGTCACCACGTCGAAACTTCGATCGACAAAGGGGAGATGCTGAGCGTCGGCCCGCGCCAACGCCACAGCCACCCGCGTGTGCCGGCGAGCCGCCCAGCCTATCATCTCCTCACTGGCGTCGAAGGCCGTCACGTGCGATTCCAGCCCGTAGAGCGGCAGGTTGACCCCCGTGCCGATTCCCATCTCCAGCACGTCCCCCCGCAACCGCGGAAACATCCGCCGCCGCAGACGCCGAAAGATCAACCACTCCAACGGTCGCATCCCCCTATCATATTGAGAGGCCACGCTGTCAAAGATACTCACGTCACATCGACGACCCAGAATGCGCGATCACGCTTGTTCCACCAGCGAACGCAACAGCGCCAGATTCTCCCGATCCTCGTGCAAGTCGTCACTCTTGGGAGTTTCCAACAGGCCCGGTAACCCCGCCAGGCAGGGATCGTTCAGCACGTGACGAAATCCCTCCAGGCCGATGGCTCCCGCGCCGATGTGCTCGTGCCGGTCCTTGCGGCTCCCCAGGGCTCCCTTGCTGTCGTTGAGGTGGACCGCCCTCAGCCACTTCAGGCCGACGACGCGGTCGAACATCTCCATCGTAGCGGCATATCCCTCCGACGTGCGCAGTTCGTAGCCGGCGGCGAAGACGTGACAGGTATCGAAACACACCCCCAGTCGCTCCCCCTCCGATACGTGCTCGATCAACCAGGCCAGGTGCTCGAAGCGATAGCCCAGGCTGGTGCCCTGCCCGGCGGTGGTCTCCAGCAGGATCCCAACGTCGAGACCGGACGTGGCGGCGTGGACCTCCCCCAATGCCCGGGCCACCCGCGCCAGCCCCGCCTCCTCCCCCGCGCCCACGTGCGCGCCCGGGTGGAGCACCAGGTAGGACGCGCCCAGCGCCTGACACCGCTCCAACTCGACGACGAGCATATCGCGGGACCTGACCCACAGCGCCCGGTCGGGCGTAGCCAGGTTGAGCAGATAGGAGGCGTGGCCCACCACCGGATGAATCCCGGTCTCCTCCGCCCTGGTCTTGAAGCAGCCGACGGCCTTCTCCGTCAGGGGCTTCACCGCCCAGGAGCGGTTGGGCTTGACGAAGATCTGAACCGCCTCACAGCCCACCGACTGGGCCCGGTCGAAGGCCTTATGCACCCCTCCGGCGATCGATTCGTGCGCCCCCAGCCTAAGCGTCACGGCGCTTTCCCGCGCGCTTACGCTCCCCAGATTCAGCCCGCGCCCGCTCTAGCTGCTCCTCCAGTTCCTCCAGCTCGATCAGCATCGCCGGGGGAACGGAGTGCTTGGGCCAACGGGCCTTCAGATCCGCGATACGTCTCTCGAGCTCCGTCACCCGCTCCACCACGTCCTCGCTCATCCCTCCCTCACACTCATGGTAAACGTCGCTTCGCTCCCGGTCGACCCACTCCCAATACTACACACAAGCCAGATTATAACCCAGCGGCGACGCAGACACAAATTCACCATAAGCAAAGCGGCGTAGCCAACCATTTCCCCCTATCTCTTACTCTTACCTCTGCCGTAACGCCCACACCCCACCCCTAACCTCCAACGTCCAGCATCCATCCGCTAGCCAACTTCCCCTTTCCATTGTAGAATAGACGCCACCATGCCCACCCCGGTCATGCACCTGCTCCTGGCCGAAGAGATCTTGCGTGGGGACAAGCTCCCTACCCCCATCCACCGCCTGCTGCTCCAGCAGCGTGGGCCTTTTCTGCTGGGCAACACCGCCCCCGACGTACAGACCGTGAGCGGGCAGACCCGCGACGAGACTCACTTCTACTCCATCCCGCGCACCACCGACCGCCCCGCCTATGAGACGCTGTTCTCTATCCACCCAACCCTCGCCCGGGCGGACTCGCTTCCCCCAACCCAGGCGGCCTTCGTCGCTGGCTACATCGCCCACCTGATGCTGGACGAGCTATGGCTCGTCGATATCTTCCAGCGTTATTTCCTGCCGGACTGGGCACCCTGGCAAGAGCGCTCGTTCCTCCACAACGTCTTGCGCACCTGGATGGATCGCCAGGGGCAGCGACAGCTCAACGGCAGCGCGATCGCGGCGCTGGCGGAGGCCCAGCCTCGGAATTGGCTGCCTTTCGTGGCCGACGCTCACCTGCACAAGTGGCGAGACTGGCTGGTCGAACAACTCGAGCCAGGATGTAGAGTGCAGACGGCCGAAGTCTTCGCCCGCCGCATGGGTGTACCGGTGGCAGAGATAGAGGCAGTGATGACTTCGCCGCGTCAGATGGAGGAGCGCGTCTTCCACCACATCCCCCAGACCGCGCTACACGCTTTCTGCGATACCGGCTACGAGCGCAGCGCGACCCTGATCACCCGGTATCTGGCCGAGATGGAAGACCAAGGTACAGTCAGTACATGACGTTCAACGATCACAAATGACGAATCACGCATAAGATATAAGGAGATCCTCGACAATGAATATCTTAGTCACCGGCGGGGCTGGATATATCGGCAGCATCGTCACCGAAGAGCTCATTCAGCAAGGCGACGCAGTGGTTGTGTTCGACAACCTATACTACGGGCACCGGGCCGCCGTGCACCCCGATGCGGCCTTTGTCAAAGGCGACCTGTCCGATCGCGCTGCCGTCAAGTCCCTGTTCGACACATACGAGATCGAAGCGGTGATGCACTTCGCCTCCTACACGCTGGTAGGCGAGTCCATGGAACGGCCGTTTATGTACCTGGGCGACAACGTCACCAATGGCCTGAACCTTTTGCGCGAGGCGGTCAGCCACGGCGTACGCCGCTTCATCCTCTCCTCTACCGCCAACCTGTTCGATGACCCAGAGCGCATGCCGATCGACGAGGAAGAACGTATCGTCCCCGGCAGCCCTTACGGAGAATCCAAGAACATCCTGGAGCGCATACTATACTGGCTAGATCAGGTCTACGGCCTACGTTACGCGGCGCTGCGCTACTTCAACGCAGCCGGGGCTTCCCCCTCCGGCGAGCGCGGAGAGGATCACGACCCCGAGACGCATCTCATCCCGCTCGTCCTCCAGGTGGCGCTGGGCCAGCGCGAGAGGATCGTCATCTTCGGCGACGATTACCCGACCCGTGATGGCACCTGTGTGCGCGACTATATCCACGTCACCGATCTGGCCCAGGCTCACATCCTGTCTCTGCGAGCGCTCGACGAGGGCAGTCGCACGTACAACCTGGGCAATGGCCAGGGGTTCACCGTCAAAGAGGTCATCGAGACCTGCCGAGAGGTGAGCGGGCGCCCCATCCCGGCCGAGGTCGGTCCTCGACGTCCCGGCGATCCGGCCGTGCTCATCGCCAGCAGCGATGCAATCCGGCGGGAACTGGGGTGGCAACCCCGGTATCCAGCCCTGCGGACCATCATCGAGCACGCCTGGGAGTGGCACCGGATGCATCCGCAGGGTTACGGAGATTGATGCGCGTCGCCTTCAACGCCTGGTTCTGGAACCACCCCGAAACCGGCAGCGGGCAATACACCCGGCGGCTGGTGGAGGGGCTCGTCGCGCTTCAGGCAGATCTACAGATCGTCCTCGTCATCCCCACTGACAAGGGACAAGGGACAGGAAGCGAAAACCAGGTAGGGGCGCACCCCTCGGGTTGCGTGCAACACGGTTGCGTGCAACACGGTTGCGTGCAACACAGTTGCCCAGAGGACGACCTGCCGCAGCACCCGGCCTATGTCTTGCATCCGGTCCCATGCCCCCGTTCCAGGTTGGGCAAAGTGCAGTTCGAGCAGATCCTTTTCCCCCAGGCCTGCGCGCGCCTCGGGGCCGACGTCGCCCACGTCCCATATTGGGCGCCGCCGCTCGTCCACTCAACGCCCACCGTCGTCACCATCCACGATCTGATCCCGCTGCTGCTGCCCGAGTATCGAGGAGGCCCGCTGGTGCGACTCTATACCGCGCTGGTCAGCGCAGGTGCCCACAGCGCTGCACAGATACTCACCGATTCGAGGGCCTCCCGGCGAGACATCCTGGCCCACCTGGGGCTGCCCCCTGAGCGCGTGAAGGTCATCTATCTGGCCGCCAGCGAGCGTTACGCTCAGGCAACCCCTCCCTCCACCGAAGAAAAATGTAGGGATGCACCCCTCGGGTTGCGTGCAACACGGTTGCGTGCAACACGGTTGCGTGCAACACGGTTGCGTGCAACACGGTTGCGTGCAACACGGTTGCCCAACGGGGAAGACGCGGTCCGCGCGCGCTACCGTTTGCCAGAGCGATACGTGCTCTACCTGGGGGGCTTCGACGTGCGCAAGAACGTCGCCACGGCGATCGGCACCTATCGCTGGGCCGGGCCGGCCATCGGCGAGGAATGCCCCCTGGTCATCGCCGGTCGGCTGCCGGAGCGGGATACCCCCTTCACACCCGACCCGCGCCGGCTGGCCCGCGAGCAGGGAGTAGACGAACGCTTTATGCGTTTCACCGGTTTCGTGGAAGAGGCGCATAAACCCGCCCTCTATCGGGGCGCGGTGGCCTTCATCTTCCCCAGCCTCTACGAGGGCTTCGGCCTGCCCCCGCTGGAGGCGCTGGCCTGCGGCACACCGGTGGTGGGCAGTGCCACCTCCTCCATCCCCGAGGTCGTGGGAGACGCCGGCGTGCTGTTACCCCCGGATGACGCCGAGGGAATGGCGCGGGCGTTAATCCAACTGGCCACCGACGCCGATTTCCACGCCGAACTGAGCCACCGTGCCCTGGTCCAGGCGTCCCACTTCTCCTGGAAGCGCGCCGCCCGCGAGACGTGGGCCGCATACCAGCAAGCGGAACTCCATCCCTCCCCCTCGATGGGGAAGACTAGGTAGAGGTGGCTGTCGTATCGCCCCCCTCCCCCTGACCCCCTCCCACCAGGGGCGGGTACAGGGGTACACGCTTCCCTTTGTAGAAGAATGTGCTACAATTAGCATGGTAGGGAGGGAGGAAATGCCCAACGCCTTGGCGAATCAACTTAAGCAAGTCCCACTGTTCGCCGAACTCAGTCGGGATGATCTCAAAGCAATCGCCGAGTTGGCGCAGCGTGCACGATACGCGGCCGGGAGCAAGATCTGCTACCAGGGACGGCCTGGTCTGACGGCCTACTTCGTCGAAAGCGGTGGACTGCGCATCCTGCACGTCGATCCCCGAGGAGTCCAGCAAGAGGTCGGCCGCCTGAAACCGGGTGACTATTTCGGAGAGACCTCGCTTCTTCTGGGCGAGCCGAGCGACGCCACGGTCGAGGTCGTCGAGGACGCCACCCTACTGTATCTGAACAAGGAAGACTTCGACCAATTACTGGAGGAGCGGCCCTCCATCCTCAGATCGCTGAACATGCGGCCCGAGGTGGCTCGGAAGCGCCAGGCCAAGCGCTTCAAGTGGCAAGGATCGGACGAAGTGATCATCCTCAGCCTGCACAGACACAACGCCATCCTGATACACACGCTCGCCTCTCCTGTCTTTGCGCTCCTGATGATCGTCCTGGCCTGTGGGTACTGGTTCCTGCAAACCGGAACGACCCTGGCCTTGACCGTGGGGGCCATCCTGGGCACAGTCCCACTGCTGCTCATCATCTACCTGGCCATCGATCACTGGGATGACAGCTATATCGTGACCACCAAGCGGGTCGTACGCAGGGAGCGAGTTCCTCTCGTGCGCGAGACGCGCGTCGAGGCCCCTCTGCGCACCATTCAGAACATCCAGGAATCACAGGAGGGACCGCTGGCCCAGCTATTCGACTTCGGCGATCTGATCATCGAGACGGCCGGGGAGCGGGGCCACGTGGCCTTTCGCGAAGTTCCCGACCCGGCGAGGGTACGCTACGTCATCTTCGAGCAGATCCGACGCGCGCAAGCCGGGGCCAAAGCCGAGGAACGGGCCGCCATCCGTGAGGCCATGCAACAGCATTTCAGCCTCCAACCCGAGGAAAAGCAAACCCAAGCTCAAGCCCAAGAGCAGGAGCCCCCACCGAGGAGGCGTCGCTTCAAGCCGACGATTCCCAGATGGCTCCTGGCGCCCTTTCGCGTCCTCGGTTATTTCGTGCCCTCACTCCGTCAGGAGCACGGAGACACGATCACCTGGCGCAAGCACTGGGTCACGTTGCTCGGTCCCATCGCGCCTCCCACGCTCCTCGGTATCGCGGTTACAGGCCTGGCCATCTACCTGCTCGGACGGGAGCAGATAAGCGAGGCGCTGGTGCTGATCGCTTACGGCACGATCGGGGTGGTCCTGTTCTCATGGTGGCTGTGGAAGTTCGACGACTGGCAGAACGATATTTACCAGGTGACAGCCACGCGCATCATCGATGTCGAGCGCCGGCCCTTCTACCTGCAGGAGGAACGCCGCGAGGCCAGCTTGAGCATGATCCAGAACATCAACCTGGAGATTCACGGAGTTTTGGGCAAGTTGATGAACTATGGATCGGTGACCATCGAGACGGCCGGGGCCGGGGCCTTCACCTTCGACCACGTCAAAGACCCCCGAGGCGTACAGGCGGAGATCTTCCGCCGCATGGAGGCGTTCCAACGCCAACAGCAGCAGGAGGCCGCCGAGAGCCGGCGCAACGAACTGCTCGACTGGTTCGCGGTCTACGACCAGATCCATCACTCGAAGACGCCCACGACGCCACGTTCGCCTTCGCGTCAACAGGAGACTTGAACGAATGCCCATACGTCCACTCGTGTTTTCGGACAACCCGCTGCTGCGCAAGAAGTCGCACCAAGTGCGGCACATAAGTCCAGCCTTGCGTCAGCTCATCGACGACATGGTAGAAACGATGCGCACGTCCAACGGCATCGGCCTAGCCGCCATCCAGATCGGCGTGCCTGAACGAGTAATCGTGGTTGAGGTACCCGAGGAAGTGCCAGAGGAGGAAGATCAAGAGGAAGATCAAGAGGAAGATCAGAATGAGGAAACCCCTCGCCCTACGATATTCCACGTGGTCATCAATCCTGAATTGGCACGCAAGTCGCGTCAGGTGGAGGAGGGCATCGAGGGCTGCCTTTCCGTGCCCGGCTGGATCGGGGAGGTCTCCCGCCATCGGACCGTCACCGTCAAGGGACTGGACCCCCAGGGGAAAGAGGTGCGTATCAAGGCGGAAGGCCTGCTGGCCCGGGTCTTCCAGCACGAGATCGACCACTGCGATGGGATCCTCTTCATAGACCGGATCGAGGATTCGGAGAAGATCTGGCCCGTGCCCGAAGGAGAAGAAGAGGCAGCCGAGGCAGCCCAAGAGGTACCCAGACAGTAGCGGCGACAGGGTCGTCGCGTCATTCACACGCCATTCATACGTCATTCACGCGTCATTCGAAAGGCCCCAAAGGTCTCATAGCTGAGCAATTAGGTCAGGGAATGTGCCCCGTAACTCTTTCAGCCTGAGAGGGTTATCGTATTGGGAGAGAGACATTGACTGAGCAACTGGCCACCGCCCCTCCGCTAGCAATCGAAGGGCTCACCTTCCGTTATCGTAGTCGCCCCGACCCGGCGATCCAAGGCATCTCGCTGACGCTGGCCCAGGGTGAACTGCTTCTCGTCGCTGGAGCCAGCGGATGTGGAAAGACCACCCTGATACGGTGCATCAACGGTCTCATCCCTCGCACCTACAGCGGCGACCTTGAGGGCCAAGTCCTGCTCGACGGTCAAGATGCCAGCAAGATGGGCATGGCCCGTCTTTCCCAGACCGTCGGCACCCTTCTCCAGGATCCGGAGCGGCAGATCATGGGCAGCTTCGTGCTCAACGAGGTTGCCTTCGGATTGGAGAACCTGGGATTACCCCGCGATGAGATTTTGCAGCGGGTAGATGAGACGCTCGATTATCTGAGCATCTCCCACCTGCGCGATCGAGAGACGTTTTATCTCTCCGGCGGTGAGAAGCAGAAGGTCGCCCTCGCCGGCGTGCTGGCTATGCGCCCCAGCGTCCTCTTGCTCGACGAGCCGCTGGCCAGCCTCGACCCTGCCAGCGCTCAGGAAGCTCTGGCCGTTTTCCGCCGCCTGGCCGACGAAGGCGTCAGCATCCTTCTCGTCGAGCATCGCGTTGAAGATGCCTTGAGCATCCACCCCGATCGAGTGCTCTTCATGCAGCAGGGCCAGGTGACCTACTACGGCCCGCCAGATGGCCTGGCCGAGGTGGTGGATTACCGGCAGGTCAAGATGCCCGCCCCCGTCGTGATTCAGCGGGCGGCCAGCGACCCACCACCCATCTTCGAACCGGCCATCAAACCGGACGGGCGCGAGCCACTGGTGACGTTCGAGGACGTCTCTTTCTCCTACGAGGAGGATGGGCCGGTCGTCATCCGCGACGTCACCCTGACCATCCACCATGGCGATGTCATCGCTCTCCTCGGCCCCAATGGCGCCGGGAAAACCACGCTGGTCAAGCACGCCATCGGCCTTCTGAAGCCCCGTCGGGGCAGCGTGACGGTCGAGGGACACGATACGCGGAAGCTCAGCGTAGCTGAGATCGCCCACACGCTGGGCTACGTCTTTCAGAGTCCCAGCCACATGCTGTTCGCGCCGACCGTGCGAGAGGAGCTGGCCTTTGGCCCCCAGAATTTGGACTACAGCCAGGAGATGATCGAAGAGGGAATAGATCGAGCCGTGGACATCGTCAATCTGAAGGGGCTGGAGGAATATCCACCCCTGGCCCTCTCGTTCGGACAACAGAAGCGGGTCAGTATCGCCGCCATCCTGGCGATGCGCTCCAAGATTCTGGTGATGGACGAGCCCACCGCCGGCCAGGACTATTGGAACTACATGGCCTTCATGGACTCCATCCTTCAAATGCCAGGTTTTGAGGCCGTCCTGTTCATCACTCACGATCTCGATCTGGCGATATGCTACGCCAGCCGGGTTATCCTGATGCACGAAGGGAGAATCGTCGGCGATGACGTGCCGGCTGAGGCGTTGGCCGACACGGAACTGTTGCGCCGCTGTCGCATCGTACCCACGTCGCTACTGCGGGCCAATCTGGAGTACCTGCCCCACACCGGGCGGTTCCTACGGGCCGAGACGTTGGCCCACGTCACGACAGCGTGAGACAGAGAGAGCTTTCTCGGAAAGTCTCCGAAAACGCTCCCAGCCCACGTCCCGGGGGCGTCTCAGGTGAGTAGAGTCGCTGAAACCGCCCCGAGGACGGGGCTCCGAGCACTTTCCGAGAGGTCACAGAGACAGAAAGGAGGAGATATCGAAAGATTAGGAACACCTGTGGGGTGGGTTTTCCCAAGTGCAGCGACGCCAGCGTAGTGGTGCCCGCCCAAAGCAGACGAAGAAGGATTATGTTCTGGTCATTTTCCATAGCAAAGGAGGATAATCATGAAGAAGAAGTGGTATGCTTTTGGAACCCGCGAGGTAGTCTTCGCAGCTCTCGGCGCAGCCCTGTACGGCGTTCTGTCGTTCGCCACCAACATGCTGGCGCTGCCGGCCGCCGGCAACGTCGCGCTACGCCCAGCCGTATGTATCCCCATGTTCTTCGGCGTCGTCTTCGGCCCCTGGGTGGGCTTCATCAGTGGCTTCCTGGGCAACATCATCGGTGACGCGCTCTCCGGCTGGGGGTTCTGGATCTGGTGGGACATCGGCAACGGCCTGATGGGCATGATCCCCGGTTTCGCGATGCCGATGATCACCAACTTCCGCGCCGTCAGATCGCTGGTCATCGCCGACATTTTCGTCGTCATTGGCGTCGTGGTAGGGATGG
>Ga0180431_10002475_pt1 | contig 24733 bp, 28 predicted proteins | sample SS_ome_11_FD_132459 | JGI IMG/M metagenome (GOLD analysis project Ga0180431, IMG submission 132459) | Hypersaline lake sediment archaeal communities from the Salton Sea, California, USA - SS_1_MS_1 metaG | ecosystem: Environmental > Aquatic > Non-marine Saline and Alkaline > Hypersaline >... | reverse complement strand
CGAGGGAATACCAAAGGTGTGAGTGCAGTTTCGAGCTGTGGGTGCGCCTTGATGTTGTAAAACACAAGAAGAGATGGAGAAAATACATCTTCCGCTATGGGAAGGAAATCACAGACTAAGAAGCTCAAAAGTAACGGGGCATCACCGAAGTGTACTCAGATAACATCAACCGATTTACCAGAAGCCCAAAAGGCTAATGCAAAAACTTCGCATCCGAATATCCCCGTTACATGGATGGGCAGAGGGATATTGACTCAGCCACAGAACAGAAACACACTTAAAATTTAAATAAGTCCTCTTTTCCGAGGGAGAATATGAAACCACGGCCTTGCGTTCACCATAACAAAAAAGAGAAACCCGATTATTGTAAGAGGAAAAAGTGCGGTCCAAGGAGCTACAACATAATGAGAAGGTGCAGTCTGTACAAACCGGAACCTGAAAAGCTCAAGAAAGAATGAACTACCTGGTTTTTTCCCGATATTGGTAATATGGTAGGTTGTATGCAGCCCAATTCTCGAAGGCTATCAGGACTGGCAAGAGATACTGAATCTCTGGAAGTGCCATGAGTTCGGGGAACATCTCCACGAGAACGCCGCTTTTGTAAATCTCGAGCGCCCAGAGCGCTACACCCATGATTGCATACTTGACAAGCTTGCCAGTGCTCTTATGGTCCTCAGCTGCGTCCTGGACCATCTGGATGGTCGAGGCAACTGCTTTCATAAACCATGGTTTTTCGCTTTCCTTTGTTGTCTTTTTCTTTGCCATTATCATCTCCTCCTTTTGCTAATGAATAAAAAAAATGAGTGCTGATGGATTTCACCACCATCACTCACCGAACTCAACGAATCTCACTGTGATTGGTCCAACACCAAAGACATACTCCTCACGGTCAAGTGTGAAGCTCTGTCCATCTGCCTTGAAATCATCTTCAGTCAGATATGGATATGTGGCCATCATGTTCTCTTTGTCAGCTTCGCTGAGTCTAGTGTCGCTCATGTCGTTGTGGAACACAAAAGAGACACCAGCTTCCTTGACAGCTGTCAAGAAATCTTCTCTTTTCCTGATTGCTTCCTGATTATAGGCATTACTGAAGTAATATCCCTTGACCAGGGCAACGTCCATTTTCTTCAATTCGTCTTTCAAATCTCCCATAATTTTCACCTTTTTTAAGCGGGCAGAACCCGCTGATTCATATGATTCCCAAAATCTTCAAGATGCTCAATGTGGCACCTGTAAATCCAGTACCAGCTCCGCCAACTCCCATCTTTATGGCAGTGTCCGATTTGGAATTTGCCAGCTCTGAGTTGTTGAGTGCCAGCTGGGTGGTGGACCTGAGCAAAGTTATTGCCTCCTGGTTCTGCTCGATAACCTTGGCATGGTTTTCAATGCAGACTTCAACCCTCCCAAGCTTGACATTCAGGTTATTGATTGCCTGCCCCTGGGTCTCAAGTTTTGAAGAGAGTTCGCTGTGCTTCTTTTCGCTCTCCTTGCGGAACATCCGAATTTCCTGCAATATCAAGTCGCTCTTGTCAACCATCTGGCCACACCTCACGAAATTCAGAATCCATGATAAAGCGTGGCTTTTTCAGAGTCGGCATTATCATATTGAGAATACGTTTCTCCTCGTCTCTGGTTCTTCTTGTTCCATCTGGTTCCATAAAGGCGCATTTATAGCCATCGAGCGTCTTTGCTTTCTCATGTGTGGCGAAATCCTTGCATTGTTGGGGTCTTTTATTGTAGAGGATACATCTTCTCGATTTGTCCAGCCAAATGCAGATATCGGCATTCTTGTGGACGTAGTGGCCTCTTTTGTTGACCCTGAATGGTATGTTTGGTCGGTGTGCCTCGAAAAACTCCTGAGAAACACTGACCCCTCGGCAACATCTCCCACAATTTTCAAGACATTCAAACCTCACAAAACCAGCCCCTGGATTTCTTTGCAGTGTCCAGAATCAACCTCAAGTCTCTTGCAAGTCTCAGGACGGTTCTCATAGTCCTTGCATTTTCCAGTTTTCTCATCAAAAAGAATACATGGAATTTTGATATACGCCATGCCATTCTTTATTTGAGCACCTCTGAGTTTGTAGAATCTGTCAAGGTCTGGAGAGTTAGAAGGCCGTGCCAGAAAGACACAGCATTTTCCTCCGCATTCTTCACAGCCCACTTATTACACCGTCACATATTCTACCATTGCACCAACGTTAGCAGCACCAGCCGTTGTTACTGTAATCGCCGTGTTTTCGCTTCCCTGCCTTCCTGAGATAGAGAAGTCAATGACAACTGGAACCCCAGCAGCACAATAATACACGCCGAATCCATCGCTGAGTGTCAAAGTTTCTGCCGTGTCGCACGTCAAGGTCATTTTATAGACTTTATTGAAAACTCCCTTTCCAGCAGCAGCGAGCAATGATAGTCCTCCACCAGCAGCTCCGCTTGCCATGGCAAAGCTTGTCACTCCCTTTGTGTTGGTTCCGTCAGTAAGTTGCACGATTCCTGTTCTCTGTGGGTCGTCCATTGTCGGCATTGTATTTGTTCCGTCAGTAACCTGAACATACCCTGCACGGCCAACAGCGTCCATTGTCGGCAGGTAATTGGTGCCATCGGTGATTTTGGTACCTTCCACAGACCCTCCAATGCCTGCTGTTCTTAGATTGGCAGGGATAACAAGTTCTGCTGATTTTGCATCCGAATCAACATCCCTGAATTGAAGCGGAAGCCATGTCGTAGTGTCACTATCATATAGACAAATGGCTGATTTGGTATTGAGACCATCGCCAGTTATGGCACTTGAATCAATATCAGAAACGTTGGCACTCTTTGAGCCATCAGTAATCTGTTGATAACCCCTGTTTGTGGCATTGTTCATTGCTGGCTGGTATTCCATTCCAGTAGAGTCTGTTATCATACAGTTGAGGGCATTTGACATACCTCCGCCAACCAGTGCTGTGTTCGTTCCATCAGTAATCTTCAGGAATCCAGCACGGCCAACAACGTCCATGGTGGGCATATCATTGGTTCCATCAGTGTGCTGGACATGAAGCGGGTTTCCTGCTCCCACTTCTGCCGTTCCATCCACCACCTTGGTACCCTCGATAGAACCACCAACAGCAGCAGTCCTGTTTGAGATACTAAGAACCCATTCGGTTCCCTTCGCATCAGAATCAACATCAGTGGCCTCAAGAGCATTCCAGACATTTCCAGATGCTGCATCCTGGGCAAACAAGTTGGATGATGTAAAGATACCTTCCTGACTACTGATTTGGCTATAAGTATTAAGTTGCTCAACAAGAAGAGTGTCAGTACCATTCCAAATCTTCACGACTCCTGTTCCATCATCTGCAAGTGTGACTCTTTGTGTTCCTGCTGAAACAGAACCATTGTTGACATCTGTTGCTGTTCCTGCTACTTCTGCAACATTGACATCTGATGTTCCTGAAACTGTGAATGAGTTTGCCTTGGTCGTGTAATTTGCTGTGTCTGATGTTGCTGTTGTTGCCTTGCAGTATCTGATTCTTCCTGTGTTGTAGTCAATAGCAAATTCACCATTAGCCAGTGCTGCAAGCTGCTCAGAATCCTTCTGTTTGTAATTATAGGCAACTTCTGTTGTGAGTACCAGGCCAGTTACCCAGGCAAAACTAGTGTCATTTATATCTCCGATTCTCGTCTTGCTCGAATCCAAGACTGGCGCACTTGCAGTGCTTGTTATCCCTGTGGTACCAGCTGCACCAGCTGAGACGCTGATGCTTTCACCAGTAATGTCTGATTTTGAAGAGCCAGCATTAACATCAAGCGTACGCTGTGCCCAATCATTGTTACTTCCCCCATCATCAGAACCGACTCTGGTGAAACTTCCAAATTCCTTGTCATTTAGTGATGCTCCCATAATATCAACCTCTTACCATGATTTGTTGCAGATAATAAATCCGATTATCAATATCAGATTTCAATTTGTCCTTTTTCATATCTGGGGTTATCTGCGTATTCCCCTCTGGATAAACCGATGTCCTGTCATTTGAATACAACAAGTTGTACGCCACAAGCTTCTTGCACAGTTCATCTATCTCTGGATACACTGGTATCAATTCAGTGGTATCAGAGTGAGCGCTTGCTGTTGTATCATTGATTCCTCTGGAACACCCAGTGAATGTTGTTGCTGTAAGGCCAGAATAATAAATCTCCTCATCTTCGATTCTCAGAACACCCTCATTAAGGAACCCAGTTGTCGAAGTAACTGTGATTGTTGTTGCGCTGTCTGTCAAATCCCCATTTAGGGTTGTTGCAGGCGCACCATGATAATATTGTACATGGAACCCTGAAACATCTGTGGTTATTAAATCTGAATGGACCTCTCCATTCGCATAATCAACCCAATAATCATCTGCACGTCCTTCGGTTTTCCCTGTTAACCAGTTGTCCCATGAAGAACCGTTCCAGTTCTTCATGATGGAAAACTCTATGACGTCCACATGGTCAAGATGGACTACTAAAACACCGTCCCTGTCTTTGAATCGGCCAGCTGGATATTCTTCAGCACTAAGTTTCTTTCTCCAGGCTCTGCCAGTTCTCCTTTCAATTTCAAACTGGGCATTGCGAATCTCACCCTCAACTTGTTCCAGTGAGGGAGATGTGGAGCCAGTAAATGCTGTATCCAATCCGACGAAGCGTCTTACTTTTTCAGGGGTGGTGTAGTAGTATTCCATTTTGGAGTACCCCCGTTACCTTCCGGTTCCAATAGCATACCAGGTACCATCAGCGCCAGTTGTCGTGACGATGGTGACTGTTCCGCTTGCAAGGGGCATTGTCTCGTTCACAGATGGCGCATCGGCAACCGCAGCTGCACCAGTATGCTGCAACCCGAGATGAACAACGGATTTCATCGCAGTGACAATATCTCCACCGCTATCACCAGCTCCATTTGTGAATGTTCCCCATTTCACAACCATATCTCCGAACACGGAGCTTCCTTCAATAGTATATGCAAATGCCATTTTTCATCACCTTATTATTTTTTTGATTTTGATTTGGCTTTCTCTTTTGATAAAAGAGCGTCACCAACCTTGTCCTTAATGCTCTTGGGAAGCTTCTCAACGGCCTTCTCTATGGCACCAGTCTCCAGCTCCTTTGACCTTTTTTTATGATAGTCAGTTTTCAGTTCGACATATTCCCCATCCTTGAGGAGTATATCAGCAACTGCATCTGGCATTCCAGTTCCAGTCTCACTATTCTTATAGAATACATACCTGCCACCGCCAATCTCAATGATTTTGCGTCGGCCAGTCATTTCTTCCTTGGGTTTCAACCATTTCGTCATACTCACACACCTCCAGTTAAATAAAGAAAATAAAAAAGAAAAAAACTAAGCAGAGATATCTCTGATTTTACCCTGCTTTCTGAAGTTGAAGCAGTACAGCTCTGCGCTTGTGTAGTACACATAGTCGTTGGTGAGGACATCTGAAATTGCAATGTTCTTGTTTTGGAACATCTCAGTTCTCTTCCACATACCAAGACCAAGGGTTGGAATTCCAGCCTCTGTGTGTGTATCAAGACAGTAAATCCTGCTTGAGCCATCCACGACTACATCAGCATCAGTAACCACTGGAAGTCCAAAGAGGCTTGCAACCTCAACACCACCTTCGATACCCTGGGTCTGAAGACCGTTTGCTGATGGAGCAACCTTGTCATGACCAAGAGTGTATCTTGTAGTTGTTTCAACAAGACCTTCAATCTGGGAAAGTGTGTCTGGACCAGTCAGGAAGAATGATGGGTTGGCTGCATAGGTGATACAATCTCTCTTCAAGTCCCTGATAAGGCCAAGTGTCAAAGCTCTGTTAACGTCTGCATTCTCATCGACATTTGCATCAGCCCATGATGCAGCTGCATCTCTGTCCTGACCATAAATGTCTGAGTCGTTTGCATGAACATCTGCACAGTTTGTTACTTCTGCATAGCTTGAACATACACGGTCAATTGACTCGAGGCTGTTTCCAGCTACTGTGGTAACGTTTTTCAGAATCTGCTCGTTCATACCTTTGGCGTGTTTGTTTGCTTCCCATTTAAGGAAGAAATCTTCACCACCGAACATATCATCCTTGCCAATCTGGTGGAGGTCTCTTGTTGAAACCTGGAAGTGGTGAGCCACATCCTTCGGGTTTGCAGAAACCTCTGCAATTGTTGGTTTGATAGAATCTGGAACTGCTCCGTTCTCTGCAACTCCACCATCACCAGCAGTACCACCGATAGCAGTCATAACCCTCCATCCTGACTTAGGAGCTTCAAACTTTGGAAGGTACCCAAGTGCCATGGAGTTGTTGTTGTACTGTGCAAAAGCATATGCACCATAAATAACATTCATCGAACCAGTGGTTGATGTAAGCAATGGAGCGTCTGCCTTGTTGATGTCGTATGCGACACCTCCATACCATTCTTCAATTGTTTTTTCAATCGATTTCATAATTCACACCTCAATATTATTTTTTGTGTAACTTAGAGCGTACACTTGCCCATAGCAATGTCAGCCGCTGTGTTTCCACCCTTGTTCACCTCAACATCCTCTTCTTTTGTTGATGGATTAGGGGTCGTTGCCTTTGCGATATTAGCCTTCAGTGCTTTCTCTACTTCCTTCTTGACAGTTTCTGCCATTTCCTCTTTCTCCTCTTCAGGTTCGGCTGGAGGTTCTTCTTCTTTCTTCTCTTCCTCTGCCTTCTCAGCTCCAACTCCTGGAACTGAACCAACCTGCTCCTGGAGAGCGGAAACCTTTGCCGAAAGTTCTGCAACAGCTTCAAGTACCTTCTGCAAGGTAACTTCCTCTGTCACTTCCTCAGCAACTTCCTCCTTGACTTCTTCTACTGGAGCGGGAGTCGGAGGTTCCTGTTTTTCAATTACTTCTTCTTTCTTCTCTTCTTCCATAACATCACCTTTCTCTATTTTTTCTTTCTCGCTTCCAGGAGTGTCGCAAGCTGCATCCTTGTCTTTTTCACATGGAGAACCGCTTTCGCCTTTGGCGATAGAAATACCAGTCAACAGCGCCTTTGGGTTTCTCGGAGATTCACAAACAGAAATCTCAAAGACCCCATCATCAACATCAACAGTACCATCGGGGTACTTGGTCCCTTTGGCACCGATGCTCAAGCCTTTATAAACGCCATCTTTCATCTTCTGCCAGATTTCGTCGTGGAGCTTGTAATTGTCATGAATCTTCCCGACTATCTTTATAGCTGGGGTTCCATCAACAACCTCATACATCCAGTTGAGCAGTTTTCCAACTGCCTTGTTTGTGTGAGTGTCATTAATCGCCCCTCCTATGTCGGAGTAGTCATACATCTGCTGAAGAACATCATCGGCCTTGATTATCTCGCCGTCTTTGTCTCTGGCTTCAACGTGGGCGATACCCTCAAAAATTCGCTTATCATGGTCAATAATCTTCATAATTGGAAGGGTTGCGTCCTTCTTTTTAAAGGTTTCGTTAGCTGCTCACAAGCTTCTGCTTGCAGCCTCAAACCTGTCCCTGATTCTCTCCTGGGTCTGCTCTTTCATGGAAAGATGATTCGGGAGCAACTCTATGAAGTAGCATCGACGGCAGCAAGGACCATCATAATATCCAACGATATCCTCCCCTTTCTTCTGCCTGCGCCTGCAATAAATACACCTCTCTCCTCCTTCAGCTTTTCCCCAAAGACTCCCATCATATTGTGGCACTCACATCCCCTCTATTATGCGTTTGCTAAATCAATCTCAATGGTGACATATAATTCTTTATCTGAGTTCTTGTCAATTGATGTGAACTTGTGCTCAGTAATGAGATTCCCAGCAGCTGCGGCATTGTACAAGGCAATCTTGGTTATGGCACCAGGGGTATTTCCCTCTGTTGAATCAAGATAACAGTTCACTGTGATAGTCCCAGCAGCGTAAGATGCACTCTCGATGGTCTTGCTTCCGCCAGTTCCATCGGCCTCGAAGATGGCACGAGTATCGGCCAAAGCCACAGCTGCGGTTCCGTTGGACCATCCAAAAGTACCATTGGTCGTATCGACGGCGTTTTCACTCACTCCAAGGAACCTGTTTCCAAAAACCTCAAATCCTTCGGTCACAATCATTGCGCTTCACCTCAGAACCCACTAAGCTGCTCAGTGGCATAAATCCCATTCTCACCAGCTGATGCAGAGCCAAATCCACCACCAGCAGCCCCGCCAGTCACAACTGTCGTTCCACTGTCAGTGAGCGAGCCAAGGTACCAGAACTTGATGAGGCCGCCTCCACCGCCTCCACCTCCGCTTCCAAGAGAACCCTGGCCATTCCCGCCAGCTCCTCCTGACACGTTGATGTTGGCACTAGCTGTAAATGTCAAATCCCCTAGAGTAAGGCACTGGAATGATGAGCCTCCAGCTCCTCCGCCACCGCCACCGTTGGCATTCCCGTTTCCTCCAGCTCCGCCTTTCAAATCAATGTCGGCGGTAGATGCAAATGTGATGTCTCCCACGGCCTCGATGATGAGTCCATAATCTGGGTCTCCACCATCCCCACCATAGGTTCCAGATACAGACGAGTTGCCCTCATCAGCCTGGGCGCTGTCTCCGCCTTTCAGAGCACCTGCTCCGCCTCCGCCTCCACAGCCTCCAAGCTCATCAGAGCCGTCCATTGATGCACCAGCTCCGCCAGGACCGCCACGTCCACCACCAAATGGAATCCGTGAATACTGGTACTGCATCCATTCAAATCCAGCCCATCCGCCATTGACTCCCTGGCTGTTGCTTCCAATCTGGCTTCCAGGCTGGCCCTGCGCAGCTGCACAATACCCGCCCGTGTTGTTGTCCGAGGTGATAGCCCCAGAGATTGAGACTGCTCCAGTTGCACGGAGAATTGTTGGCCCCTGGATGTTCAAAGTCGCCCCGTTTGCAACAGTGATGGTAGTGTAGTTCTTCACACCGCTCACATTGGTGGTTCCAGCTGAGACATTCAATGCCCCGTCAGAACCATCACCACCAATCTTAAATTCATCAACTGCTCTGTAATACAGATTGTTTATGTCTGCACTCAACCATTTATCTCCTGAACTATATGGAAAACTCATATTGTCACCTCGACATACCTATAACCAACACCATTAAGCCCGATTGTATTGCTCTCGGAAATGGTAAGATATTCAAGATAAACAGTACCAGTGGTACTTGTTTTGTTTATCTCGATGCGAATGTAATCGACAGCAGTCCAGTCTGGCGTTCCAGTTGTGCTGTCAGGACTGTCCAAATCAAATGTGACATAATTCCAGCCGTCTGCCTGGGATGTGTCAGAGATGTAATCTGCCGTGCATTCTATGTAATCTGATGCTCCTGAGCCTATCCTAAGTTTGACATCCCCAAATGTTGCTCCTGCAACTCGATAAATCCACAGACCGCAGGTTCCCTTTGATGGAGTGCCAGATGCTGTCCCAGTGGAATCGCTCAGGTCTCCCTGGGAATCAGTGTTCGTGATTGTTGCACTTCCTGAGGCCACCCAATCGCACTTCATGGATTTGGAACCGACCCAGATGTATGTAGATGTTGCATTGTCGCTCAGGCTCAGGCCCGAGGCTGACCAGTCAGTGTGGTCTTCAAAGCCGCTCAGCTCTGCGCCATCACGCTCGACTATGCCATTCTCATCATGGTCCACAACAAAGCTGTCGCAGATGTAGCGCCATTTCTTGGTTATCTTGGTGTCGTCGTTTGTGAGTTCCATGGAATCGGTCAAAGTCAGGAGTTTCCTCACGGGCGCATCCGTATCAACATTCTGCATCCTGACAGTCTCAATCTCGGACTTGAGCTGCTTGAGTACCTCTGGGACCGAAGCAATATCATTACTAATCAAATCAACTGTCGTCATCAGTCCCTGCTTGCCGAATTTGTGAGTGACTTTGCTCATCCTGTAATCAGTCAACGTATCTATCCCGAGGATTCCAGAGGTTATCTGGACAAGATAACCTGCGAGGAGATTTGGGTTCCAGAATACAGTTCTGCTTATTGTTGTTCTTGGGTCCGAGTGAAGGCGCAAGAGAGCATCTGAAATCTCTTTGGCACGGTCATTGCTGACGATGTTCTTGTCAGACTTAGAGAGCATCCTCTCACCATAAGCTGCAATACTGACTGGATTCTCACTCTCAGCGATAACTGGAGTTCGGTAATCATGGAGGATGTCAAGCTGAACTCCATTTCCAACGGCAGCATCCATGACAATCAGATTATTCTCAAGGTCAGCCGTGTATGCCGTTGTAGTGGTCCCACCAACCTGAACACGCTTCAATCTATCTGGTCTTCCTGGACTGAGGATGTACACCTTCTGCTGGCCATTGCCGACATAGGAGTTTGTGGCATTCTCAGTAAGTTCCTCACCACCATAGACATAAACGTGGTTGTAGAGTTGCTTGGAATCATCTCGATATTTCTGGCCGAAGGATGTCGCATCAGTATAAGTATATCCTGAGGACAATGTGGATTCTGGCTCAAAATGGACATCCTCATCATTGTCAACGTAGAAAATCCAGGTGTCAGACCCAATCACTTCAGCAAGCTCCTTGAAACAATCAGCTGCTTTCTTTCCAGAGTATTTGACCTTCTCAATGATTTTTCCTGTTGTGGAATACGTCTTGAACGCCAAATCATCATAATTTTGAGTAGCCCAGGATTCAGGGTCTGCTGATGAATAAGCAACACGGCCAGTATTTGCAGAACCCTCAGTTGAAAGGTCGAATGTACCAGCTTTCCAAGTCACAACAAGCCAATAGCTAGTGGCTGTATCGAGATTTTTCCTGGTAACATACACCTCATTCCAGCCATTTGCCAGAGTCACATTGCTCATGGAAGCCAGGACATCCGTTGTTGAAGGAGTCCCCCCAGAATCAGCCCGAAGCTCGAAATCGGCCTCTCCACTGGCATTGTTTTGAACAAACACACTGACCTTTATGACATTTGTCACAGTCGGGGTGAATTTCTGCGCCAGCTTTTCATTGGCCAGATTCATCGTGAATGTTCCATCGGTGGAAGTCTGGGTGTTCATCTCAGACTCAGTTCCAGTATTGGTCACGTTGGTGTCAGTGAATTCTGGGAAATAATCCGCAATGATGTCCTTGACCATCCAGCTGATTTCCCGATGTCTGTATGTCTCGTTGACATCTCGGTCATACAAGCGACCAGACCAATCAGAACCACGAATGATGAGATAGTTGCTGTCCTTCTCAACAGCATCGACATACCCCTCAAGCACGGTGTCCCAGGCTGAGGCATCATAATCATAGAGCTGGATTTTGATTGTGTCGTTCTGGGAAATCTTGTCTTCATTAACTCCAAGTGGATTGGCAATCTTGAAGTTGAACATCCCAGTATAGTCTTTCACACTCTTGGAAACTGACAAGTCCACCATCGTAAGGGTGGTTTGCTCAACCGTGTTCAAGAACCATTTTATCGCAGCCATTATATCAACGCAGTCGTTATTACAGTGTAATCTATGCTGTATTTGTACCCGTTAGGTGTCCTCTCAGTGGCATCCAGGGTAAAAGAATCCATCAAAACAGTGCTTTCTGTCCACACGCTGTCACTGTCTGTTACTGAAAATGTCTTGCTTGAGCCTGGATGAAGAGCGACAAATGCAGCCTTCAAAAGCGCCAGTGTGTTGTATGAGGAATGTGGATTGATGTAAATCAACCCAGTGACTTTGTACTTGATGGTCGTGGCAATCATGTCCATCCCCTGGACCGTGCTTGTCATCTGGATTGGAAGTACCATGTTCTCTCTCTTTGAATTGTAGTTTATGCTGTACCCGTCAGGAAGTACAAGCACATCCGACGAACCATCATTGAATGTAAGACTCATCTTTTCACCCCACTAACCCCTGAGAAATCCCGTTTTGGTCCAACATCGTCCCTTGGTACCTCTCCAGGTTCTCCTTAATCTTGTTCACCAGCTCCTCACCAGAGACATCTCCATTGACATTCACGGTTATGCTGCTGACAACCTCCCCACCACGAGCAGCTGCCGTTCCAGCAGTGGTCTCGGCGCTGTATGCAATATCATAAAGTGGCTTCGTAGCGGCAGATGCAGCGGCGCTTATCGCACCAGTGTCAATTGTCTGCATCCCTGGAACTATGCTTGCAACCTCGTTATACGCATTTGCAATGCTGATTAGCGCATCCCTCACGTTTTCTATGAACTCTGCAAGACCCCGAGCAGTTGTTGCAATCAGGGAATATATGACCTCAATGAATTTGAACTTAAGAAGCTCAACAAGAGCTATCAGGGCTGTTTTTATCTCTGGGAATATCTTTCCAGTCAGGGTTGTCATAAGAGAACTTAGGACTGCAACAACAATCACAAGAAGCGAGGATACAATCTGTGCAGCTGCATCCTTCATGTTCTGGAAGAAATTGATAATAGGATTGTCACCCTCCCCGCTGAACATTCCAGTTATGAAATCCCACATTGCCTGCAATGGTGCCAGGATATCACTCACCCAATCTTCGATTGACTGGCCGCCGATTTCGATGTCTTTGATGTTTCCCCAAATTCCAGCAACAAGGTCTTCTATATATGGAATCGCAGCAAGTGTTCCTTCAATCAGGCCCATCATAATGCTGGTACCAAGATTGATAAGCATATCCAGTGCCCCTCCGAAGTCACCAGTGAAAAGTTTCTCGCCGAACTCGAACCACCATTGGAGCATTCCAGCAGCGAACTCACCGACCCCTGATGCGATTTCCAGGAGCATGGGCATATACTGTGCCATGAGGGGCATCAGCTTCTCGTTGAACTTGGCAAATGCAACCATCATGACCATCATCAGCGGCCTAAACACCGCATTCATCAGGGTTATGAACGGCATGAGAAGCACGACAAGCCCCATGACTGCGGGGATGAACAAATCAACAAGTGGGCGGACTATGAGACCGAGAACTTTGGCAAGGACTGAAAGAGATGCGCCGATTCCGCTAAAGCCGGATTCAAGGATATCCCCAAGTGGTACCAGCTTCAGGATTATGTCCAGGAGCTTCATCGTCGCCCCAGCTGTGGCACCCATGAGGACGGCAGTTTTCCCAGTGTTTTCGGCTGTCTTTTCCTGAGACTTGCCAGCTGCACCTGTACCTCCGCCAAGCCCCCCATCGACAACCTCGACAATCATTTTGTTTTCTGCCATTTTATTTCCTCTTGTTCAACACAGATTTCCCACCGCTCTTGTTCTTGTCCATCTCCTGTTTCTCCAGTTCCGCATATGCCTCTTTCACCGTGAAGACCAGCTCAAGGTCACGCACAGTCTGTTTTCGGACAACCGATGGGGGCTGATTAAGCAGCAAACTCGCCTGCGCAACCAACACATCCATCGCATCCTCCTCCATCATTCTTTCCCCGACAATCAGTCGGTTAAGTATTATTTTTTTTTATCCACTCCGAGTCCCTGCTCTTCAAGGACCACTCTCAAGAGTGGTTCCAGGGCGGCAGTTGGATAATTCTTCAGCTCAGAGATGCTGAGCGTGGTGTCAGTGACGAGGAATTCAATCATCGCATACATATCATCTATGCGCTTTTCAGCTTCCTCATCGGAAATCTCGACCAAATCATCCTTCACACCAACTTTGAGATGCTTGAATTTCTTCTGGAATTCTTTGAGCTTGGTCGGACTCATTCTCATGAAGACCATCTTATGCTCGCCGAATTTCACAGTGAATTCAGACTCTGGAACATCGACAGAGATTTCTCTCATTAAGAAACCACCACGCTGGTCATTGTCTTGGAGAACCCTGTGAATTTCTGGACAACAAGGTCTCCGCCAATGTCAAGAGGTGCACTGAAATCCTCGAAGTATGTAACCCCCCAAAGAATCACTACCGTATTTCCTCCCTTTGTAATTGTCAGTTCCATGGTAGCCTCTGAATCAGGTGTGACGCCATCCACAGCATATCCCGCATTCCCAAGGAAATTCTCAAGCCGTGTAGTACCATTGAAGTACAGGCTGAAATCATGGGTGTAGTCCCGTTTCCCAGTTATCAAGTCCGCCTTGAATCTGGCACGGTTATCAGACTGCTCAACAAGATTATGTGCAATCGTGGTGCTGAAACTCTGCACATCTGTAAGTGCCGATGCATTTGGAAGTTCCAATGAGCACTCAAAGTCTGTGAGTGGTACATCAGTTGGAGCTGTCGGGGTCTGAAGAACATCTGTAATCCATACTCTCTGAGTGAGGATGTCCAAAGACACTTTCACTGGCTCGCCCTTCTTATTATAACTGAGAGCTGCCGAGTTGATTTTGCACCCGTGGAATTTGGCTCTCTTCAAGCTGCCAGAATAATCTTTGTACCCAATTTCAACAGCAAAGCTTGGAAGGGTATTCGTTGGCGTTGCAGTACCAGCTGCAAGGCTGCCGATGATAAGCTCCCATGGTGCATCATCTGTGGTCAGGTTGCATTCTACTTTCAGGTTCGCATCAAAGCGCCCATTAACAACAGAATTGACATCTCGCCCGCCAGTGAGCTGGTACAACTTAATCAAGTTGTTCTTCTGCGAGTCGTTGATGCTCTGGACCTCCCAGAAATCCTCATCGCAGGTTGTCGCAGGCTCGGAGTTGCTTGTCTCATCTGGATAGCTCGCCTCTTTTCCCCATTGCACATATGATATCGTCGGAAGTGCGTATGTCATTTTTCATCACCTTTTTTCTTTTTCTTCTCAGGCGCAGAAACAAGTTCCAGCCTTGGAGTGTTCTTAATCTCCTGAATCTGTTGCTCGGTTGCTTCGACCTCAACAGTTCCCCCTGCCTTGACCTCAACAGAGCCGAAGTCAAGAAGCTTCAAATCCTTCCTAAAAACATTCTTCACAATCACTTTCATGATTCCACCTATACATTGAACCTGGTCACTGTACACTCAAGAGTGAATTCCCAGATTTTCCTTCGTTTGTCTGAATGGTCGGTCCAATTGCTCGTGCGGACATAGTGACCATCTGCATTATTCAATTTCATGTTGGCCTTGAGCAGCCGAATCGCTTCCTTGAGGCATTTCACTGCATGGTCCCTGCTCTTCATTGTCCTGATGTTGACTGAGATGTTTTCCACCTCGTTATGATTCGCAGAGCCAGCTTGGGCATTTGTAACCTGTGTGTTGCGGGTGTAAAATAGAACATAAGTTGTATGCATTCCATAATCTGCCGAGAACGTCTCATAAATTGTCTGAAATTGCGGGGTAACAGAATCTGTATTGGCCGAGTTCCATCCAGAGCTTAAAGCTGACTCTATCAGGTCTATTGCTTCACTCATTCACACACACTCACACAGACAAACCCTCAAGGAGATGTCTAGAAAAAGCTCATGCGTCCTTCTTTTTAAATGTTGCTAATCCGAGAATTTCTTCTGGTTGAGATTAATCCGAATCCGCTTGCCAGAATACCTTCGTATGAATTCTTCCATTGCCCAGTCAAGCGCATCACGAAGATAATGCTTCGGGATGGTCCCTTCCTTCCCAATCTTCGCAGAAACAGCATATGCCATGCTCCAGGCTTCCTTTTCACTAAGGCCAATCTTCCGCTGTGCCCACTCAGCGAGAATTCTCGGAGGGACATAATGGGGGACAGTACCATACTCGACATAAGAGGCATAGCTGGCATTATAGCGCACGGTGAAATTATCAACGGTTTCAATCAAGCGGCCAGATGCTAGAAGGGCACCAGTATCAGTGAGTTTGCTTGGGCGACCACTTCCCCAATCAATCGGGTTGACGAGGTTTTCCTGCGAGCGGGTGAAAATCATGCTGGCCAGCTCAAATGCAATCATGCGCCCGATTCTCTTGTCAATAGAAACGCCAGCTGTCTTGATGTCGGCCACATCAGCCACCTTCATGGATTCTGACAACCACTGAGCGGGAATTGTAGTGCATCACTGGCGCACGTGGGTCAAAATTAAAATCAGGGAAATACTTTCTGCTCTTTTCCGCCATGAGTGCCAGAAGCTCGTGGAGAGGGAGACCTGCGCCCTGCCCTGTAATCACTTCGCTGCACGCCTTGTCTGTTCTGCGGTCCTGCGGATTGATAAGCTTGTAGCGGGTTTCCTCAGTGTCAAATTCCTTGTAAATGTTCAGCCGTGCGGTATTGGATATTTTGTTGGCCGTTGTTCGGGTTATCAAGTCAAGCCTGGATTCTGTAAAATCAGCCAGCTGCTCAAGGTTCTCACGGAAGACCTCAGCTTGGAACACACCGTCGACCTGCGATGCTGCAACAATGTCATTGAATTTCAGGAATTGCTCGGCCTTGAGTTTTTCAAAAGCATCACGCTTTTCATCACTGTTCAGCAGAGTTTGGTACCCCTCACGGGAATCGATTGCGTTGACTTTCATCTGTTTCTCAAGCGCATCAAGTTCATCTGAGTATTTCTCCATAATGAAAGCATCAAGAGCATCATTGGCTTTAACATTCAATTCCTGAATGAGAAAGTCTTTGATTTTCTCAAGGTCTGTCGTATCCAGGGTTTTCTTATCAGCAAGCTTGAGTGCCACTTTGGCTTCCTCAAACATCTTATCAAGAACACTTTTCTTGCTTGCCTTGGAGACATCCAGAACGGGCAACCTCTTCTCGGTTATCTTAAATCCAAGTCCACGGAGGTAAGTCAAGGCAACATCCAAGGGAGCTGGAGCTTCTTCAAGGAGGACATTGCCATACTCGTCCTCAGTCTCCTGCACGGCACCAATGTTCTTGTCAATGATTTCATTGAGGTCTGGGCCTTTGATGAAAATCAATCTGCCATCAGTGTTAACATACGCCATTTCTTCCCCCTTGTACTCAATAACCATCACCATAGATTATCCCTCATCCAAATGAATTTGTCTTTGAGCATTTTGCCAAATATCAAATCCTTCTCAATCAACTCATCAACATCCTTCTTGTAATTAGCGTAATAAGCAAACGTCTCAGCAAAATCTTCTGATGGTGAGGTCTTTGCATACCCTGAGATGTAGTTTGTTTTGAAATCATCATCAAGCATCTCTCTGCGCTGGTAAGCTTCATATTTCGAGAAGATGTACTCATCATACTTGCTCTGCATTGAGGAAAACCCTGCCTCATTATACGCAACAGCGTGTGCCAGTTCGTGAGTCACTGTTCGCTTCCAGGATTCTATGTTTGCATCTGAAGAAAGCCGTTCGATTGTTTCAGCAGAATAGCCTGCCTCAGAAAGTTCACTCGTGTTGATGGTATATTCAATTCTGTCAGATTTCTCTGGGAATATATAAACCTGGTTCGTATTCCGAACATAATATCCAAGCGACCTGCTTGACAGCGTTGCCCCAGTTATTTTCTTCGCCTCTGGCCTTGTAATGAAATGCACCTGCGTGCCACCTTTCTGAATTACTTCCCTGGCCTTTGGTGGTAGAGTATCAATGACAGAATCAAATGTTTTCTTCAGAGCCGCCTCATTCTTGAATGATTTTGAGTTTTTGATGTACGTTGGGCTTATCTTATATGTGACTCCACCATGGGTCACTTCTTTCAGGGAGTTATTTATCTCTTCACGGGTTTTTACCTTCGCAGTCTGCCTGATTCCAGAAGACTTGACCCTCTCCTTGATTCCAATGTACTTAAGAGCTTTATTTGTTTCACGGACATCACCACCAAGAAGACCTTTCAGTTTTTCAGCAAACGCAATCCGCCGCTCAGGAGTCTGAAACCTTATGTAAGTCCCAAGCTGGCCAGCAAGGAAAAATGAGATATTGTTGCCCCTCCTATATGCAGCAACTTCATCCCTGGAGTATGCTTTTTTCAATTCATTCACTGCGCTCTTTATCTCTGTTGGAAATGTGTCAAGAACAAGATTTGCTCTGGCATAGTTCTTCTCTTTCATCTCATCCTCAGAATCACCCATCTGGATTTTCACTCCAGACTGTTCAAATGCCAGGTTAAGCTTCTTGCGAGCTTCAGTATTGTCACTCAGAATATCCTCAAAACCAACCCCTGCCTCTTTCAAGAGGTCAGACAACTTTTTTTTTTCAGTTGTTGGTTTCTTTTCAGAAGGAGTTCCAGAGCCAGATGGGAAATAATAATGTCCGCCCTTCTCACCTTCATGAACTGGCTCACCATGAGGTGGTTTTTCTCCAGGCTTTAGATATACCTTGTCAGCTTTCTCGATTGTGTTGCCTTCACCAAAGAGCTTTTCTTTGCTAATCAAAGGCGATTCCCCAAAACCTCCGCTTTTGGTGCCAGTTGGTTCACGAACTGGTTTTTCAGAATGTTCGAACTCGCCCTGCTCATTTGTGGAAATGTCAAAGCCCATGCTTTGCAAGACTTGGGCATTCTGAATCTTCATCTGCTCAATCTGCAATTCACGCATTTCGTCTTTCTCTTCATTTGGCTGGATAACTGCAAGCCATCCATCGATTCCATAAAGCGAGAGCAGCTCAACCATGGTACTGTTCAGAAGTTCCTGGCCACGCTTCACCGCATCATTGGTGACGACAACCTGTTGACTTTCATTGTTTAGGCCACCCCCCGTACTGATATCACCCGAGAAAATAGGCATGACTCCGTACAATGCAGCCACCATTCGGCGGATTGCATCACGATGCTCAAGCAGCTGCTGGTCTGATGAAGTACCAGAGACATTGATGAACTCGGCCATCTTCTTGCCCTGGGCCTCAACTGCAAGGAATGGAATTGTGTTGGGGTTCTCCCGCAAGATATTCTTGACTTTCTTGATGAGTGAATCCAGCAGGCTCTGGCCCATGTTGAGGACCAAGAAACCTTTAGGTGGGCGTCCTTCCTGGAATTGCTTCATCTGCTGCTCATCAAGATACCAGAGGGCAAAGAGTTTCTTCCAGATGGCATAGATAGGGGAGTAGCCCATGCGCTTGGTGGAGGTATATTTGGTTTTGTGGATTATCTCCCCTGGAATGTAATGATTGCGACTCTTGCCGAATGTCTCTGTGAATTCGACTGGATATGTTTTCCAGCCACACCCGTCAATCTTACAAGTCATGCTCGGTGTGGTTGATTCACGATGTCGAAGGCAAATACGAATTGGAGTTCCATCAAGGGCAGCACCAATTATACCAGTATCAGAAAGGTTCTTCTCGAAGTTCACGGGAGAGACAGACATGGTTTCCTGTGGAATCCTGCCAATGATTGAGCCGTCGGTCTTGTTGATTGTGTATTCTTGCTTGACATACAACATCCCATTATCATAGATTTCGAGGTTCTCCTCGAATTCCTTTATGACTTCAGGAAGTGATTGCCCCAGTGAATTTATTCTGGAATAGATTTTCTCAAGGTTTTTCCGCTCAGCCCAGAGAGGTTGTGTAACCTCCGAACCGCAGACGTCACACGTTTTAGCTGTGTATTCAAATTTCTTCTCACAGTCAGGATTAGTACATTTTACGTCGTACGCTTCCTCGATTTCAATCCCTGTGATGAAGATTTCGTTTTTCAGATGCTGGATTGCGATTCGGAGAATATCGACGTTAAATGCCAGGAATTTGAGATAGCGGGGAGGGAGAGGGAATCTCGACAAAATGGTTTTGGTGACAACCCCCCCGCTTTCTGAATATGGGTCGGTCTGTGGATTAAGAGATGCTGGTGCTTTCACCATGCCAGATGTTCCAGTATTTTTTGCTCCTCCAGAAAGAAAATCAAAAAGTCCCAATCATACACCTCATAAAAACCCTTCACTCACACCAATAGAATAAGCCGATGCGTCCTTCTTTTTAAAGGTTCTCTTTCGCTGGATGTCTTCCAGGCGTTCCACCTCTTTGTAGAACAGTGAGCGGCTGCGCTTGTCAAGTGAGGATAAAAGGCGCTCCATGTTGGCCTTCTTGTTTGTTACGACATACAAAATCGCCGCATAGATGTAGTCATGCCGATGCTCCTGAGGATATTTTTCATTGTAGAGGTAAAACAACTCTTCAGCTTCCCGCAGCTCCTTTGAGTAGTATGAGAACAGCACATACTGGAACCTGAAAGAGTTGAAGCACTTCAGAGAATCCCCTCGCTATCGGCAACCCCGACATCGCCTTTCTCTATCGAGTAGAGTGCCAGGGCGAGGGACCAGGCGGAGTCAGCATGGCCGTGCTCGTCGCTTCGGTCTGATTCATACTTGACCAGGCCACCAGCCTGCACTCTCTGAATCATATGAAGGGCGCCGATGATTTCCTTGGAATCGGGAATCTGGATTTCCTTGGTTTCAAAGAGGCGCTTGAGGTCCACCATCATCACGTTCTTGTTCTCGTTGGTGAATGTCACGGGCATGATGATGGAACCCTCCTGCTCGAGCAATTCCTCAGCCAGCTGCATTCCAAGGCCACCCTCATCAATCGCCAGCTTGGCAGGTTTGAATGTCTGTATCAGCTCGGTTATCCTTGCGTGCTGCTCACGGAAGGTCTTATGCTGCAACTTCTCAAAGTGCAACATGGAGAATCTCCCGTCATTTTCCTCAATCACAGAAATCGCCGTGAAGTCAGAGCGCCTCCCGACATCGATTCCAATATACCGTGGGGCGCCATCAGTTGAGGTGATGTTCGGATTCGTGCAGCTGTGCAGCAAATCATAGGGAAAGAACGAGGTCACGTCCCCGAGGAATTTGTTTTCATACTCCTGCAAGAAGGAGAGATGGTCCAGGGATTCCTTGATTGGCTCGATTTTAAGGTCGGGACACTCACGATAATTCAGCGTGAAGCGCTTAAATCCGTGTTTCTCGGCATCTTTCCAAATTTCATAGAAAAGCCCACGCTCACCATAAGGTGTCGAAATAAGCCAGATTTCGCCCCCTCTGGACAATGATGGCAGGATAGCCTCCCAGACTTCTTTATCGGTGCCATTGAGAAACAAGGCCGCCTCGTCGATTATTATGAGGTCGGCCTGCTTTCCACGAATCGTATTCGGGGAATTTGGCAGGGAATAGATTGCACCGCCACTCTCGAAGCGAATCGTAGTCTTGGATTCCTCCACGATTCCCATACTGATGTTTTGGTCCAGGGAGCGAATCCCATTGAGGACTTCATAGACGTAGCGTACCAGGTGGATGGACTGGCGCTCACTTGGCGACACGATGAGGACGCTCTTTCCAAGGTATGCTGCATTCACGGCCTTCACGGCGCAGTAATAGGATAGTCCCATCTGGCGGGATTTGTTGATTATCTTTTTTGGCGCTGGGTGGGCCTCGAGTTTTTCCTGATAGGGATATGGCTTCTTGCCCGTCACATTGAAAAGAAATTCAAGATTTTTCAGAAACAGCCACCTTCTTCCCCGCAACCTTGATGAGTTCCTCCGCCGTCAAATTCACTGTGTTGTTCTGGATGTTGTTGTTCTGAACAAACATGATGGTATTTTTGTCATTGGAGAGAAATCTGGTTTTGTTGGAAGTGGCTTGTAAAACCCTATCAAACCATTTCATGGCTTCCTTACTGTTGCCCTCTTTAAGGCATTCAAGATACCGCCCGATGGATTCCCGCACGACCCACTCAAGCTGGCTTCGGTGGCGAATCAAATCATGTTCCACGTTGATGCGCTTCTTGATTCGCTCCAGGTCACGCTTGACTGTGGCGTCGCTCACGTTGAGAATCGCAGCGATGCCCCAGTCTTCATAACCCTGGGTCTGTAATTTATGGACCCATTCAAGCCTCGCTGGTGTGTCACGGTTGAAATCTAAATTCGGAACAGGGTTCTTTGGATGTGGACGCACAGGTATTATTATCCAGTAAAAAATTTAATAGTTTCCGCTGTGTTGTAAAAGATGGTCACACCTTCCTAAAGTGCCAAAACGTGTATAGTGGAAGAAACTGCACGAACGCTCCAACTTTTATAACTGGGTATCAATTCCCCTAACAGTGATTTTTGACCCCTCAATAAGTTTGAGCTATCAAACCAACCTTACAGTCAGTAAGAGTGGTACTCTTGTATAATCTGTGTTGGTCGAACAACCATCATTTAACACCTAACAAACAAACAGAATGGAACACAAATACCATTTTTCCACTTACACATTTTATACAAGTGGGCAACTTAACATTTTGTTAAATACACTAACTACCACAGAATTGAAATGATAAAAAAAAGCACTTTTTTGGGAATCACAAACTATATTCCCGCTCACCAATATTGTTGTTTTCATGCTTCATAAGAATCGTTTTGAGCTTGAGACCCTTCCAGACTGGTCCATATTTCTTAACATAATGCCCACAATCTCTATAATGCCTGTACATTTTTCGCACTAAAGCACCACGGCTGAGGGGTTGGATATTCACATTGGCACAAAACTGGCAGTACCAGTCATATACCGCCGTATGTGGTGCCGAGTTCATATTTGTGAACTCTTCTCCACCAGGAACCTCAATCTCCTCAAGGTATTCGTCGCAGAACATAGCTACTGGGTCGCTCTTGCGCTCATAATCATCCCGCACCTTGGCGATGTCCTCGGTCCAGGTGAACTTCCCATTAGCTCGCAACCTGTCAAACCCGACCATGGCCCAGTTGAAAATCCCAGGCAGCTCCTTGTCAATCTTGGCCTGAAACTGGGAATCGATGTTCTCGACCTTCTTGATGAAGTCGAAGAGAACAACACGCCTGAAGCACCCATCGCTCCTGTCTGAGAGCTTTGGGCATATATTAGTAGAAAAGATGAGGGTGGTGTAGCATTCCATGTCAATCCCATCCTCGTGCTTGACATCGACATCAAGCCTCCTGTCGCCAGTGAGTGTTTTGATTCTGCTCACGTCAATCGTTTCCGTGGCGCTGATATCTGCGCAGATATTCACCTTTTTCTGGTACAATCTGGAAACCGCAAAATCATTATTTGCAAGACGTTTCAATTCAACACCAGCTCCAGCTTCTTCTCCGATTAATCTGCGCAGGGTATCCAACACTATTGATTTTCCATTCTGCCCTGGCCCTCTAAGCAAAAACCACTTCTGATATCGGTTGTTATCCATGAACATATATCCAGCCATTTCCTGAAGCGCTGCCTGTTGTTCTTGAAGAACGTGCGCAGCTATATGGCTCTCCCATCTCGGGCATTCAGCAGTTGGGTCATAATTATACCCTGTGGTATATGTAAATTTCAAATCAGGTGAGTGTTTCATAAGAACTCTGTTTGTTGGGTCCAGAACGCCATTCTCAAAAGGAATAAGTTTGATTGGGTTGAGTTCGTCGGTTTTACAATATGTATCTATCTTCAGATTCTTCAGGATGTCGGCATAAAAATTCGGCTTGCAAAACTCATCCCCATGATTCCGAACCAGAGTCTCCCTTAAAAATGCTTCAATATGTTCCTTTCCCCCCTCACAATATTTTTTTCCATCATACCTCAGGATTTTATAATCATTCCGATATGGGATTGAGATATACTTACCCTCGTGCAGAATCCATTCGGAAAACAATTTTCGAAGTTTCGTTCCACGATTCGGGTCTGCCTTCTTGTACTCGGCATCCTTCCCAGCATTTACGACCACGCAGGTGTTGATGATGTCAATCAGCTCGGCCTCCCAGTCTCTCTGGCCAGCCTCATCGACTATTATGGCATCTGGCCTTCCTGTGTATTCGGGGTCGGATTTTCCGCTCTCGAACCCGCTTGCAATCGTGGCATTAATCTCATTTGCACTCAGCCCATTGGACCCAGCTGCACTGCGAAGCTGGCTCAGGGCATCGCTCTCATTGAGCCTGCCTGCACCGACCAACCTTCCCAGAGCGTGCGCAGCTCGATTCAGGGTGTCGTTGCGCTCCCCGCTTGGTGCAGAGCGCACCCGCTCGACTTCATTGCGAATTGCAACTTCAGCATATCTGTCCCGCCCAGTATATTCAATCTCCCCAATAACCTGTGGTTTCCTGCTCACTCCGGCTGGTGCCAGGAGCTGCTGTTTAGCCTTGTCCTTGCGTAGCAGTCCAACAAGTACTGGCGGGACTGGCGCAGGTTCCTGCCCTTCCCAGCTCCCGACCTGCTCGTATTTGGCACCAGTCTGTGGATGCACAGATGGAGGCAGCACAATGTAACCGCCATTTGCACGGACGTCGATTCCTGGTCCGAGCTTGCCTGCGCTGTTGCCAATCTCGCCGTTTGTCGTGTCCTTGAAAATGAAGTGATAACCACCACCTCCGGTCTTTGCCTGGAGTGCTCCGCTGATATCTATCCCATATTTGGAAGTCAGGGCGTTCCATTCGGCAATCCCGTCACGGTCTGCCTTGGAGTCTATATCTATTACAATAAGGCCGCTCTTGCCGCAGTCCAGCCCGACGTTGTCTCCCTCACGAAACCCTTCAGCCTTTGGTGCTGATTCATCCCTCCAGCGTATTCCGCGAGCTGGCAATTTCCCCTTCAGTGGAAAAATCGCCCATCCTCGTTTGATATAATCCTCCATCAGAAAATCGACCGTAAAGGTATATTGCGCAAGGTTTAAAAAGTTTAATGCTGTTAAAACCCTAGGTTGATTGAAATGCAAGAAAAAGAGATTGTGCGAGTTAAGCCTATTGACAATGGGGGGACTTGTTATGTCCACATTCCAAAGAAAATCCAGGAGCATCTTGGATTCGAAGACGGCGACGAATTGTTCATTATGAAAGACGCTGGCCGACATGGGAAGTTCGTGGCTATCTGGAAAGCAGACAAGCCAAAGCCCCCGATGTGATCTTGATGCACAGATGCCCAGTATGCAACTATGCCATGGTTCGAAGTGCCAACGGATATGTCTGTAAGAACTGGGGGCGCGGAACAATGATTTACTGTCCTATGTACACCAAGAATGGCAAGACCCTCTATCTTG
>Ga0180431_10002472_pt1 | contig 24762 bp, 16 predicted proteins | sample SS_ome_11_FD_132459 | JGI IMG/M metagenome (GOLD analysis project Ga0180431, IMG submission 132459) | Hypersaline lake sediment archaeal communities from the Salton Sea, California, USA - SS_1_MS_1 metaG | ecosystem: Environmental > Aquatic > Non-marine Saline and Alkaline > Hypersaline >... | reverse complement strand
TGGAACAGACCATAAAAGCCTCTGAGGAAGAGGGGAAGAGTTATCTCTCCTTCTTGAAAGAGCTTCTGGAAGAGGAGGTGGCCCACAAAGAGCAGCGCCGGGTGGAAATCGCACTGAAGATCTCCGGGCTTCCCTTTATTAAAAGCATCGACGAGTTTGATTTTTCGTTCCAGCCCAAACTGAACCGGCAGAAGGTCATGTCGCTTTTCGATCTGACGTTCATTCGGGAGAAGGGCAATGTGATTTTCCTCGGCCCTCCCGGCGTGGGGAAGACGCATCTTGCGGTATCGTTGGCACTGAAAGCCTGCCAAGCCGGCATGAGCATTTATTTTACTAACATGGAAGATCTCATCAGAAAGCTCAAGAAAGACCGTGATGCCGGCCGTCCGGGTAGAGGTAGGAGTTATCATAAATCGTCGCTTGTCATCGTTGATGAGGTCGGATACACCCCGATAGACAGAGATGAGTGCAACCTGTTTTTCCGATTCATCGCCAACCGCTATGAAAAAGCCAGCACCATCATCACCTCGAACAAAGTCTTTTCCGACTGGACTGAACTCTTCCATGATCCTGTTATCGTTACCGCCTTCCTCGACCGCCTGCTCCATCACAGTGTTGTCATCAATATCCGGGGCTCGAGCTATAGGTTGCGCGGAAAAGTCGGAGAGGACCGGAAAAAGGATCAATCATGAGTGGCTCAGTTTTCACGACCATAAATGAATCTTTTCAAAAAAGACCGGTTGGTCATGAATGGTTCATCAGGGCGGAGACTTTGACATGATGAGGATGGAGATCGCCCCTTACAGGAGCTCTGAGGGCTTCGGATTTACGCCAAAAAGGAAAATGATGCCCAATGCCGCCTCAAAGTCCTTTATTATGTCCACAAAATACAAAAATGGGAGTAAAGACGATGCCATTTTAATGGGAAAGTGGCTCAGTTTTCACGACCGAAAATGGCTCACTTTTAAACGACCGTTGACACTGTTCAAGGAGGTCTATAACAGTGGTAGCCACCCTTTCCTTCTCTTCCCTGTATTTTCCGGCCTCTTGAAGATTTTTCCAGTAATCATAATCAGCAGACAGCACGACTCTCAAATATGTTTTGCCCTCAGGAGCGAGAGTCGGATCGTAATTGTAAATCATCGGCCGCAGGGTTTTAATCTCAATCCCGCCAATCTTGACAGGGGTTTTGAGGGAAAAGATGAGACCAATTCCGGAGTGAGGGATTTCGGGAAATTGACGGGAGATGCCCAGAGCCACAAGAATCACGGACTGAGCGACGGGAAGCTCCTCATAAAAGGAGTCAATTTCTTTACTGTTGAATTTGCCATCAAGCATATGAAACAAAGTTGTCCGGCCATCTGCGGCGGAGACCACATGATCGGCATGGTATTCTGTTCCATCTGCCAACCGAATGCCCACAGCACGGCCATCTTCGACCAGGACTTTTTCCACACGCGCCCGGTATTTGACATCGCCGCCTGAGTCAAGAAATCGTTTCTCGATAGTTCGGGAAAACTCAAGAGCCCCTCCCTGAGGATAGCCCGCGGATTTCATATGACTCCAAGCGAAAATCAAGTTGAGCATCGCCATCGGCAAATCGTCGGAGAACAGCGCTTTGAATTCCAGCAGAGAATTCCGGAGGAAGGGATTCTTGAATCGGGCCACAAACTGGGAAACGGAAACTTTCTTCCACTTTCCCATGGCCCGAAATAAAGGAAGATGCGTGAAGAACAGCTTCATTTTATCGAGAAGGGTGAGCAATTCCGGGGCTTTTTCGAAGGGCAACTGGTATTTTGTGAAGATGCGGACAGCACGGATAAACTGGTCAATGGAAGAATTGTCTTCGGGCGCGATGTCTTTCATGTGCTGTCCCAGACGGTCGAGGTCAGCGTGAAAATAGAATTTTTCGTCTCCTTTTCCTTCAACAATCCCGAAGTAGTCATAGTCGATCATCCGGAGGGCGGGAACAACCCCTAATTCTTCCCAGACACGATGAATCTGGGTGTGGGGGCCGGAACCGCCCAAAAAGGCTACTCCTCCGCTAATTGTGTAGCCATTCCGTTCCCAGGAGGTGCACAATCCGCCGGGCCGAGTATCCTGCTCATAAATCTGAACCCGGTAGCCGTTCATTTGCCCGTAGCAGCCGGCAGACAGCCCCGCAATTCCTGCACCGATGACAATGATAGATTTTTCGGACATCTTGATCCTTTCTTAGCTAGGGAGGACCTCTTTTTGGAGTTTTTGAAACCTCGGAGAGGCAGCGAATTCATCAATCCGGGGGAATTCGGACATCTTTACCAAAGTGAAAAAGGGAGGCAGAAAAAAATCCCGGACCTCGCAGGATTCTTCTAAATGGGCGAGAGCCTCTTCGTGTCTACCCAATCCCAGGAAAATCACAACCTTCAGCAGAGGGGGGACATACTTTTTCTTCATAAAACGGAAGTGTTTGAGGCCGGGTTTCAGATACATCAGAGATTGTTTGAGCGGAGGGAGATAGCGCTCCTTTTCGATTTCTTCCAATTTATGCAGAACACCCAAAGCTTTTTGCTCTTGACCCGACAGGGCATAGGCTGCTCCCAGCCAGCCGTAGCCAAAATGCAGGCCGAACTCGACGGCTTTCTCTAAGTACTTAATGGCTTTTTCCGGGACAGCCGGCTTCCCCAGATACATCATTCCCAAAAAGAGGTAGGGCATGGGCTGTTCAGGGCCGAGCGCAATGGATTTGACCAAGTGCTCCCGGCCCTCCTCGGGTCTTCCTATGAGGGAAAGGACAACACCGTAAAGAGAACGGATCAGTGAGAATACAGGCTCCAGCTCAATAGCCTTTTCCGCTTCAGCCAGAGCTTCTTCACCTCTTCGTTGGGTGGCCAGGATTTCTCCATACCAGGCGTGGGCATAGACATTCTGCGGATTGAAATCCAAGCTTTTGAGGAGGTTTTTTTCCGTCGCCTCCGGATCCCATTCATACCCGTTGCACAAAAAAGCTAAGGAGGAATACAGCTCGCTCAGGGAACTATCGAGTGTCAGGACCTTTTGCAGCAATTCTTTAGATTTGGCATAGGCAATCCCGGGATGAATGAAGCCCCACTGACCCATAATGTTGAAGACATTGGCGATGCCGACATAGGGCAGGGCATAATTGGGATCCTTGTCGATAGCCCTCTGATAGAAATCCACAGCCTTGATCATGTCCCCATGAAACCGCCTGTTCCAGAAATAAAGCCCTTTGAGATAGAGATTGAGAGCATCTTTGTTTTGGGTATGGTGTTTGGTGACCTTTGCCTTCTCCTCTTCCTGAAGTTCTCCTTTCAGCATTTCCACGACAGCCATGGATATTTCATCCTGGATGGCAAAAATGTCGTCTGCAGTGCGGTCAAAACGCTGGGACCAGAGATGATAGCCATCCGCCACACTGATGAGCTGGGCCGTGATACGGAGTCGGCTGCCTGACTTTTGAACGCTCCCTTCGAAGACAGACCAAACATTCAGCACTTTGCCGATTTCGCGAATATCGGTCTCTTTTCCCTTGAATGAAAAGGAAGAGGTGCGGGAGGCCACTTTCAGATCTGTGATTTGGGTCAGAGCATTGATCAACTCTTCAGCCAGACCTTCACAAAAATACATCTGATCCTGCTGGGAACTCATATCCTTGAAGGGGAGCACAGCTATGGATGTTATCAATTCTCGTTTGTCAGCTTGGGGCGTTTCAGACTTTTTTTCCAGAGTTAGAGATGGATCCTTGGTGAGCTCTCTCTCAATTTCTATAAGCTCTGCCTGCAAATCCGAAGCATGCTGAAACCTCAGTTGGCAGTCTTTGTCCATACACTTGGCTATCAATTGGCCAAGTCGCGGAGGGATTTGCGGGTTTATCTCTTGGGGATCTCTAGGGATTTCCGTTTTGTGTTTGAGGGCAATGCTCAGGGATGAATCTCCTGTAAAGGGCAGCCGGCCTGTCACCATCTCATAGAGCATGACACCGAGAGAATAGATATCCGCACGCTCATCTGCCGCCATTCCATCCACCTGTTCTGGAGACATGTAATCCGGTGTACCGATGACAGCACCTTCTTCTGTCAACTGCGCGCTGCTGACCGTTCGTGCGATCCCGAAATCCATGATGCGAACGTTGCCATCACGGTCGATCATGATGTTTTGGGGCTTCAGGTCTCTGTGAATAACGCCAAGCCGGTGAGCTTCAGCCAATCCTGCACAGGTCTGTTTGATGATATCCATGGCTTTCGTGACAGAAAGCTGGCCGGCTCTGCGAAGGAAACTCTTCAAATCCTCTCCAGAAACATACTCCATGGTGATGTAAGGCATATCACCTTCTTCATTGATGTCATGCATGCGGCAGATGTTTTTATGGGAGATTTTTCGAGCGAGCTTCAGCTCATTTTTAAAGCGGTCGATAGTTTTTCGGTCGGCAGCGATCTCAGGCTTTATGAGCTTGAGCGCGACTTCCTCGCTGATTGTTTTATCGAGAACACGATAGACAGTGCCCATCCCGCCTTTCCCGATCTCTTCGATGACCTCAAACCTGTTGGCAAAGATACTTCCACGCATGAATTGTTGAACAGGCACTTGGAGTGTTCGAGTCGAGGACACCGAGCTATCAGCCGAGGGATCGAGCTTTGACCCGCACTTGCCGCAGTAGAGAAGACCTTGAGGATTAGCGAATTTGCACTGCGGACATATCATGTGCTTAGTTCCCGCCTGAACTGTGATACTAAGATATTCATTCCTTTTAGGGATGTCAACAAATGAGGATAAACATCAACTGAAAATCCAATTAAAGATTAATCCGGCAGTGCAACGCATAGTGCTATTGGGAGTGCTTTATGAGGAGTGACTCACCTGAATTGGAAAAATCAAAGTGACACATGATAAACAAATCATGCAGAAGCGACAACTGACGATAAAAAGAGGCACAATTGATTGAGCTATGGCCTGGCGAAAAACGCGCGATCTGGGTTTCTGGCTATTGTATTGCCTTTAAAACATAATCGAAGAAAACTGTGAGAGGCAAGCGGGGTTTTTCGTAGATATTCCAGCCGTTGAAGACAGCGATAACTCCGTATTTGGGAACCACCAATAAATACTGCCCTCCATATCCCAGACAGGCATACACATACTCTTTGGCTTGCTTGTCGTAGGGCAGCAGCCACCACTGGTAGCCATAGGCCATGTTGTTCATGTCATTCTCCGGCACCACATCAGCCACGTGGGGATGCACTGTGGCTTTCACCCAGCCTTCAGGCAAAATCCTTTTCCCGTCCCAGATTCCATCGTGCAAATAGAGGTAGCCTATCTTAGCCAGGTCATAAGGTTCCAGGTAGAGACCGCCTTCAGTATCGGGAAGACCTGTGGGTGTGATTTTCCAGTGATAGTGTTTGATTCCCAGGGGGCCAAAGAGATATTTCTCGGCAAATTTGTCTATAAACATGCCCGTAGATTTCTTGATAACCGCAGAAAGCAGCATGCTCGCACCGCTGTTGTACTCAAACTCGGTTCCAGGTTCGGCCTCCATTTTTCTGTTGATGACGAATTTGAACCAGTCTTGGCTCGCCTCTAGTTGGATACAGGTGTTATTCGGATCAGTGTAAGGCAAGGACTCATTCCAATCGATGCCGGATCTCATTGTCAAGACATCTTCGAGTGTCATTTTCTTTTTCCAGGCATCGATGTTTTCAATATCTTCGTCCTTGAACATGTCCACGATTTTCACATTGACGCCGGGTATCTTTTTTTGTCCGAGGGCAATCCCGATGTTGGCTGAAGTCACACTCTTGGTCACGGATTGGAGGGTATGCAATTTCGTTCCCTTATAGAAGGGATGCCAGTCGGGGTTATTGTAATTATACAACCAATCCGAATCATCAATTCCATCGTTGATTTTGACATAATCGTTTGTGTAAAACTTCTCGTACAACAGGAAGCCGTTTCTGATGACGATGAAACCATCGATATACCCGTAATCTCCGTTGGCCATTTTTTTGTCCAGAGCGATCAAAAGCTCCTCATTCATGCCCTGCTCTGCTGGCGTCGATGCCTTCCACCCCTCCGTGGGCCAGATCTTTGTGTCCAGACTGCTCCCGCTGAATGTACACAGGAAAACAAATAAAATGACCATAACCGTTTTGTTTCTCATGATTCCTCCTTGAGTTTCAAGCCATCACTTAAGATTCCGAATTTCCAAGAAGATATTATAAGAATATTGACACCCATTAGCAAAATGTATAAAGATTGCGTAACCGGAAACGAGATGAATATCTATTATCAGGAAAGCGGAACAAAGGGAAATCAGCCCGTAGTTTTCGTTCACGGAGGAGGACTGGGAAGTTCCTGTTTCAAACTCCAGTTTGAGCACTTCACCGATTATCATTGCATCGCGCCGGATTTGCCTGGCCATGGAGAGAGATATGAAGAGCAGCTCGACAGTATCCAACAGTGCTCCCAGGATGTGGCTGAAGTCATTAGAAGTGTGACGCCAGAAAAAAAGGCCTATGCCGTGGGCGTATCCTTCGGGGCACAGGTAGTGGTTGATCTCATAGCAAGGTTTCCCGAAGTTGTCGATAGGGTTGTCATCAACAGTTGTGTATTGAGAAATAGCCTCATCCTGCAAAAGCTTTCTTCATTTCTCATTCCATTGGTGCAGAAGAGCTCAAAGGAAAAAGCATTCAAGCGATACAAAAAATTAAAATTCCCTGAAAATATATATGAGACAATGTACAGAGACACGCGAAGAATCACGAAGCAAAACTACAAGAACCTCTTTAGGGCCTATTTCAATTATAAAATTCCTGAGGGCATCAGGAATTTTAAAGCTCCTGCTCTGATTGTGCTGGGTACAAAGGAACTGGGGATCGTCAAAAAATCTATGCGGGATTTGGCTGGAATTCTGCCCAACAATTCTGCGTGTATGGCTAAAGGCGAGACTCATTCTTTTGCCTTCCAGAATCCCGAGTTATTCAATCGTACGGTAAGGGCGTGGTTTGAAGGGACAGATCTTCCGGAAAATCTGAGTCCTCTGTAAACTTAACCCCTACTTAAATGCAAAATTTGCTTCAAGGGCAAGTTAAGGTTACTTGTATTGCTTGGCGAAGGCCCTCTTTTGCATATCCTTGACTTCGGAAATGAGGTCAAAAAGCCAGGAAAAAACGATACGCGCCTTGATATTGGCAAGTTTTCTCCTTCCCTCCTGCTGAGTCAAATAGTGCATTTTCAAGAAATTGATAATCTCTTCTTCCTTCATCCACTCACACAAAAATGCGTCCTCGAGCAGCTCGTTTTTCAAGGCTTCGAACTCGTCATTCTTGGCCAGAATATTCTGTTTTTTTAGAACTTCAGCCCGCCACTTCAAAAACTCTTCGGTCGAATACTCAGGAATAGGGCCCAAGAGCTTCCGCGCATTTTTCAAGCCCTCTTTGTACATAATATCGGCATCCCTTACACAATTTCGTCCTCTGTAATATTCCGCAGCATTAAATTCGGCCCCCTCGTTCAAAAGTCTTCTGAAAATTCCTCTCGCAGTACCGATATCTTCAATGCATTTGGATACCTTAGGATGCACTTGGACTTCTGCAAATTTTTCCATCAGAAGCTCCTTTGCTATTTCCCCATAGCCGGAATTCCCCAACTCAGTGCCTATCTTACATTATTATTTTATACTACCGGCATCCAATTGCCAATATCTAGTTTGGCTTATGTATATTACTGATAATAATAAATTTGAACATATATACATTAAATATATCAGCTTAGAGCGCTATTTTTTGCCATAAAATGGGCGTTCTAAGATGACCATTCTGTTTTTTATGTTTTTGCAATAAGGAATGCTTAAAACGCCTATTTTTGTGCAAAAAACCCCTTTCAAAAAGAAAATACCGGTGTCAATTATGAGTTAACCTAATTAATTTCAATAATATAGATAAGCCAGACTACAATGAAGGCTATTTGTAGATGCCCATGATTTGGCGGGCTTCAGTCGGTGTAGCGATCTCGCGTCCGAGTTCCCGGGAGATGGCAGCGATTTTCTTGGCTTCATCTGCGCTTCGTTTGATTTTCTCATCCTTGTGGGGATACATCCAGAGGTGGTCTTCCATGCCCACTCTCACACCATCACAGCCCATAAGGATTGCGAAATTACTGAGTGCAAGCCAATTCCTTCCTCCTGCACTCATGCTAATAATGCTATCCTCTGGCATGATCTTCATCATGCCCATCACATACATTAGCCCCCACGGATCAGGGTAAGTATCCCCGGTATTGTGCATTCCAGGCCCCATGGACATTAAATAGGGTTTATCCAGGATTCCTGGTTTGATCAACCATTCCCTGACATTGTGAATCCCCTCCCAGGTGTGGTTCATGAACTCTGGCTTAATTTTGTGGTCCTGCAAATATTTTATTGTTTTTTGGGTATTGTCTTCAGCGGCAATACTCAAGCCAATCTCTCCATCAACCATCTCTGCAGCGTAAGAAACTGGGGTGAAGATGGTGGATTCCATATATTTTCTCTCGCTCATGATTTCCACCATGGGTTTTACCGACTCGTAGCTGTAATTTGTCGTCCCTGGAATGTAGCTCTCGCAGGCACTAGGCTGGATGATCATATCAGGGCATTTGTCCAGAATCATATCAATGATTTCCTTGAGAACCTCATGCGGGGCTCCAAATTTCCCCGTTTCTGTTCGCGTGTGAAGATGAGCCACGCTCGCACCTTCCTCATAGGCGCCAATCACATCTTGAGCGATTTCCTCAGGAGTGTAGGGCTGATTGGGATTATGCTTCCTGGCAAAAAGCGCTCCTGTGGGGCAGACCGTAATGATTAGCTTTTTGTCCATAGTTGGATTTTTTTCTTGGGCAGCTACCATATCAGCCCATTTGAAACCTGCAAATTCTTGTGTCATAGTTCATTTCTCCTTGATCGGAACAAAAGTTGCTTTCAAAAAAGTTAGCTTATTATATATGAATAGGATAAACTTTTTAATTTATTAAACCGCTTTTATTTTTTGTTGATCGTTGTATCGGCATAAGTGGCCAGACGTTCTATAAAAATCTCGGCCGTAATTCCCCGCGATTTCAGTTCTTTATCAAAATCAGGATCCTGGGCAAAAAGATCATAAACTTTTCTAGCGACATCTCTGTTAACTTCGGTCGTATAGTCAGCAAATTCTTTAGTAACATCCCCAGATAGGTCGGCATTGATGTCCAGGATTTTGGCCGGTGTTTTATTCGAAAAATCAAAGGAATCGAAGGACGTGTACTTAATACTGTTGCCGAGAGACGTCTTAAAATAAATGCGCATTCTAGTCATATCACAGATGACAGACCACTGTGTGCCGCCTCTTTCCAACTGTCCGAGAATGTCGAATCCGTAGTTTATGATCGAGTCTGACTTGGAAGGATCGTAATCCTTGAGCATTTTTGCCGCATGCACAAACCTCTCCACTCTTTCGCCAGCCATGTCAATCGGCCTACTCCCTCCAAACCCTTCATATCCCTTCAAGTTTTCTAATTCTTTAGCATAAACAGTGTTGCACAGTGCAGTAACAGGCAATTCAGCTCCGCTATGAATCACAACCTCCCCGTCAAGGAATTCAATACTGGCCGCTTTACCGGTTCTATCCCCTGTGAAAAAATGCCAAGCCCAACCATCAATAGCAATCTCTGAAGTGCTTTGTATTACCTGGTCGACGGATTCAAAATTGTCGAGACAGTACTGCATCCACTGCATCATGAAGAGTTTGGGGAGGGATTCATTCTCCATAAATTTTGTACCCATCAATGTCATCTCCCATATGCAAAGACCGACCTCGTTCATTCCACCATCCGGGAATTCGCGGGGAAAAGGATTGAGAGTTATGGATCCATATTTGGATGTCCAGCTGATGTCGGGAGATTTCCTCTCTTCAGTGGATATGATCTCAGTCCAGGATTTCCCCTTTTTGTGGATACTCCTCTTGTTGACGACCACAATGCCTTCAATACTCATCGGCATATCCAGGTTGTGACCGAATATCTGCTCGGATTCATGCTTCAGCATAAACGTAGAACAGAAATCCTCATCTGCACTTTGCAACAGGGAACTCAGACAGAGAAACAGAGGAATTATGAGTAAAAAGATAATGTTTCTTTTCATTAGAAGCTCCTTCCTATCAGGTCAAAACCCCAAGAGACCTTTTTATCTTAATGATCTTTAAAATTCAATAAAATTAAGGATTTTACTGGGTTTTTTGGTCTGTTTTGCTTTCTAGTTTGTTGGATTTTGTAGTTTGGCTTACGTATCTTATTGATAATAAACCAGTTCAAAAGATATTCATTAAAATATTGGGCTAAAAACCCTGTTTTTCCCCTTTAAATGAGCGTATTAAGCCAAATAAATGCATAGATTTGAATTTTGATGCAAGGGTTTCGTAAAATGGACCTTTTTTGTGCCAAAATCAAAACTCTTAGGGCAAAAATGAACGCAATATTTTAATTAGATTATTTAATATCAATAATATATGCAAGCCAAACTACAAATAGATAATGTAATGTCCGAAATATCCTAAGACCCCGCGCTTCTTTTATTTCATTTTTTTCTGAATATGTCGGGTTGAATGTGCCATTCCAGGTTGTTCGGGGGTGTGACCGCATTTTCTGGGGGCTTTGGCAACGCCTTCAGCTGGGGACAATAGTCGTAGGCAATCGGGGAAGGACGGGCGGTATTCCCTCTGTTGACGTACTCCCAGACTATCTCGCCATCAGGTTTTACCTGAAAGACTCTGCCCGTATTGTCCTCGGCAATGAACGTATTTCCGTTAGAAAGTCTCTTCTGAGTCCCCATAGTCTTGCTAAAGAATTTTATGTTGGCATATCCTATTGTTTCATACTGCCAAACAATTTCCCCTGTAACTGGGTTGAGCTCGATGATGAAGGTTTGTCCGCAATGAGTCCTGTGCCGGGGGAATAGCCCATTGTCGAAAAGTATGATATTCCCCTCGCCGGGCAATCCTTTCTCTATCATCTCAGGTTCGTGACAATGGGAGAGCCCACCTTTGTAATGGTGAGTCCACTCCCAAACTAATTTTTTTGTCTCTTTATCCACTATGTACACAGTGTCAATGTTTCTCGGATTGATGATGATATTTCCGGGCCTGAACCTTTTGTCGCCAGCATCATACCATTTGTTTTCCGGAATAGGGCAAATTGTATTCATGTGTATCCAATCTCCTGGCGGAGTGACTGGCGAAAATCTATTCAGATCCAGATGGTTGTAGGCATGCCATTCCCAAACAATTTTCTTGTCCGGCGTGATTTCATAAATATCCGCACCTCTCTGTATCTCTTCGCTTCCTCTTTTTCGAAGTGGCCACCAGGGAGCAATCTCTACATCTTTGACCTTCTTTTGAAACTCCTCTGGAATCTTTTTGTGAGCAAGTAATAACCTGTTATTGTTAGGTAGCCAGCGCATATCATTTACGGAATCAATGCCCTCATGCGTCCAAACGATGTTGCCATCCCAATCATACTCGAAGATCTTTTTATCCGGCCCAACATAGAGCAGATGACCGTTAGGTAGGAGTCTGGATCTTTTGTTATTATGAGGAATAACCTTCCATTTGTGGACCACATTCCCATTCATATCAATTAAACGGACATCGTCGGGGTTTACACTTTTTGCCCTGACTTTGGTTAATGGGTGATTACCCAAATCTGAGAGATCGGAAATCAGGATATAACTGTTGTAGCATTGATCGGGTTTGTAAATCGTAGTTCCGGTGGGAAATACCGTGGGATAAGAATAGGCAATAGCCAGCGAGATTATTAATCCAATGGTCAAGAATGTGATATTTTTGTTGACACTCATTCATTCCTCCTTACTTTTTCCCTTTTTTGTGGATTCTATATTTTAATAAAAACCATGATTATAGAGCAATATGTGATTTCTAGTCTGGCTTGTGCATCTTATTGATAAAAATGAACTTAACCTTATATACATTCAAATATTGGGCTAAAAACAGTGTTTTCCCTTATAAAATGGGCATTTTAAGATCAGAATGCATATTCCGGTCGAAAGTAGACATTGATTCCGATTCAAGATCGCCACTGATTCCGGAGCAAAGTAGACACCGATTCCGGTTGAAAGTAGCCACTTTTTCCCGGATTCCGGAATCCAAGGTATCCGAAGCGACGCTGGATAACTTAAATGTTGTAAGCCATCATATTCCTTCTACGAAAGAGAGGAGGAGAAGATGGCACAAAAGAGGTTATTCATGCGTAAAATCAAAGAGATCCTACGCCTGAGACATGAGGCACAGCTTTCCTATCGGGCTATAGCCAGGGCTTGTTCTGTCAGCAAAGATACTGTAAGGGACTATCTGTGCAGGGCATCAGAAGCGGGTTTGAGCTGGCCTTTGCCAGAGGAGCTTACGGAGGAGGACCTGGAACGGCAGCTTTATCCGATTGAGATTAACCTTGGGGGAAAGCGTACTCTTCCCGATTGGGCCGAGATCCATCAGGAACTACGAAGGAAAGGAGTCACACGTCAGCTTTTATGGGATGAATACAAAAGAGGCGAAGCGAACCCTTACGGCTATTCCCAGTTTTGCGAGCTCTACAATCGCTGGGCCAAGAAGTTGGATCCTGTGATGCGGATAACGCACAAGGCCGGCGAGAAGCTCTTTGTTGATTATGCGGGATTGACCATTGTGTATAAGTGTCAGGCTACCAGAGAGATGAGGGAAGCTTCTGTGTTTGTAGCGACTCTGGGAGCCAGCAGCTATACCTATGCCGAAGCCCAGGAGTCACAAGCCATGAAATCGTGGATTGGAGGCCATGTGCAGGCTTTTGAGTTCTTTGGTGGTGTGACGGAGATCCTGGTTCCTGATAATGCAAAGACAGCCATCACTTCTCCCTGCCGGTATGAGCCTGATATAAATCCTACATACCAGGATATGGCCGAACATTACGATACGGCGGTTATTCCTACTCGAGTCCGGCATCCCAGAGATAAAGCCAAGGTAGAGACAGGGGTGCAAGTGGTGGAGTACTGGGTCATAGCTCCTTTGCGTAATAGGCAGTTCTTCTCTATAGAGGAAATTAACCAGGCGATAAAAGAAAGGCTCGAGGCTCTCAATAACAGAGAGATGCGCCATCTGGGAAAAAGCCGGAAAGAGCTGTTTGAAGAGCTGGACAGACCGGTTCTCAAGGCCTTGCCTGAAAGGGTGTATGAGCTGGCCGAGTGGAAACGGGCCAAAGTCTCGATTGATTATCATGTCGAATATGGCGGCCATTACTACAGCGTTCCCTATCAGCTTATACACAAGAACGTCGATATCAGGGCTACAGAAAACATCATTGAGGTCTTTTTGAAAGGAAAAAGGGTCTCATCCCATAAAAGGGATGAGGCCAAAGGCCGGCACTCCACACTGCCAGAGCATATGCCGGAGGCTCATCGTAAATACGCCGAATGGAACCCGGAGCGTTTTATCCGCTGGGCAGAAAAAAGCGGATCAGCTACTGCCCAGATGGTCAAAAACCTCCTCTCTTCCAGGAAGCATCCTGAGCAGGGCTACCGCTCCTCGCTTGGTCTTTTGCGTCTGGAATCACGATATGGAAAAGAACGCCTGGAGGCCGCCTGTCATCGGGCTCTTTCCTTTGGACTTCACTCCTATAAAGGCGTTAAAAACATCCTGGAGTCAGGACTGGATAAAGTCACACCGGAAGAACCAATCTCAGTCGCTTCGAAAACCCATGTCAATATCCGCGGGACTAAATACTATTCGTGAGGAGTGAAAGATGCTAAGAGAGCCACTCATGTCGAAACTCACTTCTATGAAGCTCTGGGGTATGCTGGAAGGCCTTCGTGAGCAGATAGAAAACCCACAGTACAAGAAACTGTCCTTTGAGGAACGCCTAGGCCTGCTCTTGGACCGGGAATGGAACTTGCGGCAGGACCGGGGACTCAAACGCCGCCTCCAGGTCGCTCGTTTCAGAGAAGGGGCAGTGATGGAAGACCTGGAGCTCTCCACAAAACGAGGACTGGATAGAAGCCAGGTTCTCTATCTTGCCCAGGAAGACTGGATCCGAGAAAAGCTCAATGTCATCATCACAGGCCCTACAGGAGCAGGCAAGACCTACCTAGCTTGCGCCTTAGGTACCTCAGCCTGTCGGAATCACTTCTCTGTCCGTTATTTTCAGATGTCCCGTCTCCTGCAAAAAGTAACCCTATCTCATGCTGATGGATCCAATCCAAAATTACTAAACTCCCTGGCAAAAGCTCAGCTGCTGATCATAGATGATTGGTTGAGAACATCTCTCACTAAGTCCCAAACTAACGACATCCTGGAGATAATCGATGATCGCTATAAGCTGAGTTCCACAATACTGGCCACCCAAGTCCCTGTGACTGACTGGCACGAAAGAATGGCCAATCCAACGCTTGCCGATGCGATCATGGACAGAATCGTTCACAATGCCTATAGGCTTGAACTGAAAGGAGAATCTATGAGAAAACGTGTATCAAACTTGACTCATGATAGCCACAAGGAGATATAATGAAATCCCAGCGTCGCTTCGCTCCGACAGGTGGCGAGTTTACTCCGGAATCAGTGGCGAGATTCATCGGAATACGCATCAGAATACTGTAAACGCACAAATTTAGAAAATAATTTCTTAAAGCGGGTATTTTTGTGCTAAAATTGGCGTTCTAAGAGAAATAATTAACGTTAAATTTTTATTAATTCATTTAATATCAAAGGGTTAGATAAGCCAAACTAGAAATAGTAAGCATGGAGAAATCAGAGAAAAATTTCAAGGAATACCTAGGGCCGGTTTTAATTCTAACCTCAATATTTTCCATTAATTTTATGGCCCGGATTATTCTGGCTCCGCTGCTTCCTGTGATCGAATCTGACCTGGGCCTCAGCCATACAGAAGCGGGCTCACTTTTTTTGTTGATCTCTGCAGGATACTTTCTTTCGCTTTTAAGCTCCAGCTTCATTACGTCTATCATTTCCCACAAACGAACAATATTTCTTTCATTTTTCGCTCTGGGGCTCGCCCTGATAATCACATCACGAACACAGGGACTATGGGGTATTCGCCTAGCACTCGTGTTCGTTGGCGTGGCAGCAGGTCCCTATCTCCCCTCTGGAATCGCAACTATCACCACACTGGTCCACAAGCAACATTGGGGTAAGGTGCTGGCCATTCATGAGCTGGCACCGAACTCAAGTCTTATATTAGCCCCATTGATCGCTGAAGCCGTTCTTGCCGGTTTCACATGGAGGAGCACCTTCATCGTCCTGAGCTTGGCCTCTATCATCATGGCTGGAATATTCGGTATTTTTGGACGCGGTGGCGAATTTCGCGCTGAGACTCCCAATACAGAGTCATACAGAAGGCTTTGGAAAAATCCCTCTCTCTGGATTTTGGTAATTCTTTTTGGATTGGGAATTGGCATTGTTTTTGGAGTTTTCAGCATGCTTTCGCTCTATCTCGTGATAGAGCACGGATTGGAACGAAACTGGGCGAATACGCTCATCTCCATATCCAGAATCGCCAGTCTGGGAGTCGTTCTCATCGGAGGCTGGGCAACGGACCGTTTTGGATCGAGAAAAATCTTAACCCTTGTCTTGGTCATGACCGGGGCATTGACACTCGGTCTCGGCATCGTCCCCACTTCATGGATTGCCGTGATCATTTTTCTCCAACCGACAATCGGAGCATGCTTTTTTCCTGCGGCTTTGTCAGCGCTCTCGAATGTCAGCTCACCAAGGGAGAGAAATCTGGTAGTCTCGCTCACAATACCACTCTCATATATGATCGGTGCCGGCGCTTTTCCCGCATTGATCGGACTGATCGGTGATTTGAAATCCATCGCTCTTGGTATGGTTTTGGTTGGCGCCCTCACTCTGGGGGGTGCCCTTCTTCCTCGCTATCTAAAGTTCTACGATCAAGACTAACCCTGATGAACCTGTATTGTCCATTTCAGGAGATTCAAGACCCATCATTAGCAAATCTATGGAAAATCTAAGTTTGACAATTTCCACCAAAACCTCTATTTTTATAGATTATAAAGACTAACAACGTGGTTTTCTTTATCCCATGTAACTTGTCCTCTTGAAATCATTCACACCCATAAGGGAATCATTTTAAGATAGAGCTGGAGCTAAACATGACTTCTAACGCCAATAATAAACAGAAATCATCATCGAGTTCTGACTGGTTTAAGAATATCGCCCGATTCGAAAAACCAACTCTTCGTCAGTCCATCTGGCAGATCATAAACACCCTCATACCCTACCTCGTTCTGTGGATCATCATGCTCTATGCCATGAAAGAAGGCTATCCTTATTGGATGATTCTCCTCTTGTCCGTACCCGCAGGGCTGTTCATGGTCCGCCTTTTTATTCTCTTTCATGACTGCACCCACTGGTCTTTCTTCTCATCTAAGCGGGCAAACAGTCTATTCGGATTCTTCTCTGGCATTCTTACCTTCACCCCCTACGCCAAATGGCAAGCCTCACATTGGAGGCACCACGCCACTGTTGGGGACTTAGACCGCCGGGGCTCAGGGGATTTCTGGACGATGACCAAAGAGGAGTATTTAAAGGCCCCAAAATGGCTGAAATTCGTCTATCGTCTTGCCCGCAATCCCTTTGTTATGTTCATCCTGGGTCCTATTTTTGTCTTTCTTGTAGCCCAGCGCCTTCCCATACGCTATAAGACCAAAAGCGAACGAAACAATATATACCTGACAAATCTCATCATTCTGGGAGTCGTGGTTGCTGTGGGATATGTTTTCGGATTCTTGAATTTTCTCCTCGTTCTGCTCCCCATTGTGTTTGTGGGCGGAATGTTGGGATTCTGGCTGTTCTACATCCAGCACAATTATGAGGGCATGAACTGGATGCGGCATGAGGGATGGAATCGGAAGACGGCAAGTCTGGAAGCATGCTCCTTCTACAAACTTCCTAAGGTGCTGCAATGGTTTACGGGTAGTATAGGTTTTCATCATGTCCATCATTTACGACCGATGATTCCTAACTACAATCTTGAGAAATGCCACAATTCCGAAACAATTCTGAAAGAGATCAAACCTCTTACAATGGCTCAGAGTCTGCGGGCCCTCGACCTTCATTTATGGGACGAACATAGAGGAGAATTGATAAGCTTTCGTGAACTCAGAATATCGCCAGCTTGATACTTAGCTTCGGATATCATCTCGGAAAGGAATATAAATGAAGTCCAACCTGCCGGTCTATGCCAGAGAATTCATGAAAGATCTTCCCTGGCGGACGCGTCTTTACTGCCGCTTCATGTTTGTGCTTGCCGATATACTCGGATTCTGGCGGCGTCCGAAAAAACTGGATCCGGATCCGGTGAACTGGCCCAAAGGCCCGCTTCCTTCCTATTGGTTTTATAAATCGAAAAAGCACATCCTCCTTCCGGAAAAGGGAAGTCACCTCGATACATATTTCAAATCCCATCAAGAAAGGACAGGGCCATTTTTGCCCTCAGATTTCAATGAGGAAAAAAGAGCCCGCTTGAGTTCGGTGGGTGATTTGATGAATGCCAGCGGCACAGAGAATTCCGGAGGGAAATTCTATGCCAACGTTTCCGACCTTATTTTCAGAGCGGATGTCTCCATCGCCAATCTGGAATCAACGCTCACGAGCAGCGAAGTGCAAGAAACAACTTTTACCGCTGATGAAACGCCGACAATCAACGCCACACCAGAACAGTACAACGCCTTGAAGGGGCATGAAGGACGCCAGTATACCTTTTTACATACAGCCAACAACCATATCCTTGACTGTGGGATGGAAGGATTCGAGACCACCCACGATGTCATCGCAGCCGACGGATTCCACTATGTTGGGACCAACAGTAAGCCAGAGGATTATAAGAAGGGGCGTACCACAACCTCGAACGGCATCAAATTCGGTTTTGTCGCCGCCACCTACGGGCTGAACTGCCACCCCTATCCGGATGGCAAAGAGTGGCTGGTCAATCAAGTGCCCTTTCATAAGCAGAAGGGCCCAGTGGATCTCTCGCTGCTGGAAGAGCAGATAAAGTGGTGCCAATCTGAGGAGTGCGACTTTATCGTGGCTTCGCTTCACTGGGGATTAGAACATGAGCTCTACCCGCACAGCGAACAGCTGGATATGGCTCATTCGTTGATTGAATCAGGAGCTGACGCTATTTTGGGCCACCACACACACAATATCCAGCCGTATGAATTCTTCCAAACACAACGGGATCCGGACCGGATCGCACCGATAATATACGGACAGGGAAATCTTGCCTCCATCATGTCATCCCCTTTCAATGCTCTCAGCTTGATCGTCAATATAGACGTTGTCAAAGGGCATCACAATGGAGAGGAAAAAACTCTTATCAAAGATCTGACCATAATTCCGGTTATCCAGCTTGAAAAAAAGCTAGGGAATAAATTCTATCTCCAGATTCACAAGCTCAAAGACCTCTTGGATCGGGAAGACGAGGAGCTAAAATCGTATACAGCCAAAGCTGCTCGATACGCCGATTTAGCACTCGGGAGGAATTGGCGAAAATAAGAGGTCAGAATAAAGGCGCATGCGAGAATTGCTCATATAGACGGACAGGCGCAAATTCAATTATCAAAACTTAATCTGAAACCTATATCGTATTCGATTATCTTTTGCTATCCCGAATCTTATACTACTCCACCAGCCTAACAGGTACTCTAAAATCTAATCTAACATCAAATCAAAAACCCAACGTCTTTTTCCATGCGTACAGTTTTTCCAGGTCCACTACTATTCCGCCGCAGACAATGACCACAACGGTCTGGATATTTGCGATCACTTCAGTACGATCATAAGGCACAGCCAGAGAAGCGCCGCAGGCCGGCTCAACCAAAAATCTATGATCATCCAAGAATTGGAAGCATGCCGATACAGCTTGTTTATCCGAAACGACAACTGAACGGATATCATGCGTTTTATCCCATTCCAAAACCTTTGATGAGACTGTTTTGGCAGCTAGGCTTTTGGCTATGCTCGCAATTTTCGGCAGGGTCACCAAACGGCCGGCTTTCAATGTGGCAGATAATGAATCAGCCCCCTCTGTTTCGACGGCGATTACAGGAACATTCTGCCAACCATTCCTCTGCAATCCTTCATTCACTCCACAAAAGAGGCCTCCTCCTCCCACGGATAGAATGACGGCATCCGGTTTTTCAATTTGCTCGGCTATCTCGTCGATAACGGTCGCGTGCCCCTCCCAAATCAGGGGGTGATCAAAAGGAGAAATGTAGAGCCCCCCGACTTCATCTGAAAAATCAGACGCGTATTCATCGGTTTCATCCCAAACATCCCCCTCGACAATGACCTCGGCCTCTTGTTCTTCAATCTTGGCAATGGCATCAGGGGGTGTGGTGCTGGGCACAAAGACTGTTGTTTTGACACCGAGATTCCTTCCGGCGTAGGCCGCCGCATACCCGGCGTTTCCTCCAGAAGAAGAGATAAAATGGGTAAAGTTCTCTTTAACAGCATGCTGGCACAGATGTCCAATGCCTCTAATTTTAAAAGTTCCGGTGGGCTGCGTATTCTCGAGCTTCAAAAATACTCTAGCTCCCGCAATTTTGCTGATCGGACGAGATTCTATGAGCGGAGTGCGAATATGTAAAGACATCCTGTCCACCTCCTTTCTGTCTCTTAGAGCGTCATTTCGGCTTCAGAAACCCCTTCTGAGCCAAAAACCAGAAGACATTATCGCATTTATCTTATTGAATATAAACAATTTAAAGAGGATCGACCTAAATGACAACGAATTTTTTCTTATCGATTTTGCAGAGCCGGCGGATGATGTCCCGGCCCATATGAGCTGCGGGGGGCAACCCTCCGCCGGGATGTGTCCACTGCCCTATCATGAAGAAATTATCTAAACCGGGTAAAGTCTTCTTCAAGCCTTTACCGAATGTCATCCGGACCGTTTTTTTATCGATCATCCAGCCCTCGAAACTGGCGCGCCAGTTGCCTGTAAATCTCTCAAAGGTCATGGGTGTGGCCACATCGATGACCTCAACCTTTTCATCGAAACCCGGCCATCTTTTTCCCAATCGGTTGATAACCTGCTCGGCTATGTGCTGCTTCTCCGCAACATATTTATCCTTGTCGCCATGCAATGCCTTCCAATAGTCATACTCTGTCTGAAACAGCATGACAAAGGCCGATTTTCCGGCAGGAGCCATCGCGGGATCAAAACCATAATGCTTGATAGAAATGAAATCGTGAGCTTTTTTGGCAATGATGATGGGATCCTTGAGTTGGACATAGCAGGAATGCGGTTCATCTCTGAAATCACGCCCGACACCCAATGAAACGACGACAAGAGGCGGAAAGAGCTCAAATTCCTCGTAGTACCGCCTGATTTCGTCATCGATATATTTCCCCTCCAGCATCTCGAAGATAGTGGCATGCCCATCTGCGGCAGAAATGACGTAATCGGCCCGATGTTCACGGCCGTCAGCAAGCCGGACGCCTACAGCTCTGTTGTTCTCGACTAAAATTTTCTCAACCCTGGATTTGTAGTTAACCCGACCGCCCAGGCCGGTGTACCGATTTTCAATGCTTCGAGAAAATTCGAGTGATCCGCCGACAGGATATCCGGCATCCCGCATGTGAAGCCAGGCCATGGTGAGCACATTGACTATCATCGGACAGTCCTGCAAATCACCGACTATGACTAGTGGAAAGGCAAACCGGAGAAAGGGATCTTTGAATTTCTGCGCATATTCTCCGACGGTGATCTTTGAATACTTTCGTGCCAGACCCATAAATGGGAGTAACTTCAAATATAGGCCCGCACTCTTTAGCGTGTTCCCTATCCCTTCCGGTGGAACCACTGGCATGGTGCTCATGAAGGTGCACCGGCGCACCGCATTGGCAAATTCCTTGATCGGTGCGGAATCTTGGGGAGAAAGACCCAGCAGGTGGCTTTCGAAGCGATCGATATCGGTATAGACACTCAAGGTTTTGCCTTCGCTATCTTCAATACACTGAAAGACATCATGGTTGACGATCTCACGATTCTGCAATGCCCCCAGTTCTCTCCAGATCTGATTAAAACCGCTATCAGGGTTGGAACCCACCAGCCAGTGGATGCACCCATCAAAAGTGTAATCCTTTCGCTTCCAAGATGTACAAAGTCCTCCGGGCAGATTGTGCATCTCGAAAATCTGGGTTCTGTACCCGTTCATCTGGCCGTAGCAACCCGCGGACAGCCCTGAAATTCCTGCGCCGATTATGATGACTGATTTATCATCCATACTTCACTCCTAAATTCATTATTCACAAAATGCCTATGGAATCAATATTGCGAGCAAAGTGACAGCGAGATCCGTCCTTCCATCCCTTCCCAATCATCTTCGGATCCAATATTCGACAGCGAGGTGCTCCCTATGGCAATGATTGCTCCCCGATAAATCGGCTCCAGCCAGCACCCATAATCAATTTTCAGATTTATGCTATTGATCTTAAATCAATAAGCGAGGCCCAACCGCGTTTAACAATGTTTGGACCGAGACAAATATTGCCATGGTGTCACCCTTTTTGCCCCTTGACCTGTAACTTTTGTCTGTGATAGGTTCATCATAGCATAGCAACGGCTGATACCTCATACAAAAGGTGGTGGATCTGTGGCAAATGACAACTTGAAAGTCAGAATGTCTGCGCATGCACCAAAAAAGACATTTTTGTTAAGGAGGATCCCATTCTTCATTCTTTTCTTCTTTGCGTGGATTTTCATCATGGGAACAGTGCTTGGATTCGCGGCACAAGAGGACTCCTGTTCCAAGCCAAAGGTGGCTGTCACATTGGACGAAATCATAAACGCGGATCAATTTTACGGCAAATTGAACAAGGATTATGAGCCGCAAGAGAAAGAGGAGTGGCTGAACGAGATCCAAGACAGCGTTATGGCTGAGCTCGTCAAAAATTCCCCGGATATAGAATTCGTCTCTGCCAGCAGCGGTATTACCAAGGATTGCGATTATTATTTCGTTTATAAGCTCGCCATTATGGGAGCGGGAGAGGATAAAAAGATAGGGGAACTTTTGGTCAGCGAGTATACAGCCTATTATATGCGTTCAAAATTGGCTGTCAGCGATCGCTGTGAGCTGAATCCTAAGTATGGACTGTGGTCAAAAATCACGAGAGACGACCGCGATATTTACTATACCATAAGGCGCAACATCGCAGCCTACGGTAAGATAGGTAACCGGATCCGGGAACATGAAAAATCCCATCCCGTACCGCCAAGAGGTCCGGAGATGGAGGTTTCACCGGACCGTGATTATGTCTCACCGCTGAAGGAAGAAAGAGAATTGAAACTCAAGATCGACATCACGAACTGCCGCGGCGAGGTGGTCTATGATAAAAATCACGGACAGGTCGTGAAACTGCCTCGATATACCGAACGGGGAGAGATCAAACCCACCAAAGGCTTTCCTCAAGAGGTGCGTTTTTCAGGCAATAGTGTGCTTTTGATCATCGTCAGGCCGGTGGGAGCCTCCGCCACCTACACCCTGAAAAAGGGATTGAAACCCGGAACAGACCGCGTCAATATAGAAACATGCGGGATCGATGACTACATCTTTCAAGAAGAGGAGATCCCGATCAAAGGCCTGGAAATAGAAGTGAAACCGGATGCAAGAGAAATATGCGCGGGCGAAGAGAGCAAAGTCAGGATCCATCTGAGAAAGGTCGACACAGAAGGCAATGAAGAACCAGTGGGCGGAAGAAAAATCGATGTCGAGACTCAAGGCCTTGTGGACGGCCAGGTCTCGCCGACCGGTGAGGTCATAACCGGCGGAAACGGCGAGGCGGTTCTCTCCTACCACTCCGGAAAAAAAGATAAAAGAGTCGTGTTCAAGGCCAAGTTCCAGCCGGAGGATTTTTCCGAATCCGTTCGAGATGAAGCAGCTGTTCGCGTGGATCCCTGCAAGTGGGACTGGGTGGGCACAATCCAGTATGACCGTAGCGTAAGTTTGGTAAGCTCGGGCAGCGGGGATCATATACGAAGAAGAATCATCACCCACACCATGAGTCTAAATTGCAGGCTTAAAGAGACGTATTCCAATGACGATAAGATTGAATATGATGGGACCGTTCAAGGACCCTATACCATTTCTATCGACTACCTTAACAGAGGAACGGACGAAAACGGAGTTCTCTTCGAAAATGGTGAGTTTACCCCTGCGAATTGCACCGGCAGCATCGACAGGTCCTACAATCCCAAAACCAAAGAAGGTTCAGGAGTAGCCATCGAGCTCGATCGATTCTCGAACAAATACGTAGTCAGAGTGTCCCAGGCTTTTCGCTGCAGCACCATTCAATTCCTGCAAGTCAACGGCCGGCCGCCTCGTGAGCATGGTAAGCGGAGATTTGATGTGATAATGGAAAGGGAAGGCACAACAGACAGGAAAACAATCAAAGGATCCTGGCAAACATCCCCCTGTACAATAGAAATGATCCGTCAACTCCAATGGCCTGTGGTATCCAATGGCGTCGTGCCAGGCACAGTCTACCCATGCGGCGAAAAGTGGACCTGGAATTTCCGCCATCTGAAACGCAAATAGCTTTTTTCGGGGACTAATGCCCAAATCGGTTATACTTTTTTAGCACCGTGATGAGGCGGTCCCGGGGAAGGGCGTAGACTGTGTTGCCGTTGATGCCAGTCATGGTCTCTGCCGCAATAAGGGCGTTCACGATGGCCTCTTCTGTGGCTTGAACTGTGGCCAGAAAGAGCGGCGAAAGAAGATCGTTGGGCAGCATGTCCACTTTGACCACTTTCTTTCGGCCGGCAGCCCTGGGATTGGCTGTCGAGAAGGCGATGAAGATATCACCGGAGGTGTTGCTTCCGAACCCGCCCAGCTTAGAAATGCCTACAGGGACACGTCTGGCCAGGCGTTTGAGCTGGTGAGCGACCAGTGGAGCATCCGTAGCCACAATGACGATGATCGATCCGCCAACACCGCAATCCGGAATATCCGTATCATGCCTCTCGGGCATGAGATCAGGGATTTCTTTCCCCACCGGAACGCCGGCAATCGTCAGCGTATCCCGGCTCCCGTAGTTGGCCTGGACGAGGACGCCCACAGTGTACCCGCCCCATTGATCATCCAATATCCGGGAAGCGGTACCGATTCCACCCTTGAATTGATGGCAGACCATACCCGTGCCGCCACCCACATTCCCCTCGTTGACATGCCCGGAACCGGCGCTGTCCAGAGCTTGGAAGACATGTTCCTTGTTCACATGAAAGCCGTTGATGTCATTGAGGCTTCCGTCATAAGTTTCGGCCACAACCGGCAAAGCCCAAAAAATATCTCCATATATGGGATCGTACAATTTATTCTGATGCTGCCAGGCGATGACGCTGTCCCGGACTACGCCGACGCTATGAGTGTTGGTGATCATCACCGGTCCTTCCAGGAATCCGGACTCCTCCACCCAGGTCGTCCCCGTCATTTCTCCGTTCCCGTTCAAGCTGTACCAACCTGCAAATACGGGATCGTAGGACTTGCCGCGCGGGAGGACCGCGGTCACACCTGTTCGGACCGGACCATGCCCCACCACCAATGGCCCCTTTCCCGAAATCAGTGTCACATGCCCCACTTCAACGCCTTTGACATCCGTGATGGCATTGTATGGGCCTGTTTTTCCATCGAAGGGAATCCCCAAATTGCGTGCTCTTGGTTTCTCCTTCGCCACAGCAAAGTGCGCC
>Ga0180431_10002471_pt1 | contig 24762 bp, 17 predicted proteins | sample SS_ome_11_FD_132459 | JGI IMG/M metagenome (GOLD analysis project Ga0180431, IMG submission 132459) | Hypersaline lake sediment archaeal communities from the Salton Sea, California, USA - SS_1_MS_1 metaG | ecosystem: Environmental > Aquatic > Non-marine Saline and Alkaline > Hypersaline >... | reverse complement strand
GAAAGACCGCCGATCAAAAAAGCGTAAGTCAACATTCGACCGACAGCACGAAAGCAACACGGCACGGAGCGGCATCGGGAAGATTCTCATTAGTACACACCAGGCAGGTAATTGACAGGGCCGACCAACTGGCACAGCGCCTAAAACTCCAGCGTGGGGATTCGCAACGCCTGGATAGGCTCGTTGGTAATCTTTCGGTGCTGAAAGAGCGTCTAAATCCCGATGCATCGCAAGAAACTCGCAAGTCGCTGTACTTCGAGGCCCGTGGACTGCTGCGGCGGATAGCTTTCTGCAATCCGTTGCTCGATTTCGACAAGATTCTCTTTATCAAGCGGCACGACTCGGTCGGCGTCTTCCACATGTGCGACCAGTACTACGGCTGCAACGCAAAACCCGGCGGGGGAATCTTCGTCCTGTCTAACCCCTTCGGCGATAATCCAAAACTGACCAACATTCTGGAGAATTCCATCGTCGAGCGCGGCAGGCTCAAGGGCGACAACCTGTCAACCGGCACGTTCCTCTCGCCCGAACTGTCATACGACGGCAAGACAATCCTCTTTGCATACTCACAAGCCAAAGCATACGAGAAGTACCGGGGTAAAGAGGCATACGAGTGGAATCCGGAGATCTGCTATCATATCTTCAAGGTCAACGTTGACGGCACCGGACTCGTTCAGTTGAACGACGGCCCGTGGGACGACTTCGATCCGTGCTTCCTTCCCAACGGCAGGATAGTGTTTATCACCGAGCGTCGCGGCGGATATCTCCGCTGCGGCCGAAACTGCCCCGTCTATACGATGTACTCCATGGAGCCGGACGGAAGCGACATCATCTGCGTGAGCTTTCATGAGACGCACGAATGGCATCCGAGCGTGGACAACGACGGCATGCTCGTCTACACTCGCTGGGACTACGTCGACCGCGATACGAACGTCGCCCACCATATATGGACGAGCTATCCCGACGGCCGCGACCCGCGTTCGTTCCACGGCAACTATCCGGCACGCCGCGAGAGCCGCCCCTGGATGGAAATGAGCATCCGCGCGATTCCCGGCTCGCATCGCTATATCGCCGCGACCGGCTCGCACCATGGCAACGCTTTCGGCTCGCTGATCATGATCGATCCCCGCGTCGAGGACGACCGGGCCATGTCGCAATTGACGCGACTGACTCCCGATACGCCCTTTCCAGAAGCCGAGGCCAGGCCGATTCGCAATTACATGCGGTACGGCACGCCGTGGCCGCTCAGCGAGGACGATTACCTGTGCGTTTATGATGCGGACGCGAAGAATCGCGGCATTTACTGGATCGACCGCTTCGGCAACAAAGAGCTGCTCTATCGCGATCCGGCTATCTCCTGCCTGAGCCCGATTCCGCTGCGCCCGCGACGCAAGCCGCTGGCGATTCCCAGCGGGACCGTGCAAACCGCCAGGGACATTGCCAAAGCAGGCGGCCGAGTACCACAGGAAACCATCACAGTAGTAAACATGTATGACAGCGATTTTGACTGGCCCGAAGGCGCAAAGGTAGCCGCGTTGCGCATCATGCAGGCGCTGCCCAAGACAACGCCTCCGCCGAACAAGCCTCGCATCGGCGTCGCCAATCAGACCAACGCCCGGGCAGTTCTGGGGACCGTGCCGGTCGAGCCGGACGGCAGCGTTTATTTTGAGGCTCCCGTCGGCAAAGCGATCTACTTTCAGGCGCTCGACGAGCGCGGCATGGCCATCCAGTCGATGCGCTCGGCAACATACGTCCATCCGGGCGAGCAGATGACCTGTTTAGGCTGCCACGAGCATAAGCATCGAGCCTCGAAGCAGCCGACGGCAATGGCACTGGCGCTGCGGCGTAGGCCGTCGAAGATCCGGCCGGACGTGGACGGCTCGAATCCGTTCAACTACGTCCGGCTCGTTCAGCCGGCCCTCGACAGGAACTGCGTCTCGTGCCATCAGGAGAAAAAGACGCTCGACTTAACCGGCGTAGTAGAAGGCAAGAACGGCTGGAGCCGCTCATACAGCAACCTGGCCGGTAAGTACGGCTTCTACTTCAACGTCTCCAACGGCTCGATAAACGACGATGTCCACGGCGGAAGCAGGAGCATCGCGGGCAAATTCGGCGCCCGAGCATCCGGCCTGCTAAAGTTCATGGATGAGCGGCATTACGGCGTAGACCTCTCGAAAGAGGATTTTCACCGCCTGACGCTCTGGCTCGACTGCAACAGCGAGTTCTACGGCTCATACGAAAACACAGTCGCCCAGGCCAAAGGCCGGATAGTGCTCCCGACGTTGGACTAGCCCGCCCGGCCGGAAGACCGGCGCCACCGAGCGGCGCAGCGGCGTTTGGCAATAGGGGGTCAGTCTGGCCCGTGTCCAAAGCGGCTCAGAATTCGTATGCTCCCATATCCACTCTGCCGTCTCCAATCCGCGGATTCCCGTCAAGGTCGGTCTCCTCCGAAACGCTGTCTGGGTCACCGGCATTCACACAGGGTGAATCGCCCTGCAGTCGGTAGTCACCATTGGCAGGATCCAAGAACAGCGGATCCGCATCTATGTTACCGTTGCCAGCATAGCCTCCTTGGACGTCGCTGTGCGAAACCGTAACAGCCCCTTCACTCTTGACCTGTTGAGGGGAATTGCCCCAGACTATAGAATTCGCTATCATGATCCTGCCACTGGTCTGATCCAAAGCAGCACCTTCAGCCGATGAATTGCCCACGAAGGTACAACTAGTGAATTTGGGAGAGCTTGACTGTGTATAGGATTTCCTCCAAGTGCAGAACTTATTCCACTGAACACAGAAGTAGTGCCCCGTGAGCCAGTCTCGTTCCCATCGTACACAAATGTCGTGGCATACTTGTCTGCAAGACGGGTCATGCCACATTATCCAGTCGCCCGAGTAGGGATCCCATCGTTCGGTCCATGGTTGGCATGATCGAGACCCCGTGGAGGAGTCCCCATTGACAGCGCCCCCCCACACCCTGCGCGTGGTTGCCTGCAAAGAGGGAACTAGTGATGGTTGGGCTGCTACCGCTATTGAAAATAGCGCCTCCGTCACCAGTGTTGGCATCGGGAACACCGGCGGAGTTGGCTATGAAAGTGCAGCAGGCAATCGTTGGATTGCTGTCATAGTTGTAGAATGCGCCGCCCTTGGAGACTGCAAAGTTGTCTCTGAACACACAATTGCGTATAGTCGGATCACTGTCGTAACTGCAATTGACGGCCCCTCCTTTGTCATGGTAGCCATTGATTACCGTAAAACCGTCAACGACGCTGGCAGACGTTTCACGGGTGTGAAAGTAGAAAGCCCGGTGGCGCTCATCAGAAGATGCCTGACAATCGATGATGCACGCATCCGGACCACCTTCGCTAACGAGAGAGATCGCCTTTCCTTTGAAATCGAGGTCGCGATTGCCCTCGCCGGCGTAGGTTCCGGCACGCACCACGATGATCTGACCGTCGCCGGATTTATTCAGAGCTTCCTGGATCGTTGAAAAATCATCAGGAACATATAACTTTGATGCCCGCAGCTCAAGGTCGCAGACATTGCCCACATTCGCGGTTCTATTCATGGACGTTCCGGTCCGCACTTTCAAGATCGGGTAGTTCGCGTCAGCCAGATCCGCGCTGACACTGTACTCAGTTTCGGATCGACACCCAATGAAGGCAAAAATCCCATTGGGATCGGTCTGGTCAGCGAGCAAGTCGTTGGGATCGTCGACAGATTGGGCGGAAACTGTGACCCCGGGCACCGGATTGCCCATCGAATCCAGCACGCGCCCGCTGACGATCTCCCCACTGTTCTCGGGGAAGATGTTGTAGATACAGGTGACAATCGTGTCGTAGCTCCAGTCTGATCTGACCTTAAGCCAGCAGCTGGGGCACTGACAATTAGGATCGTCTTCTGCGCATTGGCACCATTCGCAGTTGTAGGATATGTCGGGCGGAATGAGTTGATACCAGATCGCCGCACAGTCAGACGGGTAGCTCGATCCTCCCATGTTCAGATGATAGTATATGGCGGACGAATCGAAGCCGTATCCGTCGCATACCACCGAATGGCCACCGTCTTGCCCTTCTATTCCGAGGATCACCGGTCTTCCCGCGTCAAGGTTTGGATTGATCATTTGTGTCAGAGCCGCCCCAATCTCAACTGCTTTGCCGTCCTCGGCTTTGACCGCCGCGATTGCATTGCTGTAGTTGAAGGTTCGGGTCAGGGCGGTCGAGACTTGCAGAGCATCCGGAGGACCCGATCCATCGGGTGAATATTCCATCCCGATAGAGATGCCTGCGTCGTAGCAGAGAGCACCAATGGCCTTGAGTTGGTTCGCATCGCCGCATTCGGGCAGTGCGAACATATTTGCCCAGTCATAGGGCCCGCCATGGCCGTCCCCACCGCGTGTCCAGGCCTTTTCCGCTTGCCACTGTTCGCCGTATCTTACCCGTATGTCAAACTCCTGTTTGCCGACACCCTCCTGAGGCCATTGATAGTACCGCATCAACTGTGCCATCGACGTGGCCACGCAGCCCGACGGATAATTGTCAGGATCGCCATACGTACCGGATACCCCTGAGTATTCGGCCGGCACAAGATAATCGCAGGGATCGTCGGCATCGCTGGGCGGCGTGTAGAAATTGTAGCACGCGGCACGACTATCGGCCATATGAGTGCCCTTCGAATCCGTCCTCTCCGTCCAGCACGTCGTCTGGTCCCACCTGGTATTAAGCAGAGGTGCAACTCGCAGGTCGTCTATCTGGTCGGTTGTGATACTTGCCAGCAGCATTTCGGCCCGTAAAGCGATCCCCAGTTCGGTCAGACGCCGCCATTTCAATTGGCTTTCGGTCCGTTGGCCGTCTCCTGTAGCAGTCAAGATACCATTGGTGCTGTCCTCGATCATCGCGATCTGCTCCGACAACACGGCTGCAACAATCCGGCGCTTGACATCGTTGGTCACCATAGCCGCCAGCGGATTGTAAGGGGACGGGTCGTAAGTGCCGCTTTGAGCAAAGCCCATAATCGGCTCAACACGGTCGTCGGAAGGCACAATAACAAAACCCGAAGGGTCAAGTGAGACTATGTAGTACAGAACGTCCCCCATTTGAGTCGTGAAAGCCTCGACAACCGCCACATCTCGCCCCATCTCAGCACCGAACGGCCGCGGATCAGCTCTGAGCCAACCCCTGACGACTATGGCCGCTTCTTCCGGTGTGGCAGGTCGGGCCTCAAGGCTCATACAAAGAAATTGCGATGCGAAAAACAATGACATTAGGTAGGCAATGCTGTGCTTCATGGTCTGTCCTCCTGCATAAAGGTTCACTAAATCTCTGAAGGCAAACGCATCCGTCAGAGTCGCTTGGTACACTCAAATATTTCTTGTGTCAAGCTTTTTCCACATTTTTTGCGGGAGTGGAATTACAGCCTTAACAACTTGTGATTTAGGCACTAACCTGTGTGACTTGTGCGCTTTACTCTCCGGTTATTTTCTTGTTTATTGATTAGCCAGAGGTGACGGGTATTGAATTCTCCAAGGTACGGCAAGAAGACGGGCAAGTCGTTGCATTTCGTGCTTTACGATGCCTCGAATAAAACAGGTAAATGCCCGCCCGAAAAACCGCAGAAGCCGAGACAAATCTGACTTCCGCTTGGCGATTCGCGATAGTGCTGGCCGTTTAGTCCAAGTTTATGCTTAAACCATACGTAGTACTACGTATTTTTAGACCAACATCCTTGATTTTTTTAAGCCGGATTTTAATTCAGCCGACTTTGGCAGAAGCAATTGAATGTTTTTTCAAGATCATCTTATTAACTGAACGTTTGCAGAAATTTTGTTATTAATATACCCTCGAAACAATGACAATACCAAGGACAAAAGATCTCGGTCCGGCGGAAATGAGGACGGTAATCTTACTTGGCATAGGCATTTTGGCTGCTATCACAGGCCAGCCCAAGGAAAGTCGAGGCGCAAAGTCCAAGTGGTTTGAAGCTAATGTTTCATCAGTTATGATCCAAAAATCTATTTTAGATTATGCCGCCAATGCCGACTCTGCGAAGATCCGGGCTCTTGTGGGCAAGAATCTCGGTGACGAAAACACACGCCGAGTATTAAAGCTTAGCGTGATGAATTTGGAGGGAGCCTATTTCACGGCCTCGGATTATTATATCATCTCTATAAACAATGAAGGTCTTGCTACTATCAAAGTCACCGGCAGTAAAATCAATGCTCCGCACGGCTCATACTTGTTGCAGGAAAATTGTGACTGGGTAAAGCTGTAGCAAACCGCTCAGCTTCCGATCTGTTCCGATCGAATTTTACGGAAGAGTCATCAGCAGCGACTTCATCGCTCTGGTCATAGCCGATTGGTAATTTTGCGTGTCTGTGACGTGGAAAATGAAGCGGCCCTTTGAATTATTATCGCGTTTCCACTTTGTGATGCCGTTATCGTCACATGTGACTCTTATCTTGTCGAAAGTGAAAACCGGCGAGTCACTGTTTTCGTCGAGTGACAAGATCTCTCCATCAGATGAGACGGTGTAACCTGCCGCGTGGAAAAAGCCGCCCGTGCACCACATGTGTCTGTCCATACTCGCGAACCTGGAGATCAGGGTCTTATCTGCCGGCTCTTTGAGATATCGAAACCAATTGTGGTCCGTGTACCTGCCGAACATGTATGCGAAGTAGTTGCGGACCATATCCGACAAGTGAGGAAGTATCTCGCTCTGGCGAAACTTGTAATGTGTGCCGAATTCTCGTATCGGTCTTTCGCGGCGGTTCTCCATCTCCTCGAAGCACGGCATCCAGTAGACCGGACAGGGCAGATCGAAGATGGCCGCGAATGCGTTTTTATCCAGCGTCACATTATACTCGAGCTTCGATTCGGAATTCATCTTTGGAGAGCCCGTTCCGGCGTTGAGATAAATCGCGGCACATTTGCTCGCGAAAAGATCGGGTGCCTTCTTTCCCGCAATTGCGACGTCCCGACTCGATCCCAAGATGTTGATAACGACCGGATCGGGCGACCTTTCCAATACGTCGAGGACCATTTTGACTCCATGGTGATCGACCGGCGAAGCATAAGTCTGAGTATCATTTCGCGATTTTAGAGGCAGGCTCGATCCTACGGCGACAGGGACAGTGATTCCGGCAATCAGGTTCATCTGCGCTACGGCGGCGATATCGGGATTTCGCCCTTCGCCGCCACGCGGCGGATGATCGATGAGAATGCCTCTGAGATCAATATCGCCCCGGTGAGCCAGGGCATATACGCAGGAAAGGTCCCAGTGGTCGTCCGGGTCCATGTGAGGACGGAAGAGATCCGTAGCGTGCAGGACGGGCGTCTTCCTGTTGTTTTGCCGTGAATTATGTGAAAACGCTTGTCCTTGATCCACTACGGTTGTCGCCAGTCCGGCAGCCGCCGTGCCGAGAATTTGCCGCCTGTTCAGATTGTCCATTTTGCTTTACTCCATGATATCTTTCGATCTAAAACTAATCGTACCTTCCATTCCTGCACATTCAAGAAATCTTTACAAAGCAACGCACTTAATCGGATTCCGCCAATATCTTCTCTTTGTGTTTCTCGGCCGATTGTTGTATGATTGCCTTGTCTGACATTCACAACTGTTTGAGTCACGGTTTCGATTTAGAGTTGATAAAAGGATAACTATTATGAACAGACGTGATTTTCTCAAAGCATCGGGCGCCGGCGCACTTACACTGGCTCTTGGGTGCGCGGCAACTCCCTCTCCGGCATCAAGCAGGAAACCCAATATTATATTCATCATGGCCGACGACCTGGGATACGGGGAGCTCGGCTGCTACGGCCAGAAAAAGATCAAGACGCCCAACGTCGATGAGCTTGCCGCTCAGGGAATGCTTTTCACTGATTACTACACCGGCTCGGCGGTGTGCGCCCCGGCGCGCTGTAACCTTATGACCGGAATGCACGGCGGCCACGCTTATATACGCAACAATTCCGAGGTGGGCGGCTGGGATAGTTTCCGGGGGCAGTTACCCATACCGGAAGATACCGTGACCATCGCTGAGCTGCTTAAAAAACAAGGCTACGTCACCGGAGCCTTCGGCAAATGGGGTCTGGGCGAGGTAGGCTCCACGGGCGATCCGCTCAACCAGGGCTTCGATCGCTTTTTCGGCTACAACTGCCAGCGCCACGCACACAATCTGTTTCCGAACTACCTTGTCAGCGATGCGGGCGAAGTCAAACTCGAAGGCAACACTCGCGGCCTGACCGGCGAAAAGTACGCGCCTCAAATGATTGCCGACGAGATGCTGAAATTCATCCGCAATAACAAGGACAGGCGATTCTTCGTCTACTACCCGACCGTCCTGCCTCATCTGGCGCTCCAGGCTCCTCAGGAAGAAATCGATCGGTACAAAGGTGAATGGCCTGAGACGCCTTATAAGGGCAAGTCGTATCTGCCGCACCCAACTCCAAGAGCGTGCTATGCAGCGATGATCAGTTTTATGGATAAGCAGGTCGGGCGCATAATGAAACTGCTCAAAGAGCTGGCCCTGAAAGAAGATACGATTGTGTTCTTCACATCGGATAACGGCACGACGTATCTCAAGGAGCAGGTGGATTACGAATTCTTCGACAGCGTCGGCCCATTGCAAGGTCTTAAAGGCAAGCTTTACGAGGGCGGCATCCGCATGCCGATGATAGTTCGCTGGCCCGGCAGGATCAGGCCCGGCTCCAAGACCTCTCATGCCGCGGCACACTACGACGTTATGGCGACACTTGCGGAAATCGCAGGGGCTGATGCGCCCGATGACACCGACGGCACAAGTTTTGCCCCAACGCTGTTGTCGAAACCGCAAATGCAGAAGAAACCGGAGTATCTGTTCTGGGATTTCACCGGTTACGGTGGACAGTTGGCCGTTCGCATGGGCAAATGGAAAGGCATCAAGCAGAACGTTCGCAAGAATCCGGATGCGCCGCCGGAGTTGTACGATCTCGAAACCGACGTCGGCGAAACCAAGAATGTCGCGGCAGAATATCCGGCTATAGCTGCGAAGATCGAACGGATCATGCTCGAAGCCAGAAGCCGGCCTGCGATAGAAAGGTTCCGGTTCGGCCGGTATTCGGATTAGGTTATGAACGGCACACCGGCTAATACCGTGAAACTGTAATTGTGAGGGAGTACCTCGATGGCTATTGGCGATTCCGGCGATGAGATACTTGAGTTAGCGATTTCGAAGGAGATGGAATCCTATCACTTCTACATGGCGCTGGCGCGCCACGTCGATACGGCAAAGATGCGGGACGTGTTTGAAGAACTGGCCCGAGAGGAAATGGAGCATAAGGCCAGGCTGGAACTGGAGATTATCAAAATGGGCAAGGTGGTTCCGGGCCGCCAGGATCATGCAGGCCCTGATAGTGATTATATCCTATCGAGCGACGAGGCCCCGCTGAACATCGATTACAAGGACATGCTTCTGCTGGCAATGGAGAAAGAAGGAGCATCTTTCAGAACCTATGTGGATCTCGTGGCGAGAGCACGAGATGACCAGGCTCGCGAGTTGCTGCTGGCTCTGGCAGAAGAGGAGGTCAAGCATAAGCTTCGCTTCAAGAAAGAATACGACCTTCTACTGAAGTAAACGCCAACTTGACCAACAATCCCTGCCTTTGAAAATTCAAGTCGGATATTTGCATTTTCAGACAATACATGATAGACTATCGGTGGTCTAAAAGTTAGTCTGAAGACGGCAAGCATGAATATCACGCAAATCTTGATCCCCTGCCGCTTCAACCAGTTCCTTTGCTGAAAGGAAGGGCAGAAAATGAAACGAAAAGGCTTCACTCTGATCGAGCTGCTGGTGGTCATTGCGATCATCGCCATACTTATGGCTATACTGATGCCTGCACTTAATGCGGTCAAGGAGCAAGCCGCCAGTATCAGTTGTCGCAGCAATGTAAGGCAACTGACGATGGCGTGGATTATGTATAAGGACGAGAACGATGACGAATTGGTCAACGGCCATACCGGAGGCCCCGGCAGCGAGACCTGGATTACCATACCGCAAAATGCCGGAACGGCTCCTGTGGAGGAGAAGAAGAAATACATAATGGAAGGCCTGCTGTGGCCCTATATCAAGCAGATAGAAGCCTACCACTGCCCTTCCGACAAACGAGCGAACAAGACCCATTTCCAGTACGCTTTTCGCACCTATTCGATTGCCGGCGGCATGAATGGAGTCTCTCAAAACGGCGCGTGGCAAATCATGCCGTGTATAAAATACTCTGACATAAACAATCCGGCCACCAAGTACGTCTTTCTGGCGGAGCTGGACAAACGGGGATACAACAGGGGCTCCTGGGTAATGCATCCCAAATCGAGACAGTGGGTGGATCCCTTTGCCATCTGGCACAAAAGGAATACCAGCACGCTGGGTTGGGCCGACGGGCACGTGGATATGCAGCGTTGGTTCGGCGAAGGCCTGATCAAATGGAATGAGCAGGCCCTGTACAATCCTCAGAGTTTCAGCTTCTATCGAACTCCCAATCCGGATGAAGAGCTTAAGGATTTCGATTTTATGCTGAAAGGCTACTCCTACAGAGAGCTTCTGTAACGGCGTCGATCTCCGGCAATAATGTCACGCGAAAGATCGTCAACGTGAATATTAGAAACAAATTAGCTGTTCAAGAGAGGTGCGCACCATGAAACTGATCCGAAAAGTCACATTGTGTTTTGCCCTGACGTGTTGTCTGCCTGTAATCCTTGTTGGCTACGAGCTGCCGACAGCGAGTCCCGGGCAGGTCGGTCTCTCGGAGGAGAAGCTGGCAAAAACGCGTGCCGCATTGCAAAAACTCGTCGAGGAAGAACGCATCGCCGGCGGTATCGTCGTGGTGGCCAGCCGGGGCAAGGTCGCCCAGTTCGAGACCTGCGGCTTGATGGATATCGAAGATGAAAAACCCATGAATCGGGACACCATCTTTCGCATATACTCCATGAGCAAGCCGATAACAACCGTCGCGGCCATGATTCTGTTTGAAGAGGGCAAAATCAAGCTGGATGATCCAGTTTCGAAATATATCCCGGAGTTCCGGGATTTGAAAGTCGTCGCTGATCGAAACAGCGAAGAGGTCACCACGGTGGCGGCAGATAGACAAGTAACCGTACGAGACCTTATGAGGCATACCTCAGGCCTGACATATGGGATTTTCGGCAACACGAACGTCGATAAGCTCTATCGCAAAAGTATGGTGCTGGGGGCCGACAGCATGACCCTCGAAGAAATGACGCAGAAACTCGCCGAAATTCCACTGCTCTATCAGCCGGGGACCAAGTGGCATTACAGCGTTTCGACCGACGTGCTCGGTCGGGTAATTGAAGTGGCTTCAGGACAAAGCCTGGATATTTTCTTCAGCGAGCGCATCTTCGAACCCTTGGGGATGGAAGACACCGCATTCTACGTGCCAGCCGCAAAGATAGACCGCTTTGCAACAAACTACGGCCCGAAGCTTCAGGGTGGTCTTCGACCAACCGACAAGCCTGAGACAACACGATATGCGAACATGCCCGCCTTTTTATCGGGAGGCGGCGGACTCGTCTCGACCGCAGGCGATTACATGCGATTCTGCCTGATGCTCCTCAACAACGGCAAGCTCGGAAATACGCGACTGCTCAAAGGCAGGACGGTCAGGATGATGACTCGTAACCAGCTTCCTAAAAAGGCCTATCCAATTGGCTCGGGCGGGCGAGCCGGCATGGGATTCGGCCTTGGTTTTTCAGTGCGCGTCGAGCCAGGCAGCCAGGCCCCCGCTTCACGAGTGGGCGAGTTCGGCTGGGGTGGAATGGCAAGCACGCATTTCTGGATATCCCCGCGTGACAAGATCGCAGTTCTCGTGCTCACCCAGTATATACCCTATTCGGGTCGCGCCGAGAACGCTGTAAAACCAATAATCTACGATGCCATCCTGGATGGCAAGTAGCACAGGCGCGAAAGTACAAGCAAACAAGATCTTATACCTGATTCAAGCATAAACCGAACTCCGACCGGCGTCGGCATCGTTGCCCCTTCGCAGCTTCAAACGCAGGGCCGTCTCGGCACACGGCAATAAAAAATCGCCGCCCTGGGCACTTAATATTATCCCTGGAGCCGACTGCCCTTAAATACAAAGTCCGGAAATATCAAAGAGATAAGGCGAAAATGAAGGGTGTCTAAGGATTCTCCAGTCTCATTGCCCTAAAGCAAATCCCGGCCCATGCCGATAAAATCATAGATGGTTGCGTTGGCCGTTGTAGAGAGTGTACAATGGGCGAACTAATTTGTCGTGTTGAAGGAAGTACAAATGAAACGTGGGAAAACAGTCATAACTCTCATCTCGCTGTTGGTATTGAGCTGCGGGCAGCAACAGCAACAGCTCAAAGTGACCTTCCTGTCAGATCCACCGGGCGGAATGCTATACAGACAGAACGGTGAATCCTGGGGACCCTGCCCCAAAGTCCTCTGGTACGATCTCAGTGAAGAGGTCCTTGCCGCGGGGAAGCTCCAGGCCAAAGGTCTGGTAGTTCGCTGGCCGAGCGGTCCCGAAAAAAGAAGCGACGACACTATCACATTTCAGATTGATGGCAGCGATAAGCAATTTACTTTTGTCCAGGTCAGCGAAGCGAAGAGCGATCAGCAGACACCGGATGCGGATATAGAAATCGTGGCTATCGACAGAAGCGCAGACGAGGACGATACGGGACTGCGCGAAGAGCCGGATGAACCTAATGTACCAGTCACAAGAACGGTCAAGACCGAAGAGCCGATTGATGACAACGTGGTGGAGCAGGTCGATGACGCCCGGCAAAATCCCAGACAGGATCCCGAATTGCGCGACGAGCCGGATGAGAGAACAGTTCTGATTGCTGAAGCATACACGGCTGAAAATCGCAGCGAAGGCATAATAGAAATACCAAGCAACGCCAATCAAATCCGATCCGAGAGCGACACAGGGATTCGCGAGGAACCGGAAGGAACACAGACCGAGCGAATTGAGACGGCCGTAACCGTCGATCCGGCCAGGACCGTAAAACCCGAAATAGCCGAGGATCCGAATAAGGAAGCTATTCAGGTCAAGGTGCGGACCAAAGAAGAGGATATCGGAGATGGCGTGCTGATGAAGTTCTCCCTTATTCCCTCTGGGGAATTTTCCATGACACTCGGCATTGGCGAAACTGTAGGCGATTCCAATCAGAGTCCAACTCAGACAATACTGAAAATAAGATCTTTTTACATGGGTCAATGCGAAGTGACTCAGGAGCAGTATGAAAAAATAATGAGAGTAAATCCCGCGCGTTTCGAAGAAGATCCAAATCACCCCAATCGTCCCGTCGAAACAGTTTCATGGTATGACGCAGAGGCATTCTGTAAGAAATTGTCGACTAAGCTAAAAGTAACGTGTCGCCTTCCAACTGAAGCTGAATGGGAATACGCCTGCCGCGCCGGAACCAAAACAACGTATTACTGGGGAGACGATTTCGATAGCCGGTACGCACGGACAATTGTTGACCGCGAATCAGGCACGGATAATGTTAGGGCTCGGGAGCCTAATGGCTGGGATCTGTATGATATGAGCGGCAACGTGTGGGAGTGGTGCGACGACTGGTACGGCCAGAAGGAAAATTTCCGCATTCTTCGCGGCGGCTCATGGGGCAACAGCCCGCGTTACTGCCGATCGGCGCATCGTAATTGGCACACGCCGAATCACCGATACGACGATTGTGGATTTCGCGTCGTAATGGACGTTGAATCAGCCTCCAAGTAATGATGGCCGTAAATACCGTTGCCCTGGGGAGGAATCCGTGATAACCTTTGCTCTGTAAACTTGGCTTACAACGGAACCTCGGCGTCACGAACAAAACATCGGACGGGATGGACTATGAAAACGTATGAACAAATCAACGACCGCATCGAATCCGGCAAGGCCGTCGTTCTTACCGCCGACGAGATCATGGATTACGTGGAACAGAAAGGATTGGCGGCCGCGGCGGAAGAGGTGGACGTTGTCACCACGGCCACTTTCGGCCCGATGTGCTCATCGGGATGCGTGCTCAACTTCGGCCATTCCAAGCCGAAGATTCGCATGTCCGAGGCCTGGATACAGGATGTCCTCGTCTATACGGGTATTGCCGCAGTTGATGTTTACCTTGGCGCAACTCAACTGCGACACAACGATCCTGCCAATATGGACTACCCGGGCGAGTTTCGCTACGGCGGCGGCCACGTGATAGAGGATCTTATCGCGGGAAAGTCGCTGCAGCTTTTTGCATTATCCTACGGCACCGATTGCTACCCGCTGCGCGAAATCCGAACGTATTTCACAATCGACGACCTGAACCAGGCCATAATGCTCAATCCTCGAAACTGCTACCAGAACTATAACGTGGGGGTCAACAGTTCGCATCGCACGATATATACATATATGGGGGCTTTAGAGCCCGGGCGCAAGAACGCAAACTACTGCTCCGCCGGCCAATTGTCGCCGTTGCTCAACGATCCTTTTTGCGACACGATCGGCGTCGGCACCAGAGTGTGGCTGGCCGGCGCTCACGGGCACGTCTATGCCGAGGGAACTCAGCACGCCGGTGTTTGCGACAGAACGCCCGGCGGAGTTCCAAAAGAAGGCGCCGGGACGCTTGCTCTGACGGCGGATATGAAACAGATGCGGCGGGAATTCGTCCGCGGCGCAAGTTTTCGCGGATACGGAGTCTCGCTGAGCCTGGGCGTGGGGATACCGATTCCAATTCTGAACGAAGATGTTCTCAAACACACTTGTGTGAGAGATCGCGATATTTTGGCCCCGGTTATAGACTACAGCGACGATTATCCGAAGAACACCGGCAGAGTCCTCTGCCACGTCAATTACGAACAGTTGCGAAGCGGCCAGATCAACGTCGAAGGTAAAGAGATAGCAGTCGGCTCGCTCTCGTCGTACCATAAAGCGCTGGAGATCGCCAATCTGCTCGCCGACGAGATCAGACGCGGGGATTTCAGGCTCGCCGAGCCTATTCAGTGCCTGCCGAAAGACAAGACAATGAAACCGCTCTTAGTTAGAGAGAAACCGCTATGGGCCAGACAGTGACCAAGAAACTGATGCTTTTCTTACCGCGATGCGAGTGCGAGAAGCCGATCATTTACCACCTGGTGAAGGACCACAATCTCATCGTGAACGTATACCGCGCGAAAGTGACTCCCGAAGAGGAGGGCTACCTGGTTCTGGATGTAACCGGGGCCGAGGATGATATTCAGTCCGGCATGGACTTCGTAAAGACGTTCAACGTGACCATCAACTGTACCGGCAAGGGAGTGACATGGGATACCGAAGAGTGCACGCACTGCGGCTACTGCACCACCTATTGCCCCACCGGAGCACTACATATTGCCGATGAGACGACGCGCGAGGTGGCTTACGATGAAAAGAAATGTATCGAGTGCCTCGCATGTGTCCGCGCATGTCCCTTTGGCGTCTGCGTGTCGGCATTCTAAAGAAATAAATCCTAAATATGAAATCCGAAATCCGAATATCGAAATCCGAAACGAATTCAAAATACGAATGTCCAAAATTCGAAACGCGTTTCAAAGCCGGCACTAATCGTTTTGAACATCTGGATTTTGAAAATTCGAGATTGTTTCGAATTTCGGATTTCTAATTTGATTGTTTCGGATATGCCAGCCAGACGAACCTACCGACCCTTCACTCATCGAGAGGCGGTCTTTCGGATATGCTGCCGTTGTTTCGACGTAGTGACCGCTGAAATTATTCACCAGCGTCACGTACTTGAGGACTACATCAGTCACCACCATGAATTTAGAAGCTCCTTCGAGCCGATTGATTTGCACGAAGATGCTCCCGTGGTGGCACAACGCATGGCCCGCGCGGCCCGGCTTGTCGGAGTCGGGCCGATGGCCGCCGTCGCCGGAGCCATGGCACAGTGTGCCGCCGAGGCCGCCTTCGAAGCGGGAGCCGCCGAGGCCATAGTCGACAATGGAGGAGACATATATCTTAGAATCGCCGAATCTGCTCTGATCGGCCTCGGAACAGGCACGGCGGATGTGGCAAACCGGCTTGGGTTTTCACTTCGCCCCGCCGACACTCCTGTCGCAATATGCTCGTCGTCGGGTCAGATGGGCCATTCTAAGAGTCTCGGCAAGTGCAATCTTGCAACGGTCGTGGCGGCTGATGCCGCGCTGGCTGATGCGGCGGCAACACAGGCGGCAAACCTTGTCACAACAGCCGAGGACGTAGACGCCGCACTTGAACGCATCACCGCAATCGAAGGTATCGACGGTGTGGTAATCGTCAAAGATGACCGAATCGGGCTCGCCGGGAAGCTGCCGTCATTAGTCAAATTACAATGAACAGGTTCAAGCTGCAATCAAGAGGACAATCTATCACTTGTTACGCCGGCGCCGCCCCACTTCTCTAAGAGTCTTCACATCCTCAGGATGTATCGAGCCGTCAGGAAGCGGCCCGGTGTTCAACAATAAATTCGCGCCGATTGATGCGGCTTTGGCCAGCATTGTCACGACATCGTCGGCAGTTTTGTGCCTGCCGTCCAGCGATTTGTTGTAAAACCACTGACGCGGCTGGAGCGTGTCGCATATTTCAAGCGGTTTGTCGGATTTGTCCTTCCACTTGCGTTCCGGCGCCAGGAAATCCTCAATGCCCGTCACCCCCTGCTTATACGAGACGAGCGTTTGTGGTTGAAGGCGGCGGATGTGGTCGTACAATTCCTGAAGGCGAAACAGATGCACTTTCCCGGGACGCGAGTTGGGCACGGCTATCCCGTCCAGCCAGATTCCGGCGATCCGCCCATAGTTTGTGAGCAACTCAGTGATTTGGTTCTTCACAAACTCCACATACTTATTCAGATCGTGTTCTTCGCCGTATTTGTAGTGCGGCTCGTGCTTCTTGTAGACAGGGCGAGCCCTGCCGCCCCACCGCTCATTGTCGGGACCGTGGGGGTGTCGCCAGTCGCGACCGTGCGAGTAGTAATAGAAGATGCCCAGCCCCTTCTTCTGACATTGCTCGGTCAGCTCGGCCACGAGGTCCTTTTTGCCCGGAGTATTGGTGCTCTTGAAATCGCTGTGCCGCGAATCGAACAAACAGAATCCGTCATGGTGACGGGTAGTTATATTGACGTATCTCATGCCGGCTTCGAGCGCCAGGTCGGTAATGAAATCCGAATCGAACTTCTCCGCGGCGAATCGCTGCGCTACCTTGTCATACTCGGCTACCGAGAGCTTCTCGTTATACTGCAACCAGTCGTTTCGAGCCACTCGCGAATCGATCGTGCTCACCAGTGAGTTCGGACCATAGTGAATGAACAGTCCGAATTTGGCTTCTCGAAACCATTCCAACGCAGCATTGTGAGGATTGTCTCGATACGTCTTCTTGTAATTTGCAAGATAATCCGGAACTGCATCGCCGGCCCCAGTGGAAGCCCATAATGGTGCCGAAGCCGCGGTCCCTGCCGCTGCACAGCTCCATCGCATGAATTGCCTTCGATTCATCGCATGCTTTCGCATCGAATATCTCCTCACTATCAACAATTTTTACCTTTTGCTGAATGAAAAATCCAGAATCCGCAACGGTGTAGGCTGGTGTGGTTTCTCGGGCGTTTCCTGAACCATGATAGAGAGAACGCCCTGCTTCTTCCAGCGATAAACGTCTCCCAGCATCTCGTTAACAAAGGGGCCTCTTTCGCGATGGACAATTTTCCAGTCCTGCCATTTCGATCCAGATGTAGCCGCGGCTATCACAAGAGTTCCTTTGGAGTGAAGATGCCCGTCGGCCAATCTGGCATCCCTGCGGCTTGTGCCGAAGATCATGAAGGCGTTATCGGATGAATCCATAAAGATCTTCGGGCGACTTCCCGCCTGCCACGGCGTTTGTTGATGACTCCAATGACCATCCCGATCGCGCCAATAGTGATGATAGCGCCGCGCCTTCGGCGGCCCCCAGCGATGTTCACCCGGTTTGCTGCCCGCTGCTCGAAGCGTCTCATCCGTACAATGCCACATCACTACATGCACTCTGCCTTGCAAATCGACGGCCTGCCCGTGAGTGTTCATCAGCCCGTGCAAGCGGCTTATATTCGCAACAGTGATTCCGGGAGAATTAACACCGGCCGGTTCCGACAGTAATCGCCCAGCGTTGTTGAGCCACGTTCTACCCCGGTCTTCGCTGTAGGCATATATCAAATCATGGTTCGATCCCTGGCTGCTCTCGCGCCAAACCCAGGTCGCGTGGAGCTTGCCGTCGGGGCCGTAGCCATAGCCGTTTGGATACGAGCATCTGGAACGACTTTCTCCCATAGCATCTTTGAATAATCCCTTCCGAGAGTCAATCTGCCGTGTGTCGGTCCACTTTCCCGTTTTTGCATCATAATCGACGAGCATGCGGTCGCCATTGCCCGAGCCGCCCTGCCGGTAGCAGAACTGAAGACTACCGTCGGGAGTCTGGAAAAAACGAGGGTATGTAATTCTGATCGGTCTGCCCTTTTCCAGCTCTGATGTAACAGGACCGAAAAGAGAAGCTTCCCACGGGTCGCCGGAATCGCCGGCTGCCCCTTTGCGGGAAACGCGATAATGCAGTGGGTGGCCGTGATGATCGAACGCCACGTGTATGGTTGCGTCTTTCGGACAAATCCCAATCGAGATTATATTGTGTGCATCATTGCTCTTGAAGTCATAATCAGTAAAGCGGATGATTTTCCAGTCGCCTGTCGGTAGTTTCCTTCTGGCCAGACAAACACGTCTGTTGCCATCATAATAGCCCACATATTGATATCCGTCGTGCGTGACGACCGCATCCTGTTGGAAAGACAGGCCGTTGATGCACTGGCCGAATCCCCCTCTTATTGTCAAAGCCCCGGCATCAACCAGACTGTCGCCAATCTTATCCACCTCAAACTCCGCCAGGACAGGCAGAGACATCGCGAACGGTAACGCCAGTAGAGTAATAACAGATCTACAACTGAACTTCATATCGATTCCCTAAAGTAAACAGACTTCATCCGAGCGTTCCGCTCCAGTCACGGTCAACGCAGTAACGGCGGATCTTCACCTTCCGGAGCTGCATCAGAATCATCCAGGCTGAAAACCCGCTCAAGCGGCGATACAGCCGGTTCGTCCGTGAGGTAAAGTTTTTTCCAGGCGGCAAAAAGATTCGTGTCGTCCAGAACACTCCTCTCTGCTGTGCCCGGCTCGATCCGAATCTCCCACTCACCCTGCCACATCGTGTGTCTTTGCCTAGTGCCGTCAGGTAAAACACTGAAGCTGTTAAGAAGCCCCGGATCTAATCTTCTCGGTAGCTCTGAACGGGTGAAGTTGAATTCCCGGTTTGTCGTTCTGCGCTTATTCACACCTGCTCGGATCAGGAAATCATACGAATCCATGCCTTGCGCGGCTTGTTCGCCAGTTCGGATGATATAATTCAGGAAGTCTTCCTCTGCTTCCATGACGGTTTGTGGTTGAGGCAGGTTCGTATCCTGCCCGGCCGCCCACAAACCGATTACGCTTTGCTCCGGATCGTCAAGGTTGCGCCAGATCACACGCAGATCACGATCCGAAATCCGCCAGCTGGGGGGCATTTGACTCTGATCCTCGCCCGTGCGCGCCCAGTGCAACGCGCTGGCTGCAATTTCCTGCCAATCATAACGATAGTCCGAAACATAACTATCAGATTCCCGGCCTAGACCGCCAAGATTGAGATTGTGCCAGTTATTGAGTTGGCGAACGGTCTTTAGAATTCCGTAGTAATTCGAGGATCCCCGGCCATCGATTTGCCATTTATCCCACTCGTTCAATTGTAGCTCTAAGTATCCAACCAAAACCTCAGTACCTCGATCTGATGGAGTGTGATCAGCAAAGGCTTTAAACACCCGGCTGAAATCGCTTATACTCTTTTGAACAAATTCCGGTGTGATCGCCTCGGCCAGCAAATCATATGCCTGCGGCCCGAAACTTTCTTCATCATCGATCCAGTTATTTATCCCCAGAGCCACCATACGCATTTTTATAATCGGGGACCCTGAGACCTTACTGAAGAAGTTGCGAAAGCGCCCGGATGGTTGAATAATCCGACACCATATCCAGGGCTTGTCAGACTCTGCAAGACGACGAAGATGTTCAGTCTCGTCACCAGAGTGACGGAATATATACTCAACCAGTTCCCCACGAGGGTGTGGATCTATAATGCTCTTATTCAGCAACAAATCAGTAACGGCGGTGAGCTGTTCGGGACTGGGATTCGTATATTTGCACAGAGCCCGTGCGAGATATCTGTGGTGCTGATCCGCCATGTCGGCAGTGTTGAGAATAGCCAGGGCCCTGTCCACATATTCCGGCCATTGCGCCCAGATGCCCAGATTGCAGGCGGATATTTCCCGGCCGCTGTCGGCCCATGAGGCCAGAATATCCGACAACTTCTTTCTCTCGGTGGCTGTAAGATATTCCGGCTTGGCGCGTTGCAACGTTTCTATAGACCGTTGCAGCCAGTTTCCCTGCGCGATGTCCAGAATACTTAGAGCCTCAGAAACCGAATCCAGAGGTTCTCTGTTCTGAACAAAATTTCTCACGGCGTTTTCTGTGCTAAGATCCACATTGAGATCCAGACGCCTGATTATTTCATCCAGAAAGGCCGGGTGTGTTCGTACGGGCAAATCAGGATAACTGACTTTGATGCCGTGGTATACCAGAGTTCTTGGTGTTTCGTCGAGTGTGATATGGGTAATCGATTTCAGAGTCAGGTTCCTGCATGGCCGTTCCCAGCGGAATCCCTGTGCAGAGGATGTTCGCCCGCCTCCACTATCCAGAAAGTGACGTTTACCATCTTCAGTATATGCTATTACGGGCGCTTCATGGTTCATTGGTGGTGGCCCGGAGAACACGAAAGTAATCTGTGAAGCGGAATCGCGTATTGTCTCCATCTGGATATCGGCGTTTTCCCGTGCCCGGATCTGTTGTCCCGGTCTGAAGGGACCGACAAACGTAGCCCGCACCGGGCCGCGTGGTCCGGCATGATAGGCTATATTAGCGTCAACGGTTCGTACCGGCTCTTTGCGAGGAGGGAATCGGATCGGACCCAGCCCCATGCCGCCCGAGAGCATCACGCGAGGTACTTTCGAACGGCAGCGCAGCGTAATCCAGGAATCGTTGACATCGCCGACTTCCAGCCATGCAATATTACGCCGGGCCGGCCAGCCGTTAAGATCGAGCCTGATAAACGGCGGGAACAACGGATTGTCTCCATCGATTCGACAGGCAAATACGATCTCCCGCTGCATTTCATCCGGCTTCCACCAATTGTCGTATGTATTGCCGAGAGGACGCTTGCCCAGCGATTGGCCGTTTGCATCGTAGACCTGCTCGCCGCAGTCGGGGCGCACATACAGTAATCGCAGCGAATTTGGATCGTCCGGACCGCTGCGCTGTCCGGAAATCGGACCGGTGCGGCCCTTCCAGACGATCCAGGCCGCAACAGTCAGACCTACAAAGACGATCCCGATAATCAGCAGAATTCGGTACGGAGAGAGACCGGTTCTCCTTTTGCCTGAAGATGTCTCTTCAGCATGGACAATTTTATTTCTCACGGTGCTCTCCCTTTTTGCCTGCATGTTTTTAACCAGATCAGGCATCGACGACCATCCCCAAACTTGTCCCACTGTACGGCGGCGGGACAAGCTTGAGGCTACCACCCATCCTGCTCCAATTACAATTCCCAGCCTTTTCGAGACGGGGGATTGATCAGTTCGTTGGCCTCGGCACAGTTTGTGAAGCGCATATTCGCACCGTCCCATTCGAGCTTCTCGCCGAGCCTTTGCATTGCGATGATTCCCAGCCGGGCGAGTTCCGTTAGCGGTCCGCCGTAATCGAAATTCGAGCCGGCCTTACCGCCGGTTTTGATTGCATTGAGCCAGTCCTGGTGATGGCCCCTGACGCGCGGGATCGTCGGCTCGGGTTTTTCATAGGCCTTCATCTTGGCCTCGGGAAAGATTCTCACGCCGCCGGCGCCGTGTGAACCATACGTGATTTTGCCCTTGTCTCCGATGACGATCGCTCCGGTGGGCGGCACTTTTCGACCCGTCTCAAGATCAGCGGGACGTGGAATTGTTCTCTCGCCGCTGTGCCATAGCAACTTGACGGGACCGCGCTTGCCTTTGGCCGGGAAGTGCAAAGTGATTACCGAACCGGCGGGGAAGGTGTCGGCGTGTCTGACGGGATCATAATCATCCGCCTCAGCCTGGATCGTCGTCGGAGCGCCCAGATCAAGAGCCCAGAATACGGGATCTACAACGTGGCACACCCAGTCGCCGATCGTGCCGGAGCCAAACGGCATCCAGCCTCGCCATTTCCCCGGCGCGTACATAGGATTGTACCGCCTGTATTTGGCCGGCCCGAGCCAGAGGTCCCAGTCCATATCGCGCGGAATCTCGTGAATCTCCCTGCGCTTCGGAAATTCGCTGATCTTGCAGTGGTTCGCCCTGCAGGCGGCATGAACCTCAGTAACGTTTCCGATGGCCCCATCCCAGATCCACTCGCAGAACATTCGTATAGAATTGGAGGAGTGGCCCTGATTACCCAACTGGGTTACTACCTGATGCTTGCGGGCGGCCACCATAAGCTCGCGAATCTCGTAGATCGAATGCGCCAGTGGTTTTTCACAGTAGAGGTGTTTGCCTCTTCGAATCGCATCCATAGCCGCAATGGCATGCGTATGGTCAGGCGTGCAGACCGCTACGGCATCGATCCGGCTATCCATCTCATCCAGCATCTGCCGGAAGTCCTGATACGTCTTGGCACGAGGGTGTTTCTTGATTGCCCCGGCCATTCGTTCGGTGGCAACATCGCACAGCGCAACGATGTTCTCGCCGCCGCAGCCGCCGACGCTTGCTGCGCCTCTGCCGCCGACGCCGATTATCGCGATGTTCAGCTTGTCGCTCGGAGCTGCGCCCGCCCTGCCGCCGAGCACATGCCGCGGCACTAAGGTAAAAGCTGCTGCGGCGCCCGCCGCTCCGTATAGAAATTCACGCCTCGAAGTCCTGCTACTGCCGTTACTCATAATAAACCTCCAAACAATGTATGCTGGATGGACTCTTAGCCCATCTATCTTTAGTTGTGTCTAACATCATCGAATCGATTCTTCGGGCAACTCCATCTTGACTCCTTCGTCGAGCGGCATTTTGTCGGGGACCGCGCCGGTCTCTTTGAGCAGCCGCGCCAATTCACCCTTCAACTCCTCGACGACGGAGATGTATCTCGGATCCTTAATCAGATTGACCTTTTCGTTCGGATCTTCCTTGAGATTGTACAGCTCGGCCATGTGCCGGTCGGGCTTGCCGTCTCCGTGTGGATAGTGAACGTATTTCCACTCGTCTGTGCGAACGCCCCGAACGTTGGGCGTATATGGGAACTGCTTTTCGTAGTTATACTCGTAGAGCCAGGCCTTCCGCCAGCCCTTGGTTTTGCCGGCTACAAGTTGTTTCCACGACATGCCGTGGATATTTCCTAACGGTCTCGAATTACAAATATCGACAATCGAAGGCGCCAAGTCGATATTCAGGACCTGCTCTTTCACGACGGTGCCCTTCTCGATAAGCTTCGGGTAGCGGACGATCAATGGCACTCGAATGCTCTCTTCGTGCATGGTGCGTTTGTCGATCATGCCGTGCTCGCCGAGAAGGAAGGAGTTGTCGCTTGTAAAGACAAACAACGTATTGTCAAGCTCGCCGATTTCTTCCAGAGTCTTGTATATCTCGCCGACGCTGTCGTCCACCGAATTAATCGTTCCGGCATAACTTCGGACGAACGTCCCGAATATATCGACACCTTCGGGAGTCCTGTCCGGGAAATCCTTGCGGAAGCCATACAGCGGGCCATAGATTCCGTGCCACGTATCGAGCCGCTCTGTGACCCATTTCGGCTTGGTCTCCAGGTGAAATCCGGTCTCCGGATACGGAACCGGAACATCGTCATAAGTGTGCTTGTACTTCTCTTCCGGGACGAATGGACCGTGAGGTGCTTTTTGCCCCAGGATAAGCATGAACGGCTTGTCGGCCTGGCGTTTGTCTTTCAGCCAATCCGAGGCCATTTCCGTGACGCGCGTCGTGTAATAGCCTTCTACGAGCCGGCGCTTGCCGTTGATGTTGAAGGTCGTGTCGTAGTACTTGCCCTGGCCCTTGTGGGTAATCCAGTAGTCGAATCCGGGGCGCTTCTGGTCGTCCTGCTCGCCCATGTGCCATTTGCCGATATAGGCAGTGTTGTAGCCGGCTTCCTGCAGTCTGCGAGGATAGCTGGCAAGATCCACGGGATAATCGGTGAAGTTGTTCATCACGCCATGCGAATGGGCATATAATCCGGAAAGGAACGACGCCCTGCTCGGCGAGCAAAGCGAGGTTGTAACGAACATGTTCTCGAACAGCGCCCCTTCTTTCGCCAGGCGATCGAGGTGGGGAGTTTTCATCCCCAGCAACGGCTTCGGCGCTACACCGAGACAATCCCATCTCTGATCGTCGGTAAAGATCACAACGACATTTGGACGATCCTTGCTTTTATCGCTTCGACAGCCGCCCAGAGCCATTCCGGCAGTTGTCAGACCGGCCATCTTCAGGAATTCCCGTCTCGCGATTAAGCTCTTACTCATAATGCCTCCTGTTTGCAGTTCCAACTTTAAGTTCAGTTTGCATAAACCGATACAGCCGTTTTGCCCTGACTAATAAACAGGATAGCACTCGAAATGTCAAGCATGGGAAATAGACAAT
>Ga0180431_10002468_pt1 | contig 24773 bp, 16 predicted proteins | sample SS_ome_11_FD_132459 | JGI IMG/M metagenome (GOLD analysis project Ga0180431, IMG submission 132459) | Hypersaline lake sediment archaeal communities from the Salton Sea, California, USA - SS_1_MS_1 metaG | ecosystem: Environmental > Aquatic > Non-marine Saline and Alkaline > Hypersaline >... | reverse complement strand
TATTCACCCATAACCATGCGGCGAACGGCGGCGGCGGATTGAGTGTCTCGTGGAGCCATCCGGTCGTGCAGAATGTGACGTTCCTTGACAATACTTCGGATATCTATTCGGGCGGCATGCACATCGGGCGCAGCTGGCTTACGCTGCGCGATGCCGTATTCATTGGAAACACAACCACATACGACGGTGGTGCGATATACAACTACATCGCCGATCCGCACCTTATCAACGTGGTCTTTTTCGAGAACACTGCCGGGCAGAACGGCGGCGCGATCTTTAATCATGACAGCGATCCAATGATTACAAACGTCACCTTCTGCGGCAATTCGGCCGCTAATCAGGGTGGGGGGATGTACAGTGACGATGGATCGGAAGCGACGGTTACCAACACGATCTTCTGGGGCGACAGCGCCGGCACTGCTTATGAAGTCTACAATGCGGGAAGCGCATCACCTACATTCGTGCATTCACTCATAGCGGGAAGTGGCGGAAGCGGTGCATGGGACCTCTCGTTCGGTGTGGATGGTGGCAACAACATCGATGACGATCCCCTCTTCGTCGATGCGCCGGCGGGGAACCTCCGGCTCGTCTCCGGCTCCCCTGCTGTCGATACCGGCGATAGTTTGGCAGTCGATGTGCCTGAGACAGACCTGGACGGGAATCCTCGCGTGCAGGGGTATGAGATCGATATGGGGGCGTACGAGGAGGAAGGAGGCACAACGGGTGTGGAGGACAATGTGCCCTTAGTCCCGAAGGCCTTCGCTCTGTACCAGAACATTCCAAATCCATTCAATCCCACAACGACGATTATGTTCGATCTACCACGAGCCGTACATGTGCAACTTCGCATATACAATGTAAAAGGGGAACTCATTTGCACAGTTATTGATAAACACATGAAGGAGGGGCGAAAGGAGATCACCTGGAAGGCACGGAGCGATCGAGGAAAGGCCGTTGCGAGCGGCATCTACTTCTACCGCCTCGTAGCCGGTGATTTTGTGCAGACGAAGAAGATGGTGTTGCTTCGCTAGTACGTATCCCTTTTAAGTTAAAGGGCTGTTGGAAAACCCGGTTGTTGAGTTATTCGAAGACCTGGCCGCGGGAGTTCTTCGAGACCTCCGCCGCCGGGTCTCTCTTCATGCGCCGGGCGGCTTCCACCGTATCAAACCTCGCTCTCCCTCCGTGCGCCGGGCGGCCGCCACCGGATCGAATCTCGTTGTGCCCGCTCCGCAGCTGCTGTATAATGCCGAGTATACGTGAAAGGAGCACGGGGATGTCATACGATATGATACTCAAGAGGAGGAGCATACGTAAATATACCGGGCAGCCGTTGAGCCCTGAGGATCTGAGAAGGCTTCTCGATGCCGCAATGGCAGCGCCTTCTGCCAATAACAGGAAGCCGTGGCATTTTGTCACCGTAACGCAAAGGGAGACACTGGATAAACTGGCAGAGGCCCATCCATACGGAAAGATGCTCTCCGGCGCCGCCGCTGCGATAGCCGTATGCGGTGATACAAACACAGCTCCCGACTACTGGGTGCAGGACTGCTCGGCATCCACGGAGAACATACTGATCGCAGCCGCTTCCCTCGGGCTTGGGACCTGCTGGTTGGGCTGTCACCCACGAGAGGAGCGTGTTTCGGCGATCAAGAAGATCCTGGGAATACCCCCCGAGATCAACGTTCTCAGCCTGATATCGATAGGACAGCCGGGCGAGGAGAAAGAGCCTAGAACACAGTACGACGAATCAAGGGACCACAGGGAAAAATGGTAGATCCGCCCCGGGCTGCGGCCGGAGTTCGTTGAGGGTCGCCTGCCGTTAAACCGAGGCGAGGAGGGAAACCGAGTTGGAACTATTAAGGGACGATGTCTTTGAAACCGTTCTGGACAGCATGGAAGACAATTTCGACTCGCACGACTTCATATTCGAAATGATGCGTCATTTCCCCCGCGAGTACACTCATGCTCTCTACGAATGCAGGAGGGCCAAGGATCCTATCCAGACCCTGCACGCCAAAATAGGCAAGAAGTTACTGGAATTCGATGCGAGAATCCGGAAAGCATCCAGAAAAACCTCAAGAAACGTGCGCGGCCTATCGTCCAGAAATCAATACTGGGAAAAGATATAACAGCGTACCTGGAAAGATTCCCTCACCGGGATGATACGTTGTGTGGAGGAGGAAAGTGGAAGGGGAACATACCTATCCATCATACATCGGTCTGATCGAAAGCGGCGAATTCGATAAGAGGGTGAGCACCTCACTTTCGATGCTCGAATCATGCTGCCTCTGCCCGCGCGAATGCTCGGTGAACAGATTGCAGGGCGAGATAGGAGCATGTGGAGTCGGGAGGCTGGCGATCGTCGCCTCCGCCCACCCCCACTTCGGCGAGGAGAGGCCGCTGGTGGGGCGCCACGGCTCCGGAACCGTCTTCCTGTCGGGATGCAATCTCAAGTGCATCTTCTGCCAGAACCACGACATAAGTCATGGCCTCTCCGGGAAAGAAGTCACGGCCGGTCAGCTTGCATCGATGATGCTCGGGCTTCAGACCGCCGGGTGCCACAACCTTAATCTGGTATCACCGACCCATGTGGTTCCTCAGATACTCGAGGCCGTCTCGGAGGCTGCGCGCGACGGCTTCAGGCTTCCGATCGTCTACAACACCGGCGGATACGACTCGATGGAGGTGATAGGCCTGCTCGACGGCATCGTGGACATCTACATGCCGGATATAAAATATCTATCAAGGCGGGCGGCCGGTGCTTACTCCGGCGCCGAGGATTATCCCGACGTGATAAGGGCGGTCTTGAGGGAGATGCACAGGCAGGTCGGTGATCTCGAGGTGTCGGCGGACGGCGTCGCGGCGAGGGGCCTCCTTGTGCGGCACCTCGTGATGCCCGGATTGCTGGACGATACAAGGAGAATCGTGGAGTTCATAGCAGGGGATATCTCCAAGAACACCTACCTGAACGTCATGCGACAGTACCACCCCGCGCACGAAGCCCGCACCCATCCCCCCCTCGACCGGCCGATCACCGCCGGCGAGTGGGCGCAAGCCGTGGAGATGGCCGAAGATGCGGGATTGCACCGGCTGGACAGGGCATTATGACACATCAGGTTGGGCCAGTGCAGAGCTGCCCGGACTCCCGGTAGAACGTCACGCCATGCCCAAGGACGTTGTTAAGGGGAGATTTCCCAACTCACAACCTAAAAATCATTTGCGTATACAATTTTGGGCATGCTAGATTGAAGCTGTCCGATGCGTATACAACTCGTGCCGTGCCAGATTGAAGCTGTCCGATGGAAATGATCCTTTAGTAACCGTAGTTACGGGAGGGCAACCACGATACGTAACCGCAAGGAGAACCTAATGCCGGATTCCGATCATCACCTGGGCGTTCAAACGCTCCCGGCACTGTTCGACCAGGCCGTGGAGAGATTCAGCACCTCGGTGGCCATGAAAAGCCGCTATCCGTGGGGTTACCAATCCATAACATACCAGAAATTCGGAAGGCTGGTTTCGTTTCTCGGCGCCGGCCTGATCGATATGGGGCTGGAAAAGGGCGACAGGGCGGCGATACTGGCTGGCAATAGCCCGGAATGGACAATCTCCTACGCGGCGGCTGCCGCATGCGGCGCCGCGGTGGTACCGCTGGATACGAATCTAAACGAAAACGAGATCCGGCATCTTCTTCTGCATTCGGAATCCAGCTTCCTATTCGTGTCGACCCTCATCTACGACAGGTACGTCGAGGCGATGCACCTCGAGAACACCCATGTGATAGTTATAGGGGAAAGCGCCGCCTCCAATGACCGGGTGGAAACGCTGAAAGCGGTCACGGCGGTCGGCGAGGAGAGGATCAACAGCGGCGGAGGCGAGTTCTTCAGGAGAAAGTCGGAGGTGAAGCCCGATGACATCGCGGCCATATGCTACACCTCCGGGACCACCGGCCAGCCGAAAGGCGCCGCCCTGCTCCACCGCAACATCACCGCAAACATAGACTCGATACGCCGGCGCCTTCCGATCTCGAACCTCGATGTGTTCCTGAGCCTGCTGCCGCTGCATCACACATTCGCGGCCACCTGCAACTTTCTCACGCCTCTCTCCTGCGGAAGCACGATCGTCTTCGGCAGTTCCATGAAGCCGCGCGACATCAGTGAAGACGTTACAAGGGACCGGGTAACGATTTTCGTGGGCGTGCCCCTCCTATTCGATCACATGCTCTCCTCTATGAAGAGGGCAATGACCCCTATGGCGACGACCGGTAATGTGGTGAAAAGACTCTTCAGGGGTATGGTTGCGGGCCTGGGGCGCATCTTCAGGAGGAAGAGCAAGGGTGCCGCAACGGGGAAGATGACGAGGCCCAAGTATCTGGAAAGCATACGGTTCTGCATCAGCGGCGCTGCGGCCCTTCGCCCCGATACCGAGGCGGCCTTCGCATCTATTGGAATACCGGTCCTCCAGGGATACGGCCTTACCGAGGCCTCACCTGTCGTTTCCGTCAATCCCCTCGACAAACCGAAGAACGGAACGGTCGGCCCACCCCTACCGGGCGTGGAGGTGGAGATCTACAGCCCGAATTCCGAGGGTATCGGGGAGATAGTCGTGAAGGGGCCGAACGTGATGTCCGGATACTACCTCAACACGGAAGAAACCGGGAAGGTGCTGAAAGGAGACAGGCTCTTCACCGGCGACCTGGGCATAGAGGATGCGGAAGGATACATAACAGTGGTAGGTCGAAAGAAATCCGTCATCGTCACAGATGGAGGCAAGAACGTCTACCCGGACGGGCTCGAGATCAGGCTCAATAAAAGCCCCTACATAATGGAAAGCATCGTTATGTCAGTGAAGGACGAAAAGGGCAGGGGAAGCATAGGTGCCATTGTTATACCGGATTACGACATGTTCGGCTCGTCTCCTCCGTTCGAGGGAAAGCTGACGGAGGAGAATGTCAGAGCGGCGCTCTCCGAAGAGATAAAGGCCATATGTTCGGATCTGCCCGGCTATATGCACATCACCGAGTTTCAGATAAGGGACCAGGAACTCCCCAAGACCACCACGCGCAAGGTGAAACGCCACCTGGTGAAATGGATCGACGATTAAATCCCGACGGCCCACCCGACAGCGGACAGGTGTCCCGTGAGGGGAGGACACCCTCCACCCCGCACGCCGGAAAGGGTACACGCATACCGCCACCCGGCTCGGCGGTCCCCGCCGACTACCTCTTCCTCACCCGCCCGATGATTCTGATTCCGGTATGGACCTTCTTCCTTCTCGGTGCACACCACGGATCACATGCTGCGGGAACCTCCGTTGATACAATGGACCTTCTGACAGGGCTGCTGTCCTTCACCATGCTCCTCGGCTCGATATACATAGTAAACCAGATCGTCGATCGCCGAACCGACCTCGAGAACGAGAAGCTGTTTATCGTCTCCTGCTCCATCGTGAAGCTCCCCGCTGCATGGACCGAAGCCGTGCTCCTCGCAGCGCTTTCTCTCACCATTGGATTCATCCTGCTCCCGCCGCCGTTCGGAGTGATCACGCTGATCAGCCTCGTGCTGGGTCTGGCATACTCCATCGAGCCCGTTCGGCTCAAGAGAAGGGCGGTCGCGGATGTCATGGCGAATGCGATCGGAAACGGGATTCTCAATACGCTCGCGGGATGGATCTCGGCCGGAGCCCCCCTGTCCGGATGGCACATCCTCATACCGTACCCCCTTGCAGTGGCTTCCGTGCACCTTGCCACCACGCTGGCCGACATCGAGGGCGATTCGGGAAGCGGGCTGAGAACGAGCGGTGTCGTGCTGGGTCATCGTGCAGGCCTCGTGGTGTCTGTGTTCATGATGGCGGCGGCCGCTATTGCGGCGCTCATCGTGGGAAACAATCCGGCCTTCCTCGCGTCCCTGCTCTCCACTCCCCTTTTCATCATTCCTGCCCGCTCATATGCCGGAAGATTCTCTCCCCGGGCCATACTGTTCCCTGTCAAGGCGGCAACCGCCGTATTCTCGGCGGCGGCGTGCTTTATGTTCCCCCTCTACCTGCCGTTTGTCGCCATCGTGATCGTATCAACCCGCATCTACTATAAACGCAGGTTCAACATGACATATCCCGGTCTCTGACATGATACCGGAGTAGAGATTTGATGAGGCGCGCGGTCTGAAATCCCGAGGCGGTATGGCTGCAAGGCGCATCCCGGCGGGTTCCGCCCGGCACGGCGGGTTCGCCATGGTGCAGCCGACTCACCTCATACGGCACGGCGGGTTCGTCACGGCGCAGCCGGCCCCCTTCTACGGTTCAACCGCCTCTCAGTTCTCCCTGATCCTTCCGGTCATAGGGACGAACCTGACGGGAATGGTGGCCCTGAGCTCCAGCCCCCCCGTCTCCAGCTTCTCGTAGATACGAAGCTCCTGGTTGATCCGGCCGACCGGTATCACGAGCCGCCCGCCCGGCTCGAGCTGCTCGATAAGCGGGTCAGGAAGCTTCGGCGCCGCGGCTGTCACTATCACGCCGTTGAATGGAGCCTTGGAGGGCCACCCGTAATAGCCGTCTCCTGTCCTCACCCGGACGTTTCCGTAACCCAGGCTGTCGAGCATCGCCCCCGCCCTTGCGGCGAGCTCCGGGAGTATCTCTATCGTAAAGACCGAATCCACTATAGCCGCGAGGACCGCCGCCTGATAACCGGAGCCTGTACCGATCTCGAGCACCCTATCACCGGGCTCCGGATCGAGGGCCGAGGTCATGAGACCGACGATGTAGGGCTGTGAGATGGTCTGATCGCTGCCTATGGGAAGCGGGCTGTCAATATAGGCCATCGATTGCATACCCTTCGGTACGAACATGTGTCTCGGCACTTCCCTCATCGCTCTCACGACAGCCTCGTCGTCGACCCCGCGGGCGACTATCTGTTCCCTCACCATCTTATCCCTCAGTTCCTCGAAGGCGGCCTCACCGGAAGCGCAGCCTGCCGTCGACACACCCCCCGCCGCAGCGAGAGAGAGAATGGGAAAAAAGCAAAATATTCCGCGCATTGTCATTTTCAATGTCAAAATCGTCCACCCTTGAAATATACCCTGAGAAACACCATTAGGTCCCCGGGACAACCAGGATTCTAACTCCGTAACGGCCGATTTTCAAGGGCATATAGTAATCGACGGAACACGATACGCACGCTTGCCTTAATGATGCGATTTCCTTTATATTTATCTTCAATACATATTCGCGATCAGTCCGCCTCACCCAGCTGCCGATACCGGGGGAATACCACATGAAACCGCTCGAGAGATTCATGAAAACACGCCTCTACACGAAGATACTCCTGGGGCTGATCGCCGGCATCCCGCTGGGGCTCCTACTCGGCCCGCGGGCCGAGTTCATAAAACCCGTCGGGGATCTGTTCATAAGACTCATCAGGATGATCGTCGTACCACTGGTGTTCTCCTCCCTGCTCGTTGGAACCGCCAGCCTCGGTGATATCAGGAAGCTGGGCCGGATCGGATCAAAGACGATAATCTACTATCTCTGCACAACGGCGATAGCCATCTCGATAGGATTGGCGCTCGGTAACCTCTTCCAGCCGGGCTCGGGCCTGGAAGAGGGGACCAGGGAACGCCTCATGAGTTCCTACGGAGTCGAAGCGGCCGAGAAGATATCAATAGCCCGAGAGAAACCGGGCATCGCGGAGACACTCGTGCGGATTGTCCCGGCGAATCCGGTCGAGAGCCTGGCCGAGGCGAATATGCTACAGATCATATTCTTCGCACTCCTGCTGGGGATATCCGTGACGCTTGTTCCGGAGAAAAAGGGCGCCGTCATAGTGGATTTCTTCGATTCCCTGAGCGACGTGATGATCCAGATGGTTCATCTGATAATGAAAATCGCCCCGCTCGGAGTCATGGCGCTGATCGCCGCCGTCGTTGGGAGGTTCGGTGTCGATATACTGTTTTCACTTCTTAAATACTCGCTGGTCGTGGTAGCCGGGCTCGCGCTGCACATGATCGTTGTATACTCCGCGGCCGTGCGCCTTCTGGGGAAAATGGGGGCTTTGGAGCTGTTCAGGGGGATAAGGCCGGCACAGCTGATAGCGTTCTCGACATCTTCGAGCAACGCCACGCTTCCGGTGACGATCGAATGCGTGGAGGAGAACCTCGGCGTGCCGGAGGGGATCTCGAGTTTCGTCCTTCCTCTGGGTGCGACGATCAACATGGACGGGACTGCGCTGTACCAGGGTGTCGCCGCCGTGTTCATAGCACAGGTATACGGAATATCCCTGTCCCTCGGAGATCAGCTCACAATCGTATTGATGGCCACACTCGCCTCGATCGGAGCCGCGGGCGTACCCGGAATAGGGATAATCACCCTAGCAATGGTGCTCGAGACGATAGGTGTGCCGCTCGAGGGCATCGCGCTCATACTTGGCGTCGACCGCATCCTCGATATGTGCAGAACAACCGTCAATATAACCGGAGACGCATCGGCGGCGGTGATCGTCTCTGCGAGCGAGGGTAAACGCGGAATGCGGGGACAGAGGAAGGAAAAAGCCCCATGATGAGGATCGTAACCGCATTCTTCGCCCTATTCGTTGTCTTGACCGTTGTGGCATCCGCCTGCTGCACCGCCCCCCTCTGGGGTGCCGGTTCCTGGGCCTCCGTTTCCCTCGTTTGGTGTATCGTGGCTGCCGCCGCGGCCTCCCTGCTGTTGAGACCGGGATCAACGGACAGGCTCTATCCCAAGGAACCCGGCCCCCGCGCTCCGGGAATCCTCAAGTCATTGGCCTTCGCGGCAGCCGCGATCGTGGTGCTGTGGTTCTTGAGATCCAACAACGACATATGGGGAGAACGGAGCGCCATATCCAGAGCCATCGAGAGCGGCGCACTGCTGAGGCCCGGATCCCCGCTGGCCACACTGATCAACTGGTCTCTCTACAGGCTGCTCTCCGTCACTTTTCTTATCGACGGCGGCTCCGTATCGTCGCTTCTGAGCGTACTCGCGGGAATATGCTTCCTCGCAGCCGCACGCACGACAGCAGGCCTGCTGCACGGGCCGGACGGGAGCGCGGGGCCGTTCAAGAGCATCTCCACCGCGCTGATACTGGCCAACGGATTCTCGGTCCTGTTCTTCGCCACGGGAGGAAACACGCCTCTCGCAGTGCTGTCCTCCCTGCTCTTCACTTACACTGCGCTTCTGTACGCCAAAAGGAGAACCGGCATCATCGTACCCTCCATAGCTCTAGCGCTATCGCTCTCCATGCACATGTCCAATCTGTTTCTTCTGCCCGGTTTCATATACATGGTTGTTGTAGAGGCCCGAAGCCGAAGGAGGCCTTGGCGGGCGCTGGCGGCCGTATCCGTACTCGCTGCCTGCTGGGCAGCCGTAGAGCTCGCACTGACCTCCTCCGGCGGTCCTTCTCCCTCCCGTTACCTGGCGCTTTCAGCCCTATCAGCGCTCGGAGGATCATCGGCCCGGCTCGTGCTGACATTCCCGGCGAGGCTGCTATCATCCTTCAACGAGCTTCTCTTTATCGGCCCTGCGGCCGCGGCGGCTGTTGTCCTTCTCTTCCACGATCTCACCGTCGGCAACCGCGGGAAGGGGGAAAGGGACCGAGCCCACTCTCTGCTGGTCCTTCTTGCCGGTTCGGCTCTCGTGTTCATCGTGGCGGCGTCGGGACGCCTGGAACAGGGGATCAGGTGGGATATCCTGGCTTCCACCGGGCCGGTCTTCGCCGTGTACACGATCTCGAAGCTCGCGAGAGCGATGCCGGACCGACGTGCGTTCCACAGGGCTGCTGTCCTCATCACGGCGATCGGCGTATTCCACACACTGCCGCTGCTGATCATAAACGCCTCCATAGCGCATGCCGAGAGGTGGCTGCTCGCTATTCCAATGGAAGCCGGGCGGGGCGAATCGATGCTGGGAGACCGGGCGCTCGAGAATGGAGATCTCGACGGCTCGATGGCATGGTATTCCATCGCCGTCGAAAAGAATCCCTCCGACGGACCCGCATTCTTCAGACTCGCAAACGTCTGCATGGAGAAGGAGCTGTACGCTAAAGCGATCACCAATTTCACAAAGGCCCTGAAGCTTGATGAAAACAACAGCGAATATCGCCTGGGACTGGCGGAGTCCTTTATCTCTAAGCAGTGGTACGATGAGGCGATCGAACATCTCGAGATTCTGACATCACGGTACCCGCAGGACGCGTTCTATTGGAGAAGGCTGGGCTTCGCAATGAATCACGGAAACTATTACGATGGCGCCATCGCGGCTTACAGAAGGGCTCTCGCCGTCGAGCCGGGGAACGAGGAGAACCTGGTGGGCCTTACATCGGCCATACTGAACAAGGGTAATAGAACTCAGGAGGAGGGCGAGCTGGACAAGGCGAGGGAGCTTTTCAAAGGCGCGATCAATATATATCCGCAGAACTGGGTCGCATCACACAACCTGGCAATGCTGGAGGCGGAAGCCGGCGATCTCGAGGAGGCACACAGGGTGATGGAAAGAGCGATAGAAATGCACCCCCATATATTCAGGCTGAATTTCAGCATGGCTCTGCTGATGGAAAAACTCGGCCGGACCAAGGAAGCCATAGGATACTTTCGAAGATGCCTCGAGATCAATCCCGCGATCCCGGACACCCAGCAGCATATCAACAGGCTGGAGAAGAAACTTCAAAGGACGGGCGGGGAAGGATGATTTTACCGACGGTTGATGACGGAACGTAAAACCGCATGACGCGCCGACGGCTTGTCTGCAAGTGGATCCTGTTACTCGAAAAGACCCGGCGAAGCCCGTCGAGCGATTTTCTATGCCGCACCCGATGGAACAGGACGGTAGCCGCCGCGAAAAACGCTAATCCCAGCGAAGCCCTCCCTGCAATCCCTGGGCTATGTTGCTGAGATGATCTCCTATCTTCTCCAGATAATCGACGAAATCTAGAAAGACCAAGCCTGCCAGCATGTTACATTTTCTGTAGCTGAGCCGCTCTACGTGGCTCTGACGAAGCTCTATCTGCAGCCGGTTGAGCCGATTCTCATAATTGAGCGCACGCTTGGCATGAACGGTATCACCGCTCTCCAGCCCTTCGATCACCTCGTCCGTCATGTCGAAAACAACGCTGATCATCTTATCCAGTTCAGCACGGGCCTCATCAGAGAAACTCAATTTCTGGTCTATCTTTCTCTCTGCGAGCTCGACTATATTCTCCGCATGATCGGCGATCCTCTCGATGTCGTTGACCGAATGTATGAAGACGGGGATCTTTTCGGCTTCCTCATGATCCATCTCCTCCATCGAGATATTGATCATGTATCGTGTGATCTCTGCCTGCAGGTTGTCCACTGCCTCTTCTTTCCGTTCTACCTTGCCCGCCAGTGTCCACTTCTCGCCGAAGAAGAGGTTGAATGAATCCCTAAGGGCGGATTTTGCTATCCGGAGCATCCTGACGATCTCCTTCTTGCTCTGCTCGAGAGCCAGCACCGGTGTTTCCAGGAGATGCTTTTCCAGGTACTGCGGCTCGACACTGATCGCATCCGGGTCCGCCTTTATAATACCTTCCACAGCCTTCTGGAGCCATCCTGTAATCGGAAGGAAGACCAGAGCGTTGAAGCAATTGAACACGGAGTGCGATAGGGCTATATGGACCATGATGGTCTTCGATCCCAGCTCACCGGGCACGATGGCTTCTATCACCCTGTGATACAAACCCAGGTACACGAACACGAGCATATAGGCCGTACCGAACACGTTGAAGAGTGAATGCGCCCAGGCCACCCGCCTTGCACTGGTGCTTCCCCGGATAGCCGCCAACTGGGCTGTGATGGTGGTCCCGATATTATCACCCAGTATCAGAGGTATCGCCGATGGGAAATCTATCAAGCCCCTGAAGGCGAGCAGCTGAACCATGGCGATCGTTGCACTGCTGCTCTGAAGCAGCATAGTGATAACCGCTCCGACAATCACCCCGAGGATCGGATACCGGCTGAAATTCACCATGACATTCTGGATCTGCTGGCTCGACTCCAGCGGCTCGAAGGCATCCTTCATGAATCCTATACCCACGAACAGCACGCCGAACCCGAAGACGACCTCGCCCCACTGCTTGATATTGGGCCTGCGGGAGATCGTCATTGCAAGGAATCCTATTCCCACAGCGGGCAGAGCATAATGAGTGATCTTGAAAACGGCCAGGGCGCTGACTATCCAGGCGGTGAACGTGGTTCCTATGTTGGCTCCCAGCACAACTGGTATCGCCTGCTTGAGCGTGAGAAGGCCGGCGTTCACAAAGCCTATCAGCATGACCGTCATTGCGCTGCTGCTCTGAATCAAGGCCGTTACTCCGCTGCCGACGGCCAGAGCGATGACTCTGTTTTTAGTTAGAAGTGCAAGTATGTTCTTGAGGCGTTCACCCGAGACCCTGCGAAGGCCCTCGGACATGAAACGGATTCCGAAGAGGAATAGGCCCAAACCGCCGATGAGCATAAACGTCATTTCGAGACCCATTAATTACTCCGGATTTCTCATTTCGTAAGTTAAGAAACGGAAAATGACTATAATCAATCGTTCCGTTATATGCAATAAAAATTAACCTATTGATTGATTCGTTCATGAGCGCTCCTGTAAAACCGTGCTTTTATGCATTCGGGCACGAATCCTGCCCTTGCCGGGGAGGAGCGCCTCAGGCGCTCCGTGGAAAATTACATTTGACGGCGCAAAGGCTAACTATTTATAATGCAGTAAGATTTGTAATTCAAGGGGTGTGGCTTTGACGAGGAAATTCATCCTAACACTCGTCCTGGTTCTGTTTTCCGCTGTTGCATCAACGCTCTACGCCGTTGATTCCAGCGGAGAGCTTGCCTATTTCTGGATAGACCATCCTTCCATATCTCCAAACGATGACGGCAGACAGGACTCGTCTATGATTGGCATCACGCTCCTGGAGAACTGCGATACGCTCGCCGTAATCCTGGCCGACACGCTGACGGACGATGTGCTCGACACGCTCCTGTTCGAGCTGTCACCCGCCGCGGGCGATTACGGCACCGTATGGAATGGGAAGGACTCCCTCGGGATCACTCTGGATGAAGGAGCTTATTCTATAGAGCTCATTGCATCGTCCGGCGCCACGCGGGAGGTCATCCGCAGAACCGTTATAGTCGACACGACCTCCCCGATCATACTGATCGACAGGATCGAGCCCGGCGTTTACATCCCGGATGATCCGCCGGCGCAGGGATCGGTCTCTATCTACTTCAATATCACCGGGTATGAAGAGGGTGCCGATATCGAGGCATCTCTCATCAAGCCCGACAGTTCAACCGAATCCCTTACGGTCCCCGGGGACATCTCGGCCGACGGAACCTACAGCGTGGAATGGTCGGACGAGGAGGCCTCTGACGGAGTGCACAAGGTGCTGCTCTCGATCGAGGATATAGCCTCGAACAGAAGCTCGGACATGGGATTCATCAACGTGGACGCAGACGGTCCGACGCTGGAATTCCTGGATGAGATACCGTCCGAGGTGTTCGAGGCTCCGGAGTATGTCGAGGGCTCGTGCTTCGACAGAAGCGACATCGACACGCTGCTATTGACGTTTAACAGCGGTGTGCCATTTCAACCCGATAGTACATACTGGCTGGCGGATACGCTGATCTGGCACTTCGGGATCACAGATTCCGTCGTCCCCGGCGTCGACAGCAGTTATTCACTGGCCGTGCGGTGCACCGATATACACGGCCATACATCCGAACTGGACATGAGCTTCAAGGTGGACGTGACCGCTCCGGATGCTCCCGTGCTCGTTCAGCCGCCGCAATCCGTTCATGACGAAGAGCTTACGGTGGAGATCGATCATTACGATACAGGAGACACGGATACGATTATTACGTACAGGGTATTCGGGGAGGATACGGCCATATCGGTATTCCCGCCTCCCTTCGTTCTGAAGGTACAGCTGATGGAAGGTACTAACGAGATATGGGCGATAGCTGCCGATAAGGTGGGCAACCGGAGCGATCCTTCCAACACGATCTCGGCCGTATACGACAAGACCCAGCAGATATCGATTCCGGAGGTCTTTCGCGGACCGGACAATTTCACGATCGTGACCGGCAGGACGGCCGTCAGGGTCTCGATCGAGATATTCACGATAAACGGAGAGCATGTCGCCACACTCGGCGGAATGGGCCCATCCATGACATTCGAGATACCATGGGATCTGACAAACGACGACGGAGACGATGTACTCAACGGAGCGTATCTCGTCGTCATATCGATCCATTACAGCGATTCGAAAACCGTTGAGAAGAACTTCATAGCAGTGGTTCGTTGATCATGAAGCATTTGACAGAGTCGATAATCTTTCTCCTGACCGGTCTGCTGATTATCCTGTGTGTCGCTCCAGCCGCCGGGGCCAGCGAGACCTCCCGCGGGGGCAGCTTCCTGCCCATGGGGTGGGACGCCAGAGGCGAAGGGCTCGCCGGAGCGGCAACGCTGCTGATCAGGGATGACAGAAGCGCATATTGGAATCCCGCAAACCTGACATTCCTGCCGTCGGTCGGAATCAGCGTGGGCACGACCGAGCCCATCCCCGACCTGGACAACCGGTACAGCTTCGTCTCCATAGGAACGGGACTTCTCGATACGAGGCAAAACACGAGCGCCGGCATCACGATGAAGAGGTTCGGAGCGGCCCTGACAGTATCACACATGGGGCTCACGCTGGCCGGTGGCTCTAAGTGGGGTGAGAGCACGATAGGTCTCTCTGCGGCATTCGCCCCGAACAGCTTCAATAGCATCGGTTGCACGGCCAAGGTGCTTCAGAACCGTACCGATCTCGCGAACGCCGACGCATCGGGCCTGGCAATCGATATCGGATGGACCGCTCTGCTGTACAAGTACATCTACTTCGGATTCATGGCCCGTAACGTATACAACAAGATATCGTACCCGGAGAGGGATGATAAGATAGATGCGATGTACAACATAGCGATCGGATACGATGACGCCTCCAAGCCGATCTCGGCCGAGGTAGATGCAGTGCTGAAGAGGTACTGGCTCAACCGAATCCTTGCCGGCATGGAGGTAACGGTGGTCGAGAACGTCCTGAGTCTGATTGGAGGAATGGACTACCGTTTGACGGAAGGCAAGAGGTCGATATACCACATTGGCATATCGACGGCTTACAATACGTTCGAGATATCGCTGTCCTTCAAATTCGATCCTGAAGACGCCTTTGGAAGGCAAACCTTCGTTTCGCTCAGCTACAGGATGTAGCGCCGCAGCCGCAACCATACACGACTACAATACCATTGCACACTGGGGAAGTTCGATCAGAGCCTGCTCTCGAGACCGCGGATCCTCCGGAGCTGGTCCGGCCTCGGGCGAAGAAGCTTCCTGCACCGCGTGAGGATGTCCCCGACACCGTCGTATCTAGCCAAACCGACACGGCATTCGGCGAGCGCCAGACACACATCAACGCGGTTCGGATCAAAACGGTAGGCGAACGAGGCCAGTTTCTCCCTCTCCTCGATTCTGTTCTGCTTCCTATACAGATCATCGAGCATCCGCCAGGCCGGATAGAAGTAGAATACGCGCAGCGCTTCGGTCAGTCGTCTCTCGGCGCTTGTCACCATCCCGGCAACGAGATCATCCCTGCCGTGCGAGGTCACGGCATAGATGTACATCACGGTCCTGTAGAATTCATCGATATCGCCGTCACACCTCCACAGCAGATCCTTCTCGTAGAAGAGCGGCTGACGGGGCCGGTTGCGAGCGGAGGGTCCTGTCCCGATCTTGAATATCCTGTACGACTCGTTCTCGTAGACCAGATCGAAATGCTCGAGCCTGGCGGGATCGAACAGAAGCCTGTAGGCGGCGCAGTCCTGTGGAATGTTGAAGAACCCGGCCTGGTAGAGTGGAGAATCCAGCGTCGGATCGCACCCGACAGCGGCGCTTAGAACGAGGTAATCACTCGACTGCTCCCTGCAGAAACCGAGGAGCCGGTCCTCTCCGGAGTAGAGGGAAACGAGAAAACGATGTGCCTTGCTCCTGAGCCCTGGAGACTCGAAGAAGTCGTTGAGATTCGTCGGCCTGCCCGTGTAAGAGAGAATCTGCGGCGAAATATAGTGAAGCGACAGGATGACGTCGTCATTCCCGGTGTTCCCGCGAATCCACGAGAGCATCGCGCCCTCTACGTCCCCCGAGAAGGGATAAATAACGTAGCTAAGCCTGAATGGGATCCTCAGACTCCTGGAAAGCCTCCTCCATATGTCGGCCGGACCCTCCCATGCGAAATCCTGAAGAAGAAAGACCGTCGCCGCGCACACGAGGACGGCGGCGGATATCGTTCTGCGGAAAGCGGACCATCCCACCGCCCTCAAGTCCAGGACCGCCCCCCCCGCAGCCAGCGCACCGAATATACCGAATAGGGGCAGCATTCTCTTCATGAGAAGGTAGAAAAAGAGAGAGACGACAAGGAACACGAGAGTGAAACAAGGTGAGAAATCGACCTTCTTGGCATTAGAGACCAGTCTTGAAACGGGCCTCGGAAGAAGAAGGATCAGTGGAAGCGCAAATACGAAGAGATGTCTCGGATCCGGAGAATGGAAGGGTCCGACCCAGAAGGCCCTCACCGCGAACGGCAGCAGCTGTGGATCGGCCGGTTTGTTGATGTACCTGAGCTTGTAGAGCAAGAGCCCGAAAAAATGCGAATACGTGGAAAAATGATCGAAGAGCAGCAGTCCCGGAACTATGATGCAGGCGAATGCTGCAAGGGCCGCAGCGGCCCTCATCACCCTGCGCGCGGCCCCCACCGCACGGTTCCCCGGCCGGTCGAACCCGGCGGGCCTGTTCGTCGCTTTTAGGGAAGAGGCCGCCAGCCATGCCGCGCAGAGGGCCGACGGCACGGAAATCAGAAATCTGCCCTCCCTGAGGAAAGGCACTGCAATCCCCGCCGCCAGCACGAATGCGATTAGAACGATAACGGCCCTTCTCTCGTAACCGCCGATGTCCCACCACACGGCTCTAGCAACGAGGAAAAACAGCAGAGGGACCAGATAGAACTGCGTACCCTGCCATGAGAGCAATGAGAGCAGGAGGAATGCTCCGCAGAGAATCCTCCTGATCCATCCGCCTCTCTGCACGGCGGATAAGAGAAAATAGACATGGAAAACGATAAGGGGAAATGTGACATTTTCCCTGATATATTCGAATCCGCTCGATCGTCCGACCACCGGCAGCGCAATCGCAAAAAGGGCTCCTGTGACGAGTCCCGCGTACCTGTCCCGCCAGAGATCCGCTGAAAGATACGATAGAGGAAACACGGCCAAAGAGAAGAAGAAGGCAGTGAAGAACCTGATGAAAACTGCGAGATCCGGCTTCTTCCATGGAATAATCCTGAAAATGAAGCCGTATAGGTACTCCATCGCTATGGACGTTTCCCGGAAAACACGCAGGCCCTCCGGGTACTGGGCCTCTGTATCGATCTTCGGGATGCCCCCGCCCCCGGCGACCAACTCCGTGTACCTTAAATGGGCCGCCCCCTCCGCGACGAAACGCGGCTGCGCCTTGCGCGACCTGTAGCCCCACCTGGCGAGGTTGGCGAGGCAGAAAAGGCAGATGAGCATCAACAGAAATGCCTTTTTGCTCATGGGGATCCACCGCACATGATAAGAGTACAATACCACACCGCACTCTTCGCGATCAGAGCTGCCCGGCCGGGTCTTCCGCACACCGTCTTCCGGCACTGAATTGCACCACACCCTCAGCGATCCGAACTGTCCAGGCGGCTCTCCATTACACCGTCTCCCGGCCCCAATCGTATTGATAATCCGGTCCTATTTTGACATAATCGGCATTTGTGCACAAGGAGTTACGTCTATCAGAGAAACGCAGCGCCTGAACGGCGGGTTGATAATCCAGCTATATTTTGACATAATCTGCAACGGTAACGTTTTCACATCATATGTCCGTTCACGACGGATAGCACAATTGCATGATCACTGTTCTCATGAAGGACCGAACACACCGTTTGATATACAACTGCAAACTGCATCGAGGATTGAGATTTGATATAAAACTGCAAACTGCATCGAGGATTAAGATATGAAATTCAGAATGAATCCACGCCTCATGATGCTCATTTTGTCCGTTGTCGTCATGGCTCTTCTGTTCGCCGGAATCGGGTTCTACAACTTCCTGCCGGACGATACTTACATCACACTCAGATATGCCCGCAATGTGATCAGAGGTGAAGGTTTCGTTTTCAACGAAGGGGAAAGGCTCGAGGGTTACACGAATTTTCTGTGGCTGCTGCTGATAGTGCTTGCAGGCAAGGCCGGGGCCCCTCTCCTTCTCTCGGCCAGGGTGATGAGCGCTATCTTCTCCGCCTGTGTTTTGCTGCTCTCCTGCTGGGCGGCGAGGGACTATGCGAGATCGACCGGCGGAAAGAACTGGGATCTCGCCCTGGTATCCATCCTGCCTCCGATGCTTCTCGTCTCATCCGCCCCCCTGCTCGCGTGGAGCCTCTCGGGCACCGAGATTCCACTCTTCACATTCCTCCTGTTGGGAGGATTTCTTCTGCTTCAGCGAAGAAAGAAACCGGAATCGATATTCGCCCTGTTGGGATTGCTCGGCCTGGTCCGGCCGGAAGGCCTTTTATTCTGCGCCGTGGCCGGCGTATTCCTGCTCTTGACCAGAAGCAACAGAAAAGAAGTGCTCATCAAAGGCGCCTGCGTTCTCTCGATAATCTATATACCCTACATCGCATGGAAATGGATTTATTTCGGAAGCCTGCTGCCCAATACATTCTATGCGAAGACCGGACCGTTCGGCTTGATGCTGGACAATGGATCCAAGTACCTCTTCGCGTTTTTCGTCAGCTACGGCTACTTCCTGCCCATAGGCCTTATCCTCGACAGGAACAATCCGGCAAAGCTCCACTCAACCGTCTTGCCGCTTTGCTTCATCCTGACGCACTGGATCGCGGTCATGCTTCTCGGCGGCGATTGGATGCCTCACTACAGGCTTCTTCTGCCGACAATGCCCATAATCCTGCTGGTGCTCTCTGGAGGGCTCGCAAGGACAGGCGCCGAGCGACTGTATTCGAGGGCTCCGGGAACGGGAGAGCGTCAAGATAGAGGCACAGGCGGCGCGGACGAGCGGTCCGCACCGGAAGCCGGAGACACGGGCGGGGATCAGCGAAAGTGGAGCAACCCGGTCCCTGTAGTCACATTCCTGCTCGTCTTTCTGATTGCGGTTCCGGGAGGTTTGGGCTACGGCAAGTTCGAAATCGAGAGACGTTCCGTCGACCTCTTCACGCGCCTCGGAAAGCGGCTCGGTGTGATACTCCCGCCGCAAACGCGGCTTGCCTGTGGTTCGACAGGGGCCATAAGCTTCTATTCCGGCTTGTATGTCGTGGACATCCTCGGCCTGACGGAGGCCCGGATCGCAAGGAACGGAAGGATCGTAGCAACCCAGCCCGGACATATGAAAACCGACGGCAAACATGTCCTTTCGAAAAGACCGGATCTTCTTCTACTCGGAAACATCCAGATACACCGCGGTACGAGGGGAAAGAACGAGATGAAGCACAAGATCCAGGAAAACGATATCATAATACAGCCTGAATTCTTCGAGGATTATATCTTTGTAAACATCCCACTCAGCCCCCAGCTCTACCTCTCATGCTACAAGAGAAAAGAATTCCCGCTTGCCTCGGCGATAGTGATGGAATAGACGCCGGGACCGCCCGGAATTGAACGCCGGGTTTTATCTGTCACTTCGAAGAAATAGTGATGGAATAGGCGCCGGGACCGCCCGGAATTGAACGCCGGGTTTTATCAATCCCCCGAAGAAACCGCCGCGGCCGATTCTTTCGGCCGGTATGCGTAACCGGCTATCGTCGGAAGCGCAAGCAGGAACCAGAGAATGCTGTTGAATGCCACCGGGATGAACATCGAATTGATCATGACTGACACGTGTTGAATGAGAAGGATCCTCCCCAGTTGAGCGGCCTCGCCGTCATCCCTTCTGCGCATCAGGTTCCTGATCACACGGAAGTTATTGCATATGATACCTACGTAAACGGTGAACGCCGGTAATCCCAGATCGGAAAAGATCTCCAGGGGCGTGTTGTGAACGATCATGCTGCTGAACGGGACGAATGTATTGGCATGATACAGGAAATTATTCACACCTACGCCGAAGAGCGGGCTTCTGAAGCCCATTATGAGCGCGATCTTCATGAGCTCTATCCTCGTCAGGAGCGCATAATCCTTCGATACCTGGGTGGCGGCTTCCAGCAGCGAGCTCACCCTCTCCCAGTAGACGGCCGGAGCCAAGATGAGGCCTACCGAGATAAGCGTCAGGCCGGTTAAGAGTATGATCTTGTTTCTTCTTTCGATGATCAGGAGCATGACCAACAGGAAGATCAGGCTAACGAATCCACCCCTGGAAAAGCTCAGGAACAATACAAATATGCTCGCCAGCAACACCACGAGGAAAAGCAGCCTGGCTATTCTTGGCTTCTTGTAAACTGCTATCAGAAAAAGCAATACGGGCACGAAATAGACCTGGTACAGCGCAAAGGTGTTGGGCTCGAACACGAAACCCTCGTATCTCAGCACACCCTGGCGCCATATCAGAGAAAGGCTCGCATGGCCCTCAGGGGGCTTCAAGACGAACGGCAGAAAGTTATTCATCGCCAGGCCCAATGTCATTATCAAGAGGAAGTAGCGGAACTCCAGCTTGTTTCTCACGAACTGGATGGTGATGGCGACATTCACAAGGACCTTGGCGAAGGTGATCAGCCGGTACAGTGAGCTGTCGATATCCCTAGCTACGATCATCGATTGGAAGACGCATAGCAGAAACGCGATTGTAAGCACGGTGAAAATCGGTTCGTGCACGACAATCCGCATCTTGCGTGTCAGCAGCGCAAAGGCGAGAGAGGCGAGCATGAACGCTACTAGGAGGCGGAAGAACCGGAACTGAATGAACACATCGACATTGGAAAAGATGACGATTATGAGGATATAGAAGATCCATCTCGGCCTATCGAATAGAATCATGCCGCACGGCAGGGCCAGGAAGAGCAAGACGGCTAGCTTTATCGCACTCGGGGGAAGCAGTAAAACCGCAGCCACGGCGGCACCTATTAACGGTAGAATGATCAGTAGAAGGCGGCTAACACTGGGCTTGCCACCGTACGCGCCGGTGATCATCGGCCCGCACCTCCTTCTCCATCACCGCGTCCCCCACCCGATGTTCCTTCCCCTCCAGTAAAATCAGATCCCCGGTAATCGACCCTGAAGGCCCCTTCCTTCCACTTGTCCCTCACCACGAGACCGAAGCATATCCAGAAGAAAACGGCGAATGTCGATACAAGAACTATCTGCTTGCGTTTCGGCCAGGTTCTCCTCTCGGGCACCACGGGCGGATCGATCACACTCAACACGTTGACCCTCTTGTTCACCGAGATATCAGCATCGACCAGCCTGGTGCGTATATATGCCAGCGCAAAACTCTGCAGCCTCTGCTCGCTCAAAAGCCGGCCGTACCCGACGGCTAGAACGGGGATACTGCTGAGAGGTGGAAACAACTCGGTCCCGCTTTCCTTGACACTCGATAGCTGCTCCTCGAGCTCCTCTATCTCACGGCTTACCCTGTCGAGAAGGGGATTTCCGGACATCATCGTCATCGCAAGCAACTGCTGCTCTATCCTCAGCATGTACAACCTGGCGTTCATGACCGTCGCCACCTCCATCGCCGCCCGCGATTGCTCCTCGATATCGTATGCGCCGTGCTTCTCCTGGAATACCCTCATTGCGGAATCCGCCCTAGCAGCGTACCTCTCCCTTCGTATCAGCTCATCTTCCAGGAAACGCTTCGTCGCCTCCGCATTCTCGATCGTCAGCTCCACGAGAAGGCTGTCGAGGTTCTTCGTATACTCATCGACCAGTTCCTTCACCCTAACGGGATCACGATCCTCGACACGCAGCACGACCACACCCTCGTCCCTTACCTCGAGGCTCGTCCTCTTCCTCAACTCTTTCCTGACTTCCTCGCCCGTCTTTACCCTGTATACATCCTCCAGCCCGAAGCGCTTCGAGAGCAGATCGCTCATCCGGCGGCTGCGAACGATGAAATTCAAAATGAAGTTTCTGCGGACCCTCATGAATGTAGAGTAGGTTTCACCAAAGGAACCCAACTGCGAGAACAGCTCTTCCTCGCCCGTGATCTTCTTCTCGACACCGGCAGGCAGAAGAAACGTGCCCGCCACATATGTGGGAGGCCAAATCAGACTGATCACGGCAGACACTACGAATCCACCGGCAGTGACCAGGATCACCGCCTTCTTATTACGAAGCAGTATTGAGATGATCGAAAGCATAACTTCCGTTTAGAGCTAGCAACAGATCCACACTCCGGCCCCGGCATGCATATAGGGCTTTGAATAGGCCGGGCGTAATTTATCCATGTATGGGAATTTACCACCGCCCGGATATGCCCGGCAAGGCCAATCTGGAAGGATCAACGGTCACCTTCGAGCATGTTCAGAAGTCTTATGAGACCTTCGTCACCAGGAGCGATCTCCAGCGCCTTTCCGATCCAGGAAATGGCCTCGTCCCGGTTCTTATTCGAGTATGCCATTCGCGACAGAAGCTTGAATGCCATGACCTGTTCCGCTTTTCTAGGCAGACTCGTTGCGTAGAGATAAAGCTTCCTGGCGTCGTCACCACGCTGCATCTGCTCGAGCAGCGAACCGTACTCGAGAGCAAGATAGGGGAAATCCGGACGTGACTTGAAGGACGAGGAGTAAAGCTCGAGCGCCCGCCCGTGCTCTCCCCTCTTCGCGAGTGATCTCGCATAGTTTATCCGGGTTTCGACTCGCCCAGGGTCCAGCCGGAAGGCCTTCTCATATGCATCGGCCGCCCGCTCCTCCTCCCCCGCTTGCTTGAAGTGATTTCCAAGAAATGTGTATCCGGCGCTCCTGTTTACCTCGACCATGCTTCTCGTCGATACGACAAGAAGAAGAGTGACAAACAGAAGGATCGACAGGATCGGATATTTCCAGCGACGCCGAAGGATCTCCGACACAACCCAATATATGAAAACGGCCGAACATATCATTAATACGGGAATGATCGGAAGCCTGTACCTCGATGTAATGAAGAACGGAAGAACGGACGCAAGACCGGCAAGGACAAACAGGAACACAACGCTTCGGTTCCTGCCGCCCCTCCACAGCACGATCAGGCCGATCAACGATAGCGGGGATATCAGGGCGAATGTGAAAAAAGGCAATGCCAGTACAGGGCACGGCTCCCTGTAAAATGATATATCCAGTATGGTCGCCACCTCGGTCCCGTTCCAAAATAGAAGCAGCTTTCTTGCTAGAAGGCGGATCCAGCCGGCAGGATTATCCCGTATTTCGCCCAGCGTCCTTCCGAACCAGAACCTCGATGCCTCGGCATGAGTCAACTCGCGGCCGGTTATATCTCCCGCCGCTTTTCTCGCATCCTCGAACATCCCCTGCATATCCGCCCTCATTCCCGCGGGGGCCTCGAAGGTCCCATTCGCTCCCGGCCTGTTCCCTATGTAGAAGTTGATACCGCCGCTCGTGCTCACCGGAACCAGACGCCCCGTTTGTGAGGCGCCGTACAGTAGAGGTGGAATCAGAAGAAGAACACTTCCGGCTATGCAGGCGAGAGCCGTTCTGTAGCCGCCCGGCCGCGAGCGGTTCCTGATAAAGAGCCAGATAGGGACGGCCACTGCAAGGATCAGAAAAAGGTTGGGTCTACCTGATGCCCCGGCTCCGATAATGGCACCAAGAACCAGACAGGATAGTGTCCTGTTGATACGAATCGGCCCGAGCTTCAGAGTTCCAACGCCCCCCCCACTCTGATCGATAGCAAGAGCAAGAGAGAATGATGCCGTCAGGAGAAACGTGACGAGAGATACGGCCACGAGGTTGCCTTCGAAGAACAGAAGATGGGGGTTGAGCACAGCTATCGCCGCGGCCATAAGGCCGACGGCCCTGGCCGAGATGTAGCTTCTTTTATCCTGGGCTATGAACCGGCATCCGGCGGAATAAATCATAACGACCGTCAAAAGTCCCAAAACAGCCTGAACGATGCGCGCAGCAAATATACCCTGCTCGAAGAGGCGGAAAACCGCTGCGAGGAATAACGGATAGAGTGGATTGTAAGTAACGGCCCCTCCGGGCAACCCTCCGCCGGAGGAGATCTGCAGGGCAAGGTCGCGGTAGAAGCGCGAATCGAGGAATATCACTTCGACCATACCGGACACATGAAGCTGGTACAAGTACGCGATCCTGAAAACCAGCCCCACGAGCAGTATTACTGCGAGTATCAGGACATTCAGCCTCTTTCCAGTAATATCGCTCTTCATATGCTACTCTCCATAACGCTCATGGCACCGGCACTTGATCTTACCAGAACCTTTGTTTTACTTCCATCCAAGAAAGCGACCGGCATGGGTCTCTCCCCAGCTTGCGTATTCACAAAACCGTGAGCCCACAAGCAGCCCCATCATCCGCCCGCTCTCACAGACACGCCCGCAATAAACCCACACTCTCCCGATCTTCGCATACTTTTCCCGTGCCCCAATAAAAAAAGCTCCTTTTTCTCTCCTCCCATGCACTTTTTCCTTGACGCTTTTTCTGGATAATTTCTCTGATCTTCACTACCCGCCTGCATTTTCACGCCTCACATGCTCGAGCATCGACTCTATGCCCACTTCTCTTAAAATCCACC
>Ga0180431_10002463_pt1 | contig 24786 bp, 20 predicted proteins | sample SS_ome_11_FD_132459 | JGI IMG/M metagenome (GOLD analysis project Ga0180431, IMG submission 132459) | Hypersaline lake sediment archaeal communities from the Salton Sea, California, USA - SS_1_MS_1 metaG | ecosystem: Environmental > Aquatic > Non-marine Saline and Alkaline > Hypersaline >... | reverse complement strand
CAGCAACTGTGGCACCCATAGAGGTTACCATGAGGTTCGCTGAGTATAAAGAAATCGGCGGTCATCTCGCTTCAATTAAGAGTGTGAGAGAACTACGGGAACATTTCAACAGAACCACAAGTTGAACAGCGTGACTTTGATAAGAGAAGGCCTAGCCTTAGCCGATTCTGGGCCCCTGCATATGACGGTTCAGGTCTCTGAGAAAGGTGTACCCCTATCAGAGCTGGCTGAGTCTGGTGCGGCTTTAGCCCTTGAGATCCTGGAACAGCAGGCTAACTCACTTGCGGTAGTCAGACAGAGGGCTGCCAATCTCTCCGTGAGTGCGGTTTACCCTGAGGTAGTCAACAAAATGATCCTCGCCTCTCAAGCAGTACATGATCCCTCTTTTACCCCTTTGGCCGCTGTCGCTGGAGCAGCATCAGATATGGTTGCCGACTATGTAGCCAGGAGCAGTGCTACCAAGATTATTGTTAATAATGGCGGCGATATCGCTATTCGCCTTAGAGAAAGGGAGACGGCCACTGTTGGGCTTCGTCTCGATTCTGCTAAGCCGACCTATGACTATATTGCCCTGATTGATCAGGATTGCGGAGTGTGCACCAGTGGAGTAAGGGGGCGCAGTTTCACCCTTGGTGTGGCGGATGGAGTTACAGTAATGGCTCATCAAGCCTCAATAGCTGATGCAGTGGCTACATTCATTGGGAACAAAACTATCGTTGATTCTCCTCAAGTCACTAGAGTCCTTGCAGAGACCATGTATCCTGGTACTGATCTCATGGGTGTTGGCGTGACACATTCAGTAGGTGCTCTATCTCAGAAGGAAATAAATACAGCCATGAAGGCTGGCAAAATGCAGGCCCTGAAAATGTTAAAGAAAGGACACATTTATGGCGCTGTTATATCAGTTAAAGGCCATATGCACGCCTTGGGCTATTTTTTTAAGACTATAAGAAATATAACTTCCTTAGCAGCTTCAATCGGAAATGGGGATTACTTGAAGGAGCCTCATTCTTGTCATAGTGAATCAATACATGCATTATGGGTTTAGATTTCTTCTATTCTGGTATCAAGATCAGTCTGAAGTTTCATTGCATGGTATTTTACAATTTGTATTTATTTGAAAGGAGGAAGCAGCATGTCTAAGACACTACTAAAAAACATTGGTACGATCCTGTCCGGGGATATCGCTGATCCGGTTTTAGAAGGTGATTCTATTCTTGTCGATGGTCCGAATATCGCGGCTATTGGAAGGCAAGGAGATTTAAGCACAACCGATATTAAGAGAGTTATTGATTTCAATGGAGCAACGGTTGCACCGGGACTTATCGATTCACATTGTCACGTTTGTGTAGGAGACTATACGCCACGGCAGTTTGCAACTAATTTTATTGAAGGAGAGCTTCACGGCGGTGTAACTACGGTTATTTCTGCAGGAGAAGCTCACTATCCTGGTCGCCCCAAAGATCCGGCTGGCACAAAGGCTCTAGCTATTTTGACTGCCAAGGCCTATGCGAATTTTAGACCCGGCGGCGTAAAGGTGATTGGTGGGGGGCTAATACTGGAGAAAGGTCTAACTGAAAAGGATTTTGAGGAAATGGCAAAGGAAGGAGTGAAGATTGTTGGGGAGATTGGACTCGGAAGCGTCAAACAGCCTGAAGATGCTGCCCCCCTTGTTAAGCTGGCAAGAAAGCACGGGATGACAGTAATGATGCATACCGGGGGGACCTCTATTCCGGGAAGTACTACGGTTACTGCGGCAATGGTGAAAGCCACGGATCCTGATATTGTGTCCCACATCAACGGCGGGCCAACGGCGATTCCCTTGTCCGAGGTGGAGATGCTGGTTAAGGAGACAAATTACTTCTTAGAGATTGTCCAGTGTGGTAATCCGCTAATCGCGGTTGAGGCCATCAAGATGATCAGGAAGAATGGGGCGATGGAAAGGGTCATCATAGGTAATGATATGCCTTCAGGTACGGGCATTATATCCTTGGGCATCTTGAGGACCTTGAACTTGATTTCCTCTCTCGGTGGGGTTGCCGGGTCAGAGGCAGTTGCCATGGCAACGGGAAATACAAGCAGATGTCATAAGCTCAACAGAGGGCTCATTAAGGAGGGATATGAGGCTGATCTTATCATGATGGATACACCCATGGGTTCGGTTGCTAAGGATGCCGTGGGTGCCATCGAGGTCGGCGATATTCCAGGCATAGGGATGGTAATGGTGGACGGAGAGATAAAGGCGCAGGTAAGCAGAAATACGCCGCCACCGGTAAGAAAATGCACGATAGGCGAGCCAGAACAATCGATCGGATAGGCAAGCAGCGTTTCTGCTAAACTTGATGGAAAGGTAAGGAGGAAGCCATGGAAATTAGAAAGATCGTAACCATAGTGGAAGAAACCAGAAAAGAGATGGGAATAGACCTTCCCAAACCTATAAGAAAAGCTGCTGCCCTAGCGGTAATTGAAAACCCTTTTGCAGGTAAGTACCAGGAAGATTTAGACGAGTTGATTGAGGATGGCGCGGAATTGGGCGATATGCTTGGCAACATGGCCCGAGAGGCACTTGGAATCTCAAAAGATGAATGTGAGGGATATGGCAAAGGCGCCATCATTGGTATGAACGGCGAGCTTGAGCACGGCCATGCTATCTTGCATCCTAAGTTAGGGGCCCCATTTCGTGAGGCCCTTGGAGGCGGTAAGGCGATCATTCCCTCAGCAGCCAAGATGGGAGGACCGGGAACAGAACTTGACGTCCCTACCCACTATAAGGATGCGGCCTTTGTCCGTACCCATTTTGATGCCATGCCGGTAAGCGTTCAGGATGCGCCGAGAGAGGACGAGATCCTCGTTGCCTTGGTGGTGACAAGTTCAGGGAGACCGCTGCCGCGAATCGGCGGTCTTAAAAAAGAAGAGGCAAAAAAGGAGGATGGGTTAAGGTAACCCTGCTAACCCGAGCTACTCGAGTTACCTTCGAAGCCGCTTAAACTCATCGGGTGGCCTCCGGTATTTCCGGCTTTCACAGGCCATCTTATTATGGATGAGAGGGTGTGATATCAACAGCAAGGTAGCCCAAGAAGCCTTAAGCCGCGTGAAAAGAATGGGCACCTACAGAATTTCAACTGAAAACGCGTTCTACTTGCAGAAAAACTTCTAAGTAGGGCTTGGAATCCGGTAAATGTGAAATAGACGTCTAGCTTAAGCCAAACTCCATATATGTGGCATCCAAGACCAGCCGAAGAAGCATTTGAGGGTAGTACAATTATTGCTCATCACCTAAGTGGCGGGCAGACGAAACACGATTAAGATTGAGAGGCATGCTTCATAACACGAACTGCGGAACAAGTGGCGGTGTGCATAAAAATAATCAAGGAACCCACCGATTGAAGTCAGGCCAAGGGATAAGCTGCCAATTGAGCGAGAACTCGCCGAGATCTCTAGAACCAGCATAGCTGTGCTCAGATCCACCGTATCCGGTCTCGAGCAATTATGGATCGATGAAAAACGAATAAAGTTGTGTAGGGCAATTAGTGGAACCTATGTCCAAATCGTGAGTCGAGCTCTTAGATTCATCTTCATACCACAGCGGTAAAAAGAGAAATGCTGGATGTTGGTAATAAAAAGCGTGACGTCATCTTAAGAATGCAAAACATCACCAAACGGTTTCCCGGCGTCTTAGCCCTCTCAGGCGTCCATTTCGATCTCTATCCGGGTGAGGTCCACCTCTTAGTCGGGGAAAACGGCGCAGGCAAATCAACCCTAATAAAGATCCTTTCCGGCGTGTATCGGCCCGATGAGGGAGATATATTTGTTGACGGCAAAAGAGTAACTATTCAAAGACCTCACCAAGCAAAGGAATTGGGAATTTCAACAATTTATCAGGAGTTTGCACTGATTCCACATCTAACCGTAGCTGAAAATGTATTCTTGGGAAGAGAGATATCGGCAAATCGGATCCCCTTCTTGATAGATAATAAAAGCATAGATGAAAGGTGCCAAGTCCTGTTGGAACAATTGAAATTGCCTGTGAAACCAAAGCAATATGTGAGGGATTTAAATACCGCAGAGAAGCAGTTGGTTGAGATCGCCCGGGCTCTTTCCACCAAAGCAAAAATACTGATTATGGATGAACCTACCTCGACGCTAACTTCTCGAGAAATTGAACGCCTTTTTGATATGGTTATTCAACTGAAGGAACAAGGGGTAGGTATTATCTATATATCTCACCGCCTCGAGGAAGCCAAGATCATAGGGGATCGAGCTACGGTTCTGCGCGATGGCAAACATATCGACACCCTTGCAGTGAAGAAAACCGGCATTGATCATCTCATTAGCCTGATGGTGGGTGAGAAAATCTCTGAGCGATTTCCAAAAGAGAGGACGGCAAAGGGCCCGGAAGTTCTCAAAATCCGAAATCTTTCAAAGCCTCCGTTTTTTCACGACATCACATTCTCTCTCCACAAGGGAGAAATTGTTGGTTTTGCAGGTTTATTAGGTTCTGGTAAAGAAAGAGTAATACGGGCCATTTCCGGTGTTGAAGGATTCTCAATGGGTTCGATAAAGATAGATGGAAAGCCTGCGAAAATTTCCTCGTCTAGGGATGCGATTACTTACGGGATTAGCTATCTTCCATCGGATAGAAAGGAGGAAGGGGCTATTTTGAGAATGAGTGTGGGACAAAATGTTACTTTGTCATCCTTGAAAAGTTATTGCAGTCTCGGCATTCTGCGACCAAAAAAGGAGATACATGTTGCGCATGAATTTGCGGAAAGGCTACAGATTAAGATGCCGAGCATTCGAACTTTAGTGGAGTATCTAAGTGGCGGGAATCAGCAAAAGGTAATTATTGCGAGGTCTCTCTGCTGCCGGTCAAAAATCTTCTTCTTTGATGAACCGACTCAGGGAATTGACGTAGGGGCAAAGGTGGAGATATATCATCTACTAAATGAATTAGTGAAGCAAGGGGCGGCAGTCTTGATTGCATCTTCCGAATTGCCGGAACTCATGGGGATGTGCGATCGCATTTTTGCCATGTATCATGGGCAGATCAGTGGAGAATTTAACGCGCAAGAAGTAAGTCAAGAGGAATTGCTAAGGGCAATCTTCGGCAAAGAAAAGTTTCTCGAAGTGTCAGGTGCAGACGCATATAGTCACTGAGGTCGAGAATGGGCAAAAATACAGAGAAAAATACTTCGCACATATTATTGAATTTTACAAAGAACCTTTTCACTGGAATGGGGTTTATTCCCTTACTCATTTTGCTGCTTGTCGTAATCACTGCTCTCAATCAGAAGAACTTTGCCACTTTTTCAAATCTCCAGAACATATCCAGACAGTTTTCCCTCTTAGCGCTCATTGCTGTAGGACAAATGTTTCCAATTCTTATGGCCGGCTTGGATCTTTCCCAAGGAGGTGTTATGGGAGCGGTCAGCGTGTTGTCCACGCTTGCGATGTTGGAGTATGGTGTTATTCCCGGCTGTATTTTGGGAATTCTGATTGGCGGTATGTTCGGGTTAGTAAATGGGACTTTGATCGCTCTTTTTAATATCTCCCCCTTTGTTGTCACGCTTGGAATGATGTCTTTTGCAAGAGGGTTGGCATTGATGATTACCAATGGACAATCCATCTATGGCTTGCCTGACAGTTTTTCATATTTGGGAACCGAGTATATTGGGCCATTTCCCGTACCTTTTGTTATCGCAAGCATTATCTTCTTTATTTCCTATATAATCCTGCATCGAACTCGATTTGGCCGCTATATTTATGCAACCGGGGGGAACGAACAAGCGGCCAGGATATCAGGTATTAACGTTAAGCTTATCAAAGCTTGTGCATATATGTACTGCGGTCTTCTAGCGGGGCTGGCCTCCGTTGTTATCTCTTCGCGTGTTAATTCAGGGCAACCCAATCTAGGAACGGGCGCTCCGCTGGAATCCATTGCTGCTGTCGTAATCGGTGGTGTAAGTTTATTCGGGGGTGAAGGAAAACTGAGAGGGGTATTCCTGGGGGTCATTGTATTAAGTCTTATTTCTAATAGTCTTAATATTCTCAATGTAAACAGCTACTTACAGATGATGATAATGGCCATGGTAATCATTCTTGCCGTTATTGTTGACCGCTTTCGATACGCGAAGGATTAAGGATGCATTTAGATTATAGGCCCGATTCCCAAATGAAGAGAGGAGGTGATAGGGGAACTATGGATTGAGGTTCGTTTTTTTGGGCATAAAGAAGTGTCTAAAACGGTAAATCGAATAAAAGGAGGAAAGAACAATGACAAGAAGAAAAACAACCGCAACCAGTATTTGCATTGTTACACTGCTTATTTGCCTAGCCTTTGGTGTTTCCTGGGCAGAAGAGAGTGTCCAGCCAGTATATCCTGATCCTGAAAAATGGGTAACACCTACTCCAAATAAGAAGTATACAATTGGTGTGTGTGTTCCAATGATGGGAGCCCCGTTCTGGAGAAATACGTCTTATGGCGTATTCAACCAGGCAGAGAAGTTAGGCATAGAGCTTTTGTATTATGATGCTGGCGGATTTGCTTATCTGGAGAAACAAATAAAGCAGGTAGAAGATCTGATTGAAAGAAAAGCTGATGCCATCATTGTTTGTGCCATCAGCTCAAAGGGCACTATAGAAGTTATGGAAAGAGCCGCTTCACAGGGCATTGTGGCAATGAATTTTGTATCCAGGACATATAGCGACAAAATTGCATCAGCAGTCCTCGATGACGACTATAGAATTGGTAGCATTGAGGCAGAATATGTTGGGAAAAAGTTGAACGGAGAAGGAAAAGGGGTCATGCTTTCTGGCCCTCCAGGTGTGGACTGGGCTATGAACCGCGCTAAAGGCTTTAGAGAGACCCTAGCCAAGAAATACCCCGGTATCGAAGTTCTAGCAGAAAAATGGTGCGAGCCGAATATTGAGGTACCACAAAAAATTATGGATGATTTACTGCTGACGTTCCCAGATATGCAGTTCTGTTACGCTGGAGCTGACGGAATGGCGATGGGTGCGGCCAACGCGGTAAGAGCAGCGAGAAAACTTGGGCAGGTGCTTATCACTACAGCTTCTTTCTCCCCTGAGGGAGCTGATTACTTGAAGAAGGGATATATAAGTATGAATGTGGGCGAGAGTCCTATTTTGGAGGGGGCCTGGGCGATTGATGTTGCTGTAAAAATCCTGAACGGAGAGGAATACCCAAGACTGGTGTATGTACCCAATCCTCCTTTCACAAAGGAGAACATGGATACGCCTGAATTCGCCAAGTTTATTAAGTATCAATGGGCTCCCAAAGATTGGAGAGTTCCGGCATTTTAATCCCTTGAGGTGGGAGACCTTTTCAGACCACGAGGGGTTTCTCACCTCTTTTTTGAAGGAGAATTAAGGATGCACGCTTATTTCTATGATACTAAAAAGGAGCTTCCTGCCGATTTCGACGACTACTTCATAGCATCGGACACCGCAGTGGTGGAACTGGATATGTGCCGTGGTCACTTGGATGAAGGTCCTGATGTCACTTGCCCGTGTCCTCGAGGTCGAGAAATTATCGCTCCGATTAACCGTTTCAATAGCGAAGCGAGAAAGCTGGGCGTCCCCGTTATTCACGTTCATGTAGTGAATCGAAAGGGCGGGATAGATGATGTCAGAGGTAATAAGGCCGCTTGGCGGCGAGTATTTCCAATGACAGTTGGCCCCATTCCAAATGCAGACATGCATAATATTGAGGGCACGAAATGGCCTGAGTTTGTGGTGGATATACATGAGGAGGATCTAACTGTTGATACAAAAAAGAGATTAACTGCCTTCTACCCAACGGATCTCGAGTTTCTTTTGAGAAATTTGAAGAAGAACACAATTGTTATTACGGGGATCATGACGGACTGCTGTGTCTTGAGCACCTCATTTGATGGATCCAATAGGGGATTTAACATATTGGTCCCACGAGATCTCACACGGGGATTTAATCCACAGATGGAAGATGCAGCACTCAAGATCATCTCACTTCACTTGGGCCTAGTAGTGGATTCTCAGGAACTCATGAGGAGATGGAAAGGGGAATAGATGGCCGATTATGGAGATGGTTAAAGGAGAGACTGGGATTGCTTTAGTTTTATTCAATAAAAAAGGACAAATGGAGAAGGGTAAAATTCCTGCTTATAAAAAAATCATGGAAGTAGCCAATCTGAAAACAAAAGTGTATAGCACGGTAGGCCAGCCAATTCCAAACAGAGACGGCATCTGCAGGGCCACGGGTTCTGCAAAATATGCCGTCGATATTGCTTTGCCCAACATGCTTTACGGAAAAATACTGAGAAGCCCCCATACCCATGCCAGGATTCTAAACATTGATACCTCAAGAGCAACAAAGGTCAAAGGCGTAAAAGCGTTAATTACCGGGGCTGATACACCTAAAAGAAAATACGGCGGTCTTCCCATGTTTCCGGAGACAGTTGATGAATATGGCTTGGCACTGGAGAAAGCTCGATATATCGGCGATGAGATCGCAGCGGTCGCTGCCGTTGATGAGGAGACAGCGGAAGAGGCTATTAATCTCATAAAAGTGGAATATGAAATACTTCCTGCCGTTTTTGATCCTGTTGAGGCAATGACTGATAAGGCTCCTCAAATACATGATGTGCCGAAGAACATAGCCTTTGAGGGCGAAATGGAATTTGGAAATGTGGAAAAAGGCTTTCAGGAATCTGATTATGTGAGGGAGGATGAGTTTACTACATCCATGCTGTCCCACTGTGCCTTAGAACCTCACGCCAGCGTGGCTTCAGTGTCTCCATCAGGTAAGATAACTGTGTGGAGTTCGACACAATCGCCCTATTTCGTTCAAAGGGATCTGTCGCAACTCCTCGATGTTCCCATTGATCGAATCAGGGTTATCAAGACATATGTAGGTGGTGCCTTTGGGGGCAAAATCGAGGCTCTAGCGCCTGAATTCTGTTGTTCTCTCCTGGCACTGAAGACTCAGAAGCCTGTGAAGATCGTCTATTCGAGAGAAGAGGAATTCATAAGTACTCGACATCGCCATCCGACAATTATCAGATTAAAAACAGGCGCCAAAAAAGACGGGACGATCGTGGCCAAGGACTGCCAGGCGATTATGGACGGGGGCGCCTATAACAGCTTTGGGCCTGGTATTTTTGGCAGGATTGGGGGACAAATCAGCCTGGTCTATCGAGTACCTAATATGAGATTCAAGGGCTATCTGGTCTATACGAATAAGCCGGTTTGTGGAGCAATGAGGGGTGTCACAAACTTTCAGGCCAGATTCGCAGATGATTCCCAGATGGATATGATTGCGAGGGATTTGGGACTGGACCCCATTGATATCCGATTAAAAAACGCAAGGCAACCTGGGGAAACCACGCCACATGGGTGGAAGGTCACCAGCTGCGGTTTGAATGAGTGTATAGAAAAGATACGTCAAAAGAGAAACAGCATAAGAAAGCCAGATGAAAATAGGCACAAGAAAATCGGGATCGGCGTGTCTTGTTGGGGTTACTATTCCGGATCTAAGGTTGGGCACGGGGTCTCTGGAATTTTGCTGAAGCTGAACGAAAATGGGACTGCGCAGCTCTTAACGGGTGCTTCGGATATCGGGCAGGGCCTCTCTACGGTTCTTTGCCAAATAGCTGCAGAAGAACTGGGTGTTTCCCTGGATAAAGTCCACATGAGCCCAGTTGATACTGATTCAGTACCCATTGATTTGGGTAGCTGGTTGAGTCGAACGACTTACTTTACGGGGAATGCCGTTGTGGAGGCAGCGAAAGATGCAAAACAGCAGATCCTTGAGATCGCATCTGAAATACTTGATGCATATGCGGCCGATTTGATCTGCAAGGACAACCTGGTTTATGATCCAACCAATCCCGAGAATTCGATACCTATTGAGGATGCTGTTAGGACTGCCATATTTAAAAAGGGGAAAGCCATATTAGGAAGAGGATATTTCGATGTCGATCTTGGGGTTTCGAATCCCAAAACTGGCGTGGGAAATGCTTCACCCGCCTATGCTTTTGGCGCTGTCCTTGCTGAAGTTGAAGCAAATATTAAAACCGGAAAAGTGATTGTTCGCCGGATAACTTCTGCCACGGACTGCGGGTATCCCATTAACCCACTTACTGCCGCAGGCCAAATTGAGGGAGCAATCGTGATGGGTATGGGCGGCGCGCTCTACGAGGAACTCAAGGTCAAAGACGGTCTTGTCCTTAATCCCTGTTTTTTGGACTACAAGGTTCCAAGAGCACCGGATGCTCCGGAACAGGAAACCTATTTTATAGAGACTCTGGACCCAGGTGGTCCTTTTGGTGCAAAAGGGATTTCTGAAGGTGCAGCAATTCCAGTAGCTCCAGCAATCGCGAATGCCGTTTGTGATGCAGTGGGCAAGCGGTTCACAAGCCTTCCCATCGCCCCGGAGCAGATTGTCAAGGCTTTGAAGGATAACTAAGGGTTATCTGGCTTACCCAGCTAATTAAGAAATGGGGGATTTCAGGGTTGGATCTCTTAATCCAATTCGCGCAGCAGCTCACTTATGGACTCGTGATAGGAGTCATATATGCCTTGATGGGAATTTTTTTTGGAGGGGCTCGCGAGCCGAATTCAGTTTGACAAGAACAACCAGGCTCATCCATCTCTGCTGATTGTAAGAATCGAAGACGGTGTTAGAAAGGTTTACTCGAAGACAGAAACTCTACCCCTTGATTACGCAGAGTAACAAGATGCGGGGTTTTAGTGTTTCTGATGGGACCCTAAAGCCCCGCTTTTAGAGTTATTCATGAAATTGCAGCAATTCAAGTATCATGAGCCTCGAGGATTAGAAGAGGCATTATCATTACTCGACCGCTTTGGTCACTTAGCTGCTATCTTGGCTGGTGGAACAGATTTAGTGCCGTTAATGAAGCAAAAAACAGTGCAACCGAAACACCTAATTAACATCAAGCATTTGACAGAGTTAGATTTCATCAGAGGCGATAGTGTTTTGGAGATTGGAGCTCTCACTACAATAAGGGCTATTGAGAAATCAGATTTTCTTCAAGAGAAATGTCCACTCTTGAGCCAAACAGCTAGTCGTATAGGGTATGTGCAAATTAGAAACGTAGGAACAATTGGTGGAAACGTATGCAATGCTTCTCCCGCTGCTGACTTTGCGCCCGCACTTATGGTATTGGATGCCACAGTGGAAATTGCGAGCATCAATGGAAAAAGATCCACATCAATTAACAGTTTCTTTTTGAGTCCAGGAGAAACAGTTCTCGACAAGAATGAAATGGTTATTGGTTTCCGGATCCCTGGAACTGATGAGAGAGCAAGGTCTATGTTCAAAAAGGTGTCATCGGGAAACAGCTCAGGATTGGCTGTCGCAAGCGTTGCTGTCTTGTTATCCTTAGGCGAGAATACTGGGGCGGTTACAGAAGCTAGAATCGCTGTTGGATCGATGGGCCCAACCCCTATCCGGTGTCTGCAGACCGAACAGCTGCTCGTGGGAAAGAAAATCAGTGACGAAATTCGCAATATTGTGTCACAAAAGATTGTAGAAGAAACTGGACCTATTTCAGATATCAGAGGATCGAAAGAGTACAGGATACATCTTATTAGGGTTCTGACAAAGGACGCACTAATGGAGATTTGCCGGGGGGGATTTGAGCTAAAATGAAGAAGCGCATTGAAGTGACAGTTAACCGTGAAAAATACGACGTGGCTGTTAAACCTCACAAGCTTTTGTTAGAATTTTTAAGAGAAGAACTTGAGTTGATTGGTACAAAGGAAGCGTGTGGTATGGGCGAATGTGGGGCATGCACGGTCTTGATTGATGGAAAAGCCGTCAATTCTTGTCTAATATTGGCAGTTGATGCGGATGGCAAAGCAATAACGACGATAGAGGGTCTTTCAGAGGAGCAAGATCTTCATCCACTACAAAAGAGTTTCATAGAAATGGGTGCCATCCAATGCGGTTTCTGTACGCCGGGAATGATTATGTCCGCGAGAGCCCTTCTCAATGAGAGTGATAATCCAGATATCTCTGAAATCAAGAAGGCCTTAGCGGGAAATATATGCAGATGCACAGGTTACAAGAAAATTATCGAGGCCGTAAAAACAGCTGCTGATAGCCAAAATACCAGATAAATTTGTAGCATAATTCTCCGTAAGTTTTGTTGGGATCGATTTTTTCACATGTATTTTTCGGGTAAAAGGAACTGCTCATGCAGACCGCTGCCGCGAATCGGGGGTCTTAAAAAGGAAGAAGCCAAAAAAGAGGATGGCCTCCGGTAACCTTCGTCTACAGGGGGCCGGCGAAACCCTGCCCCCCATTTTTGAGCATTGATGACTGAAAATTTTTAGAAGAGAGGGTCTCTGCACCTGCCATTTCTTGCTAACGCTTGCTGTGTGTTTTTCGAGCTCTGCCCATTGCTTTGGCATAAATAGGAAGAGATAGATGGTTAGGATAAAAAGTGTTGAAACGGTTCATATTGCCCTCCCACCCCGGCGGGTGCACAAGTGGAGGGGGCTAACGGAAACGATTGGTGGCTATGTTCTCGTTTGCATGACAGGGGATAACGGGCTCCTCGGCTGGGGAGAGGCTCCAGTGGTTAAGGATTGGGGTGGAGATTTCGGGCGTTACTTTGGAGAAACCCCGGGGACAACTAAGTATGTTATAGAGAACCACTTAGCCCCGGCCGTCGTAGATGCTGAGGCTGGGAACTTCGCTAGCCTGCATAGCCGAATGAATGCTGCGATCAAGGGATACCCGTACGCAAAGGCATCTGTCGAGATGGCGGCCTATGACTTGGTCGGACGAACCCTTAAGGTGCCTGTTTACAGCCTTCTTGGTGGATGTGTACGAGAGTCCATTCTTGTCACTCATTCCATCGGGCTCCTACCAGTAGAGGAGGCTGTAGCCGAGTGTGTCCAGGTGGTGAATGAGGGGGTCCACGCGATAAAGATCAAGGTTGGTGTGGACCCACGGCGCGATGTGGAAATCGTTCGCCAGGTTCGGGAGGCGGTGGGACAGGATGTGGACCTCTGCGTGGACGCCAATCAGGGTTATTCCAGTCCGGCCGAGGCCATCCAGACGATCAGGGCTATGGAACGCTACGGCCTCAAGTACGCAGAGCAGCCGGTGGAAGGGCTTACGCGCATGACTGAGGTTGCCAGTGCCGTTGACACGCCGGTGATGGCGGATGAAAGCGCATGGAGCGCTCAAGATGTATTGGAAATCATAGAGCGACGTGCTGCCGATATCATTTCCATATATACGACAAAGCCCGGAGGGCTTTATCGGGCCATGGAGGTCGCTGCCGTGGCGCATGCAGCCGGCCTCCCGTGTAACGTTAATGGTTCTGTGGAGACGGGTGTTGGGAACTTGGCCAACATTCAGCTGGCCGCAGCTGCACCATCTGTTACCCTTCCGTGCGTTGTGCCTGTCTCAACCCCGGTCGATGCCCAGCATGGCCAGTTGGCCGGGATCTATTACAAGGACGATGTGATCAAGGCGCCGCTCGAGTTCTCCGATGGCGCGATCAAGGTGCCAAACGGCCCCGGAATGGGGATTGAGGTTGACGAGGAGAAAATCGCTCGTTATCGGGTAGACCGACATGAGTGAGATTCGAAGGATCGCTGTTCTGGGAGCTGGTAACGGTGGATGTGCCGCGTCTGCCATTCTGACTCTCAAAGGCTATGAGGTGAGGATGCATAGTCGCTCTGAGGAGCGGCTCGCTCTTCTGCGGGGCGGCATTTCTCTACGGGGTGCATACGGGGGAGTGGTAAAGCCCGATCTCATCACAACAGATCTGAGCGCAGCCATCTCCGGTGCAGACTTGGTGATGATAGTCGTTCCTGCTGTAGCCCATGACGGATACGCCCGAGTGCTGGCCCCGATTCTTAAACCGAATCAGCTCATCTATCTGAACCCGGGGCATACTGGAGGAGCGCTCCACTTTGCGACCCTACTGCATGAAGCCGGAGGGCCCACGCTGCCTCTGTGCGAGTCAGTAACGCTTACGTACATTTGTAGGATGGAGGGAGAAGGGGCGGTCGGTGTCTACCAAGAAACAACTAACCTACGATTTGCGGCCTTACCGGCAACACTCACGAGGGAATTAGTGGAACTCCTCCACCCTCTCTTTCCAAACTTGCGCCCGGCAGCAAACGTTCTGGAAACAGGGTTCATGAATATCAATGCGCTAATCCATCCCTCGGGGATGCTGATGAACGCCGGGTGGATAGAGTTCACCGAAGGGGATTTCCTTTTTTATAAGGAGTCAATTACGCCTGCAGTTGCGAGTGTTATTGAAGAGGTAGATACTGAGCGGCTTGCAATCTGTGAACGGCTTGGGCTCCAGGTTCCAGCTTTTATTGACTACTTCTATGAGGCAGGTTTGACCACTGAGTCAGCACGCGACTCCCGTTCCGTATATCGGGCGATGCGGGAGAGCGGGCCGAACCAAACCATTAAATCCCCTCCATCCTTAGATCATCGCTACGTCCAAGAAGATGTGGGATACGGGCTTTTGCCGATGTCGGAATTTGGGAGGCTGGCTGGCGTACAGACCCCGGTCATGGACAGCTTGATAACCTTGGCGTCAGTTGTGCTAGATACAGACTATCGGAAGGAGGGACTCACACTTTTCCGAATGGGGCTTGAGGGCGTTTCTCTGAAAAAACTTCCCTCTTTCATTTAGTGGGGAATTCTAAACCGGAGCAATCAATGCGAAAGGAAATCATCTCCCGACAGCGGGATGCCATGGTTGAAGCTGGGTTGGACGCCCTTGTGGCAAACTCTCCTGAGAACTTTGCCTATACGACCGGTTTTGTGGTTCCCTCGCAGCACCTGATGCGCTGGCGTCATGCCATGGCAGTCATTACGAGACACGGTCGTGAGGCGCTCCTTATTGTAGATATGGAGGAGAGTACAGTTCGAACCCGGATTCCTGGCTTGGAGATTCGAGTTTGGGGGGAATTTACTGACCGACCAATGGAGGTCCTCGCCAATCTGCTCAGGGATCTCGGGCTTGAGGAGGGCACCATTGGGCTTGAGATGGATTATCTCCCAGCTCGTGATCTTGAGCAGCTTAAGGATTTCTTGCCAAAGGCCCATTTGTCATCAGCTCAGGCGCTCTACAGCCGTCTTCGGCAGGTGAAGACCCCAGAGGAAATTGCTCTGATGCGGCAGCTCTCAAGGATCACTGACCAGGCTATCGGAGAGGCGTTCCATTCTGTGCAGCAAGGCATGACGGAAATGGATCTCGCAGCGGCGCTCACCAAGGGTATTTATTCACGGGGTGCCGAGCAGTTCAAGCTTATGATCGTAGCAACCGGAGAACGGAGCGAGTTCCCCAACGTGGGGCCGACAAACCGCACTCTAAAGCCGGGAGACCTCTGCCGGGTTGAAATCTTCGGGGTAATTGACGGATACCACGCCGGGGTGTGTCGGACCGGTGCGGTAGAACGAGCATCGCCCGAGTCTCAAGTGATCTGGAGGAACCTGATCGAATGTAAGTACCTCGTCCTCGACATGATCCGGCCCGGAGCGAGTACCCGCGCCATCTACGAGGCATTTTCCAAGAAGTTCAGTGAGCTGGGTCTGCCCCCAATCTCTTTCGTAGGGCATGGGATAGGACTCCACCTGCACGAGGAGCCTTACCTCGGCAAATACTCTGACAGCCGTTTGGAGGCCGGCATGGTCTTGGGGATCGAACCGCTCGTCTATGGGAGAGGAAAGGGTTTCGGGCTTCAGAGCAAGGATATGGTCTTAGTCACCTCGGCCGGATGTGAGGTGCTTTCTGATCAAACTACAAACGATGAGTTAGTTGTCATCCCCTGAAAAAGAGTGAGCTCTCTCCATGATGAGTCCTTGAATGTTTTGCAGGGGGGAAAACGCAGGGGGGAAAACGCTTGACAAAGATGCTGGAATTACGTAAGCGAGCTAAATAGGGATCGAGAAGAAGTATGTTGATCCGATCTCTTGAGAAATAGGCAAGGGCGAATCCATAGTGGATAACATTTAACTTGAAAGGAGGTAGAGTCACAATGAGAAACAGGGCGATTGGCAAAGGTAGTATTTTGGTCATACTGATTTCGGTTGGTTTTTGTCTTTCATTTGTAGCATTATCGGCAGCGGCAGAGCCTATAAAGATTGGGTTGCTTGCCAATAAGACCGGTGGTCTTGCGGCATATGGGTATTCTCATGAGAAAGTTGCGAAAGCCGCTATAGCGAAGATAAACGCCGAAGGCGGCATCTCTGGTCGTCAAATTAAGCTTTACGTCGAAGATGATGAAAGTAAGCCCAGCGTTGGGGCACTCAAATTCAGAAAGCTGGTCGAGACTAATGGCGTAGATTTTGTGTTGGATTCAAACAGTTCGGGCGTCTGTGTTGCGTGTTGTCCTATTGCCAAAGAGCTGCGTACGATATATTTTCCGTGCGGATCCGCAACTGAGATATCAGGAAAACAGGGCAACAGATATGTATTCCAAGCCTGCACCAATGTCAGGGAAGAGGTTAAAGGGGCAGCCAAGTTTGCAGTTGAAAATTTGGGGAAAAAGTGGGTTACCGTTGTAGTTGACTATGCGTGGGGTCATTCAAACGAAGAGGACTTTTCCAAGTTTATTGACCAAAATGGTGGAACCGTGCTTGAGTCAATCAGAGTTCCGTTGGGGACAAGCAACTGGTTACCATATCTAAAGGGGAAAATTCCAGCTGAGGCCGAAGCTGTGTTCTTTGCGAATTTCGGTTCAGATTTTCTCTGCTTCATACGAGACTTATACGCAGTTCGGCCGGATATAAAGAAACTGGGTGCTGTCTATGTAATATCCGCACTTGATCCTGCCGAGTTAGGCCCTCCCGCTGATGGACTTTATGCCTTAACCTCATATCCGGTGAGACTGGAATCACTCAATACCCCATACAACAAAGCCTACCGAGAAATGATTGGTGTGGACAGTGAGGGGCGAGAAGTTGGGACTGGCAAATATTTCGTACTAGCTTATGATTGGGCTGTATGGGAGCCGATCTTTGCACTCAAAGCAGCTATTGAAAAATGTGGGTGGAAGAGCAAGAAGGACAATCCGGACCTCATAAAAACCCTGGAAGGTATGCATTTCAAAAATGGGGTGGAATTTCCACAGGGTGATGGGTACTATAGAGCAGAAGATCATGCGTTTATTACGGGGATATACGTAGAACAAATCGTCAACGGAGAGATCAAACTTGTTGGTAAGATACCGGCTGAGGATGTTGTGTATGAACCGCTAGTAGACCGTACCAAGGAGCCCTTCTAACTAAGCATCTCTTGGGTGATTCAGCCGAGAGACCGAATGCTAATAACTCAAGCGGGGAGGTGAACCTCCCCGCTTGAGTTAAGCTGCAGGAGATGAAATCAATAATGCAGGAGCGATCAGGAGAAGGGGCAATTTAACTCCTGCATGAGGCCGCAAAGATTTCAATAAAGTTAATTTAGTCATATCCAAATGATCCCTCTTGAGACAATATCGACGCTGGCGTTCCTATTGGTGGACGGTTTCCTCTGGGGCCTCATAATTGCCTTGATAGCCTTGGGTCTTTCATTCATTTTCGGCATGATGAGGATAGTGAACATGGCCCATGGAGATATTTACATGGCCGGCGCCGTCCTCTCATTCTACGTGTTACAATGGTTTGGGAACTTCTGGTTGGCCCTGATCATAGTACCAGTAGCAATTGGTTTAATTAGCATTCCTATAGAACGTTTTGTGTTGAGGCCATTCGAAGGACGCCCTGCAGTTACAATGATTGCAACGGTCGGAATAGCGTTTATTATTCAGCAGGGGGTCTTGGGGATTTACGGGGGTACCCCTAATAAAATGCCAGATCCATGGCCGGTTTATGTAAATCTTTTGGGTGTTGGATATCCGGGCTATCGAATAATGATTGCATGCATTTCAGTGCTCATTATCACTGCCCTATGGCTGTTCCTGTACAAGACCTCCTATGGAATTCTGATCAGGGCCACCATACAAGATAAGGAAATGGCCAGTGCCATAGGGATTAACGACAATAGAATTCTGATGGCCACATTTGCCTTGGGTGGTGTCCTTGCCGCGCTGGGCGGAGTTCTCGCGGCACCCATAAATCAAGTGTTCTATCTTATGGGAAACGATGTCATCTTATTGTGCTTTATTGTCGTTATTGTTGGTGGACTCGGTAGCCTCAAAGGCACCCTCATAGCTTCTCTGACGCTTTGCACGTTGGAAGCAGGCATGACAATGGTTCTCAAGCCTATTGAGGCACGAGTGGCAATCTTCATAGTCATGATATTAGTATTGGTATTTCGTCCAAAAGGTCTGTTTAGCGAATAAGAGGTAGGGGATGAAGCACAGGAATTCTTGTCAAGAATCTGAGGAGACTGGTGGCGGATTACACTCATTAATGGAGAGAATCAAGGTCAAGCGGTCCTCTTTATTATTCCTTTTGGTCTTACTGTTGATCATAATGATAGGCCCCACCCTACCATCCGGCATAATGTCTCTGATGCTAGAGATGATGATATTGTCCATTTTTGCCATGGGCTATGATATATGTTTGGGTTATACGGACCAGTGTAGCTTAGGTCATTCTCTATTTTTTGGAGTCGGTGCCTATGGTATTTTGCTCCCAGTCCTCCATTTTAACGTGGGCTTATGGCTCGCTTTGCTTATTGCACTGGCAATAACTTTTGTATTTGGCTTTCTTGAGGGTCTCATATCGGTCCGCCTATCTGAAGCTTATTTTGTAATTATTACAGCTATATTCTTTTTTATCTTCTTCCTGTTGGCTCTCAGTATGACGTGGCTAACAGGAGGGGATGATGGACTTTCTGTCCAAATACCACCCGTTGACCTGGGCTTTGCCACTTTCTCCGTTTATAATCGGCTAGTGAACTATTACCTCGTCTTCTTCTTTCTTGTCATCACATATATCATTTTGAAAAGAATAGTAAATTCTCCTCTTGGAAATGTTTTCATCTCGATTAGAGAAAATCAAGAGCGAGCAAGTTTCCTGGGCTATAACGTCTTCCGTTACAAGCTGGCAGCTTTTGTTCTATCGGCGCTGTTTGCTGGGCTTAGTGGGGCGCTCTATGCTATTAGACTCCGGTATGGCAACGCCGATTTTTTCGGCTTTAGCTGGTCAGTTAACCCGATAATTTGGTCTTTGCTGGGAGGGATGGGGACCCTTGTCGGCCCATGTATCGGAGTTGTTATCTTGAGCCTGTTTCAGTACTATGTGAGCGGATGGTGGAGCCAGTATTTGGTCATAGTGGGGGTTCTTCTTATTGTTGTTCTTAGAGTATCACCAAAGGGGATAATGGGGTATATTAGATCCAAGACTCAGGAGGTCAGGTGGAAAAAGGTACAGGCATGAAGGTGTTGGAAACTGTTGGTCTGACCAGAAGTTTCGGAGGCCTCACTGCGCTTGATGATGTAGACTTTGCGGTCAGTAAAGGGGAATTGAAAGGAATAATAGGCCCAAATGGTGCGGGAAAGACCACGCTTTTCAATGTCATTACGGGATATCTCAAACCGACAAAGGGAAGAGTACTTCTTAACGGAGAGGATATAGGTGGGCTTTCGCCGCATGTGATTTCTCAAAAGGGGATAAGCCGCATTTTCCAGATCACTAATATCTTTCCGGAGATGACGGTCTATGAAAGCGTCTGGGCAGGAGTCAATTCCCGGACCAAGTACCCGTGGAACCCTTTTGTCCGTGCTGATACCATTGGCGATATTTCGGGAAAGACCGAGGAGATATGCGAGCTGACTGGGCTGAGCGAGCAGATGAATGCGATCTCCGCGAACCTCTCACACGGCGATCACAGGGTGCTTGAGATAGCGTTAGCACTGAGCACAGATCCAATTCTCCTCCTCCTCGATGAGCCAACCCAGGGAGTAAGTCCAAAAGAAATTGACAACCTGCTTAAGGTTATTGCGAAGGTATCCCAAATCACGACAGCAATCCTGATTGAACACGACATGAATATTGCTTTATCTCTTTCTGACACCATTACCGTTCTGAACGAAGGCAGGGTAATAGCCGAAGGCCCACCTCGGGAGATAAGCGAGAGTGAAGAGGTTCAACGGGTTTATCTTGGGATAGGATAATGATGTTGTCCACCGATGACATTCACGTCTACTACGGGAAAAGCTACATTCTGCAAGGTGTGTCAGTGGAGGCAAACGAAGGTGAGGTTGTCGCTTTGCTCGGGCGTAACGGCGTAGGCAAGACTACTACCCTCATGACCATTATGGGACTCGTCAAGCCTAGATTGGGAAAGACGTTTCTCAGGGATATGGATATTACTGCGCTCCCCCCTTACAAGATAGCTCGGTTGGGCATTGGCTACATTCCACAAGGTAGGCGTTTATTCCCAGAGCTGAGCGTGATAGAAAACATAAAGGCCGCAATGAGGAGTAAGTCCGACACGACGGTGCTAGATGATATTTTCGGCCTCTTCCCTTCCTTAAAGGACCGCTTGGATCAGAAAGGTTACACCCTAAGCGGCGGGGAACAGCAGATGCTGACCATTTCACGAGCTTTGGCTACAAGACCGAATATACTCCTGCTGGACGAACCAACAACAGGACTGATGCCTATTCTTGTTTCAAAACTCGAGGAGGTCATCAGAGAGCTGAACAACAGGGGAATGACCATTCTACTGGTAGAGGAGAAGATACCGTTTGCATTGTCTTTAGCAGATCGAGCCTACATCATGGATAAGGGTCGCATAGAATACAGCGGCAGAACCGAAGAGCTGGGGCGAGAAAGGGAAATACTCTATCGTTACTTGGGTACCAGGGTTTCAGCAGTGTCTGGTGAAAAGGAACCAGTATAGATGGCAGAGGTGGATTTAACGTGTCGGATTTCCGGAGTAACCTTTAAGAACCCGGTTGCAGCTGCGTCGGGTATCATAACCCGCAGTGTGCAGGGGGTACGGAAGTGTATAGAGGCGGGTGTAGGCGCGATTGTGACCAAGAGCATTAGTTTTGTTTCTGGTGTGTCCGGAGGCAAATGGCTTCTCCCGCGGCCTGCGATCTGGCTTCTGGATAAGTACGGAGATCCAGGCAGCAGCCAGAACATCTCGATAGGAAACCTGCCTGATAACCGGGGCGCAGAGTTTGTAAGAGAGATTAAGCCCATTACAGAGGCTGCAGGTGCCGTACTCATAGCAAATATGAATCTCATGGGGGATCTCGACACATTTCCAGAGGAGGAGGCGCTTGACAAGGCGGCGGATCTCGCCAAGAAACTCGAGGCAGCAGGCGCTGACATGATAGAGGTTATGAGGGCGTGCCCCATAGATGTTGGTAGACAAAGCGGCGGTGATTGGGGAGAAGCATCCGACGCAGCCTATACGGAGAAGGTAATCAAAACTTTAAAGAAGGCGGTCAGCATTCCCTTTTACCTCAAGCTTCAAACTGATTTTACCGTTGCAAACATGAAGAGATTCGAAGAGGCTGGGGTATCAGCCCACTGTGTATATTCCTTGCTTCCGGCAACCGTGATCGATATAGAGACTGGGAGGCCTATTCTGCCTTTCCCCCAGCCTTACTATGGGCGTGGCATTACGGCCCACGAAAACTATCAGACTGCCAGACTCGCATCGGTGGCAACATGCCCTATCGTGACTAGCGGCGGCACCATGAAAGGCAGGGATGTTATAGAGCGCCTCATGTGCGGGGGTGCGATTATCCAAGTGATGACCGCAGCGATGCGCTACGGCCCTCAGGTTTTTGCAGACATGATAGACGAGCTGAGAAGCTTCATGATGAGAAAGGGCTATGAACGGGTACAGGATATCATGGGAATTGCCGTGCCCCATGTAAACAACCCTAAGGAATATGCGAGATTTGTGGAGGAGAGACAGGTGCCCCGGGAGGCCATGGCAATGACCATTGATAAGGCAAAATGCACCGGTTGCGGCCAATGTGAGGTGTGCCCTTACGGTGCAATGGTGATGAAGGATGGATTTCCAAAGTGGGAATCAAAGGTATGTGAATTCTGCGGGCTCTGCCAGACCATTTGTCCAGCAGATGCGATAGCAATTAGGTTTAAAACTATGGGCACGGTGAATTGAGATGTCCACAATCAAAGAATACCTCCTCCCTGGCTGGAGCAACATAACGTCATTTCTATACTTCTTCTCGCGTGTTTGATCTTCCCTTGGGGCTCTTTCCTGGTTTTGGTATGCATTAATGCGACACCTATATGCCTATGGCTCTGCGGGCTCCTGGCATTTGGAAGATATTCTCAGTAGAGCCAATCAGCAACGATTCCTCGGTGCCCTAAGACAGTAAATCAACATAGCATTGGTGGCACCAACATCTGTTAAGGAGTATTCAACGCTGAAAGAGCCCAACTTTCTTTAATAGGAAAAGATATCACATTGAAGATAGCAGTAGATATCAAGGCATGCTACGGGTGCAGAATCTGTGAGTTGGCATGCTCCTTTCATCATGGTGGAGTGTTTTCTCCAGAGTTATCAAGTATAAGAGTTACTAGGTGCAACAGAACCGGCCAAGTTGAGTGGTCTCTTGGCTCCACGTGTGATCGCTGTGAGGGTGAGGCCAAGCCGCTTTGCGTGAAATACTGTGCCTACGGAGCCTTGAAGGAGGTCAGATGAAGTTGCGCATAGGCAATATTACGGGTGGTCTGGCAGGGAGAATATTAAGAGTTGACCTAACCAGTGGAATTATATCAACTGAGGATACCCAAAAGTATGCTAAGAGATTCATTGGCGGCAGAGCTATTAACAGTTACATCTTGTTAGATGAAATGAGTCCAGAAACCAAATGGTCAGATCCCGAGAATATGCTTATTTTTGGCGTCGGTTGCCTCGTAGGCACGTTAGCACCTGGGGCATGCAGGGTCTCGGTGGATACAAAGAACGTATTTAATAATGGAAAAGGTTCTGCCAATTTTGGCGGTGACTTTGGACCAGAATTAAAATATGCAGGCTTCGACCATGTGGTGATCACGGGAAAGGCAGAAAGCCCTGTTTATTTGTGGATATATGATGGGAAAGCAGAATTAAGAGATGCAGGCTCAGTCTGGGGTAGGACAACCTATGAAACAGCGGAAGTTTTGCAGCGGGAGCTTGATGACAACAGAATAAAGGTGGCATCAATAGGCCCTGCGGGTGAGAAGTTAGTCAGAGGCTCATGCATAATCGCTGACTGTGCAAAGGCTGCTGGTGGATCAGGGGTCGGATGTGTGATGGGAGATAAAAAGCTCAAAGCCCTGGCAGTGCGTGGACATGGATCAATTAAGGTGGCAGAACCGGAAAGGTTTCTTGCAGCAGTAGATAAGGCCTTAAGAAAAATAAAGAATTCTCCCACTGCATCATCATGGCGGAAGGGAATCATAGAATCGTTTTACCAGCCTGAATCCAAGGGCTGGGATTTCTCGGTAATTGTCAGGAATGGGCAGGATGAATACTGGCCAATGGAAAGAAGAAGAAAGCTTGTGGGCAGGAGCACAGGTGTTCCTCGATACCGAAAGAAGCTCACGGCCTGTTTTAGCTGTCCAATAGGAGGCATGCCCTTCTTTGAGATTAATGATGGCAAATACCAGGGTACGAAGGGAACAGGATACTGGGTTAATTCTGCTTGGTATTCAGAGAGGATGGACGTGGATAATCCAGAAGCATCCATCAAATTTCACCTTTTGGCTAATCAGCTTGGCCTCGATGGAGATATGGCCTCTGTTGTTTTATCTTGGGCCTTTGAATGCTATGAAAAGGGTTTATTGACTAAGGCACAAACCGATGGCCTGGAGCTTAAATGGGGAAATGATGATGCAATGCTAAGCATGGTCGAAAAACTTGCCTATCGTGAGGGAATTGGGGATTTGCTGGCAAATGGGGTAAAGGAAGCTTCTAGGAGATTAGGCAAAGGATCTGAAAGGTTTGCCATCCATATGAAAGGGCAGGATTCAGCTGATCCTTACAGAATCCGAAAGGGATGGGGGTTTGGGTTATCGACTTCTCCTGTTGCCGGGAGACATTTGCGAGGTGCGGTCAGTACTCCCGAGGCGAGCGGACCGAAAGACCTGGCTTTTTCTCCAACTGACTATGAGAACATACCTGAGGCGGTCTTTTGGCAGGCACAGGTTAAAGAAATAGAAGACATGACAGGCATCTGCGTTTACATGGGCTCGCTTCTTGGAGCGCATGCTCTCGATCCATCGGATTATGCAGAACTCATAAGCTCTGCGATGGGCATAGACATAACGGTGAAGGAACTGATGCTGGCGGGAAGACGATCATATAATCTTGAGAAGGCATTCAACACAATCCACGCGAAGTTTACGCGAAACGATGACTACCCTCCCGAAAGGTACATGGAAGAACCTGTTAAGTCTGGTCCCTATGCAGGGCATAAGTGCGATAAAGACAGGTGGGACGAGATGCTGGACAGGTTCTATGAACTGCACGGCTGGGATAAGCGAACCGGTTTGCAAACTCGCAGATGCCTAGAAGAGGTCGGTTTGGAGAATATTGCGAAGAAGCTTGAACAGGCGGGTAAGTTATGATTCTTTTCGGTTACCCCAGTCGACCGAGTATTGTATTGCTAGAGTTAATTCAAGCATGTTCAATGATGCGTCAAAGTTAGCTGGTGATCCCAGAGTGCATGCTTGTCGTGGGGTGGAAGCCTTTAAAAGGTAATGCTTTATTACTTGAGGGTATTGGGTGTTGAACCCATGCCGGAGTTACGGCAATGGGAGGCACGAGAAGAGGATTCGGTGAGCCCTTCGGTTTTTTG
>Ga0180431_10002461_pt1 | contig 24791 bp, 21 predicted proteins | sample SS_ome_11_FD_132459 | JGI IMG/M metagenome (GOLD analysis project Ga0180431, IMG submission 132459) | Hypersaline lake sediment archaeal communities from the Salton Sea, California, USA - SS_1_MS_1 metaG | ecosystem: Environmental > Aquatic > Non-marine Saline and Alkaline > Hypersaline >... | reverse complement strand
CCGCCGACCATCCCCATTCGAAGTTTGCGTTTCCAGGATCTCATGGTAATCCTCCGTATTCCTTATAAAAAAAGTACCTTTCCATGATATTCCGGGTGGATGGAAAAGGCAAGCGGAGAAGAAATTGGGAGCGTGCCGTATTAAACGGAAATATAAAAGGAGAGCCGGTTCGGTGACAGTTTCTTGAGGAACTGTCACAAAAGGAACTGTCACCGATCTTCACCGGACTTCGTCTAAGCCGAGGTCGTAATCGTAGGGCAAAAGGCCCGGAAATAATCCCGTTCTGCACACGGATTCGAAGAGAGCGTCCAGTGCCGGGGAATGCGGACCGAAACAGCAGGCTATGAACAGGGCGTCCTCCCTCAAGGTCCGGGCATAATAGGGATTGTCTATGGAGAGCACGCCCAAAGGGACCCCCTCCCTGATACACGACCGGGCCCAGGCGGTCTGCCGCTCGTTCGCAAGCCCGAGAAGCGCGATATCATAGGAAGCCAGGTCCTTACGCATGGATTCGATTTTCCTGAAATTACTCCTCCTGTTCGGAAAGTATCGTATATAAACCGTGTCCCATCCCGGGAAATACCTGCGCGCGGTCTCCTCGAAATCCCTCGTAGGCGAGAGCACGACTCCCCTGACACCGCGTCCGAGGGCGCTTTCCAGATATTCGGGAACCGTGCATTCCAGCGTGGATGCCATGAGCACCAGACCGTCCGAGGCATCCTCAGCCACCTGATGCGACAATTTTTCCAGGACCGGACCCATATCGCTTTCCCGCTCCCGTATCGTGTAAAAAGGAACGAGGTATTTTTTCTTTACCTCGAGAATCCTGAGTACCTTTTCGTCGAGCGCCCGCTCATCGAGCGTTCCCCGTTCGAAGAGAAGTGATGCACGGTCTATGAGCAGTTCCTGCTTCTCCTTCGTATGGGAGATGAGAAAGAGGTCGTTCCCCGCCCTGAACGCGTAAACGAATGCGGTAACGATGTGGCCCGCGAATCCCTCCGACCCCTCCATCTCCAGATCGTCGGTCACCACAACACCCCGGAATCCCATTTTCTCCCTCAGCCCCGACTCCAGGATCTTCGAAGAAAAAGAGGCGGGCATGGAAGGGTCGGCATGGTCGTATATGACGTGGGAGACCATGATTCCGTCCAGCACCTCTTTACGCACCAGCCCCCCGTAGGGCCGGAGGTGTACGTCTATAATTTCCTGCATGGAAGTTTTAACGGCTTCCGTGTGCAGATGCGTGTCAAAGGAAGCCATTCCGTGCCCCGGGAAATGCTTGACTACTGATAGTATCCCGAGGCGCTGATGCTCCTCCACGAACGAGGCGGTCATTGCGGTCACCATCTCAGGGTCCGAACCGAAGGAACGGGTTCCTATGACACGATTCCTGGGTTCAGTCAAGACATCCGCGCAGGGTGCGAAGTTCACATTGATACCCGCGTCCAGGAGGGTATACGCTATGAGCCGCGACGCATTTCTGTTGTTTTCAACCTTCCCGGACGCTCCGATGAGCCCCGCAGCGGGTGAAAGAAAAACGCCCTCGTACCGCACATGGTTGACCGTTCCGCCCTCCATATCGGTGGCAATAAAAGGCGGTATTCCGGTAGCCGAGTTGTCGATGAGGAAAACGATGGAATCGGTAAGCTCTCTGAGCTGTTCCCTCGACTCGATATTCCTGAGGAACAGCTTGATATTCCCGAGCTTCCCGTCCAGGAGCCATGCCCTATACTCATCATTCAGCCCGGTTCCCCCGAATCCGAAGATGAATACCTGGCCGAGTTTCTCCTCGAGGCTCATGGATGCAAGAACCTCTTCCGGTTCGAGAGACGCGAAATCACCGAAAAGCATCTCTTTCTTCCCGGCAAGAGCCGTTTCGGTATTAATCAGAAGCAGGAAGAGACAGGTAAGCAGTAAAAAGAAGGTGTGTTTCATAGATCTCTATCGGGACCTCATAAGCAGGAGATATAAGCAAGCAGTCCCGGCCCCACACGCGCGACGTACCCCCTTTCATTACCACCAGGAAAAAGGAGAGACGCCCGGCCGCCCTGAAAGCCGCTGCCGAGTCATGGCTCCGTCTAAGTATAAAAATAGGGTTATGCCCGGTATACAAAGCATAACCCTACCTCCTTTTAAACGCGTCTATCAGTAGACTTTCGAGACTTTCACGTTGTCGATGCTCAGGGCGACACTGTTCATCCTGATCGAGAAATAGCTCCCGCTGCCGACCGCCGTCCCGAGATTAAAGCCGTAGTAATACCGGTTCGGATCCATGGGATCGTAGAATCGTCCCTCCCCGGTACGGGTATCGAGCATGATCTTGATGGGAACGGTTGCATCGAGGTATTCGGTTTTGAGGTAATCCGCGCGAATCGGAATGAGCCCGCCGTATCTGACAGGATCGCTTCCCGGAAAGACCTTAGTCCAGAGGCCCATGTCCGTGGAACCGCGGCTCTCGTACACCTGTATGAAAGCGCCCGGATATCCGTACACGTCGGGATCCCATGTTACCCAGCCGAGTATTGACTGACCGTTACCCCAGCTTCTCTTGGTCGCCGGATTATCCACACAGATGTGGATACCGAAACCGGCATAATTGTCTTCACCGCCGCCCACATACCTGACATTGAACTCATACAGGACCTTACCAGACTGGCTCACGGGAATCGTTATCATGGCCATCTTTTCATCTCTATCAGTCTGATAGAGCCTTCCTTCGAGTACCCGCCAGCTGCCGCTTACCTTCATCCAGTCTTTCAACATTGGGGAGGAGAAGTCATCGGAAACATAGGAAGTTTGACAGAACGCCGCCGCCGCGACCCCGATAAAGAGTACGATAAGAACAACTCTCACTACTTTCATGTATATCCTCCTTATAAGCTTATTAGTTCGCGATATGCTGTTCCATTATGCCAACCTTAAAAAATTCCGTCAAGGAATTTTTTATTAAATTTAATTTTAAATATACATAAATTTCAAATCGTCTCACCCGTCCCTGCGTATCCCCCTTTTCGATTCCCGTCAGGCCCGCCCTCGAGATACGCCAACGTCCACTTCCCTGTGCACCTCCGTGTGCACCTCCGTGTGCACTTTTACCTTGACCCCGACCCCGGGGCCGCATACTATCCAATTACGAATGAAAAGAGGAACAGCGACATGATGAACAATACGGGAAGGACAGTGCTCGTCATAGACGATGACGCAGACGTTTTCGAGAGCTTACGGCTCTTTCTCGAGAACAAGGGTTACCGGGTAATCGGAGCGCCGAACGGCGTGGAAGGCATGGAGACCGCGAAGTCGGAAAAACCCGATGTTATAATCCTCGACGTTCTCATGCAGAAGAAGGACGGTCTCACCACATACGGAGAGCTTCGCGGCAACGGAGCGCTGAAGGAAATTCCGGTCATCATGCTGACGAGCGTCCATGAAAAGCTGGGATTCGGCGTTTCACCAAGCGATATGGAGTCACACTACGGCGTGCCGCCTGAGGGTTTCCTTGAAAAACCCTTTGATCCGCCGAAACTCCTGGACCTCATAGAAAAACTCACCGGATCATGAGTAAAATGAGAAGCCAACCCTTCCCTTCTCCTCAATAAGCGCCGCTCATTAAGCGCCGCACCGCACGTGTACTTTCACACCGCTGAACAGCTCCGTGTTTTTCCGCCGACCCGAAAGCCGCTGCACTGAGCCGTCAATCCAGCGTAACAACCACCTTTATAACCTCTTCCTCCGCCGACCGGGCCGTACGGAAAGCCTCTTCGATCATTTTAAAGGGAAAACGGTGAGTAATGAGGTCCCGGTACTCCCCGTGTTTCTTCATGAGGTCGAGCGCGAGCGGGAATCCCCAGTTTGGAATGGCATGCGACGCAATGAGCTTTAGTTTCCGAAAGTGAAAATCGTTCGCATCAAAGGTAATGACAGAGTCCCTGAAGCTGATGCCGTTGAATATCACCGACCCGTCGAACGCGGCGAACTCGAGAAGCGGGGGTATGGTCAACGGGGGAGAGGTAACCATTATGCGCTCGAATCCGTCCGGACGGGCTCTCTTCAGCTCTTCTTTCCATCCCGGCTCATTCGTATCCAGAACGAGGTCGGCTCCGAGCTCGAGGGCGGCTTCCATGCGGCGTCTTCCCCTGGGGGACTTGAGGTCCCTCCCGAGCATCACGCCGCTCCGGGCGCCCGAGATCAACCCCAGGCTCAGGCAGAAGAGGCCGATAATTCCCGGTCCCGATACGCATATATCCTGGAATGGCTCTATCCGGGCCCTCTCCAACACATCGAGAGCCACGGTCAGGGGCTCTGCAACCGCCGCAGCCTCGAAGTCGAGCCCCTCGTAGGAAATCGCCATTTCCCTCCGGACGCAGAGGAATTCAGCCAGTGCAGCCCTGTCGTCCATGTAATTCCGTATGCCGGAACATGTCGCCGGTTTACCCTGAAGGCAGGAACGGCACTTCCCGCACGAGATATGGTTCTGCACCACAACGGTGTCTCCCGGAGCCAGGTCGTTCACACCCGGTCCCGTTTCATGGACAGTGCCCGCGATCTCGTGTCCGAGCGGGAGCGGCTTCCCGCCGGGATAGTCGTTGTAGAAATGAAGGTCGGTCCCGCATATCGAGCATGCCCGCACCTTGACGGAGACTTCTCCCGCTCCCGGTTTTCTGTATTCAACGTCCCGTACCTCTATTTTCTCTTTTCCCGTCATCCAGGCGGATTTCATGGCACTCCTCCTCTTTTTTACTTCACCCTATCACGGTTCATCGGTTCGTCGCAAATTCTATCAGGACCCACCAGGCGGTTTGCTCTTTCCGCCTGGATATGATAAATTAAGATGGACCGGCGGATCCGCCTTCCTCTGAACCGGTTAAAATAAAGGAACCCCATGAAGGAATATGAGCTCGTCGACATAACGGAACCGGAGCTTTTTAACCGGACTTTTCCACACAACCTGCCCCCCTTTTTCGATTTCGAGAAACCCGTAAAAGAGAGCATTGACGGAAGAGAGGTCGAATACGACCCGGCTTCCGTTCTTCACAGGGACATTCACCTAACGGATACGACATTCCGGGACGGGCAGCAGGCACGGCCGCCCTACACGACGGAACAGACGGTTCGTATATTCGAGATGCTCTCACGGCTCGGCGGCAAACGGGGAGTGGTCCGGCAGTCGGAATTCTTCCTTTATACAAAGCGGGATTTGAAAAACGTCGAAGCATGCAGAAACCTGGGGCTCGACTACCCCGCAATCACGGGCTGGATACGCGCCCAGCCGGGAGAACTTCGAAAAGTCAGGGACATGCAATTAAAGGAAACGGGAATACTCACCTCCTGTTCAGACTATCACATCTTCCTCAAACAGGCACAAACGAGACGGGAAGCCATGGACCGGTACCTCTCGGTCGCGGGATCCGCGCTTGAAGCGGGGATACGGCCACGCTGTCATCTCGAAGACATCACAAGAGCTGACATCAAGGGATTCGTACTCCCGTTTGTACAGGCGCTGGAAAAAATGAGCGCCGGTGTCCCGGCCGGCATGAAGGTCAAGATACGTCTCTGTGATACCATGGGTTTCGGGCTCCCCTATCCGAACGTATCCGAACCCAGATCCATACCCAAGCTCATCTGGCGCATACGGGAGGAATGCGGTATCGAGGGAAACAGGCTCGAATGGCACGGACATAACGATTTTCACCGGGTACACGCGAACGGCATATGCGCGTGGTTATGCGGCGCCGACGCACTCAACACCACGCTCTTCGGTTTCGGAGAAAGAACGGGAAACCCTCCGCTAGAAGGCGCCCTGGTGGAATACGTTTCGCTCAAACGGGACCTGAACGGCGTGAATCTCCCCGTTATTACGGAGCTTGCCCGGTATTACGAGAACACAATCGGTTCCCCGCCCCCCGTGAACTATCCTTTCACGGGCCGCGACTTCAATACGACGAGGGCGGGCATACATGCCGGCGGCCTCAGGAAAAATGAACGGATCTACACCGTCTTCGATACGAACCGTCTTCTCAACCTGCCCCCGAAGGTGTCGATAACCGATAAATCGGGCACGGACGGTATCGCGCTGTGGGTAAACGAGTTTCTCGGTCTAAGGGGAAAGAACCGGGTTTCACGCTCCAGAGTGGCCCCGATACAACGATGGGTAATGAACCAGTACGAGAAAGAGGGAAGGAACACCGCCATTTCTGAAGAGGAGCTTGAGGAGCAGGTCAGAATCAACATTCCCCTTGTCTATGCTGAGAGGGTAAAATCTCAGGCGGAAGATCCAGGGATTTCTTCACGGCCCTGAGCAAATCGGTGAGTGTATAGGGTTTCTTGATAAATGTGACACGCTCCTCCCCTATTGAAAAGGTCCACTTATTCTCACGGTATTCGTATCCGCTCGTTATAATAACCCTGAGGTTTTTTCGATCCTGGGCGACCTGCTCTATCAAATCCATGCCCGTACCGTCCGGCAGGACAACATCGGTGAATATGAGCTCAATATCCTCGTCTCCGGATCTGAGGATATCAAGCGCCTCCGCCACCGTTTCAGCGCTGTAAACGCGAAATCCGCGCTCCGTAAGCCGGGACTGCACGAACTTGCAGATCGCACTATCGTCTTCAACGAGCAGTATGGGTCGATCCTCTCCATGTATATCGGGAGCAGGCGAGTTATCCTCAGTTATGCACGGATACTGTTCCTTGCATGCGGGGAAGTATACCCTGAAGGTCGTGCCCAGCCCCTTTTCGCTGTACGCGTGTACCCACCCGTGATGCTCCTTCACGACCGCATACACAACCGCCAGCCCGAGTCCGGTGCCTTCCCCGCTCTGTTTAGTGGTGAAAAACGGTTCGAATACCTGACGCAGCGTGGATTTATCCATGCCGCAGCCGGTATCCTCGACCGAGATACAGACATAATCGCCGGTCAGAGCTTCGCTGCACGATTTTGCATACTGCTCGTCAATACGAACATTGCGCGTCTGGACGACAAGTCTTCCGCCCTTGTCCATGGCATCGCGCGCATTCACGGCGAGATTGGTGATAACCTGCTCTACCTTGCTCTTATTAATTCTGGTCTTCCAGAGATCTGGGCTGAGATCGAGCTGAACGTGAACATTCTCGCCCAGTAGGCGGTTAAGCATCTTGAAGATGTCTTCGATGATTTCGTTCAGATCATGTTGCTCGAACTCGACCTGCTCGCGCCTGCTGAAAACAAGGAGCTGCTTCGTAAGCCCGGCAGCGCGTTCCGCCGCCCTTCTGAGCTGGTCCAGGTGCTCCCGAACTTTTTCCTTGTTGTTGATCTGCATGAGGGCGATATCCGAATATCCTATTATGGCCGTAAGAAGATTGTTGAAATCATGCGCGACTCCTCCCGCGAGGCGCCCGACAGCTTCCATCTTCTGCATCTGGAAGATCTGCGACTGGAGCCGTTTGTTCTCTTCCTTTACCCTCTCCTTTTCAGTAACGTCCCTGAAGAGAGACATGATCCTGTTCTTCGACGGACTGTAGGCTGTTGATTCGAGGTATCGGTCGATGCCTTTGAAATGGTTTATGGAATAAACAGGCCTTTCGTAGTGCAGAATCTCCCCGTGCGTCATGATCCAGTACGGCTGAAAACCCGGCAGGACCTCGGACGCCGTCTTTCCGATTATCTCGTCCTTCCCAAGACCCGTCAATTTCTCAAATCCCTTGTTGACTTCAAGAAACCGTCCGTCAACGGGATTTCCATCTTTATATACAATCTCACACAGGGCACATCCGCTGCGCATCTCATTGAAGAGCCGCTTGTAATACTCCTCGCTTCTCTCCCCAGTGGCTCCCGGGCGAATTCCGAATCCGAACACACCGTGAACGTTACCCTCGCTGTCCCTGATCGGGGAAAAGGAAAACCGGTAAGATACGGGTCCCCCCTCTGCGGACGAAAGGGCAAGGTCCGCTTCCGCGTTCCCGCCCTGCTGCGCAGTTTCAACTACCGATTTAAAAATTCCCTGTTCAACAAAGAGATCGGAAGATTCCATGGCGGTTATATCCCGATCTCGCATATTAATAATATGCTCCAACACCCTGTTCCACTTAAGTAATTTGTCGTTCGAATCAATAACGAAAGCGGGGTATGGAAGGCTGTCGAACAATCCCTCGTAGAAAATACTTTCTGAAAGAACCATCAACTCGTTCCCGTAAGACATGGTTGCTCTCGTCCGCGGTTTTTTCCGCCGCCTTCAGGCACGCGGACCTGGAAGATATGCGGAATGAGGTTGAGCAAGGGCTGAAAAAACAGGAGAGGGGGACGACAGCCCCCCTCTCACTCCCCTTTTAGAAACCGCCTCCTCCCTCACCTGCAAGAGCGGTTCCGTAAAACACCGAGTCGGCTTTATCTTCCTTGCCCAGTATCGGAGAAGCAAAGAGTGCTGCTGTAAGAGCGAGAACAATAGCAATAACGACAAGAATTTTCTTCATTTTACTACTCCCTTCATTCTGTATTTTTTCTCCGGGGTAACACCCCTTTTTTAGCCTAAGCATGAATGTACTGCTTCGCCGAATGCTCCAGGCCCTTCTTGACCACAGAGAGGAGCAGCTCCCCGTTCACGGGCCAGGACATGGTGTAAAGAACGCTGTGCGAACGCAAATCCAGTTCGAGACTGGGCGAGTAGCTTCTCATCACAACGATGACCTTCATCAGGGGGTACCGCTGGTTCATGAAGGGAAGTAGAGCGGGCATCGAAACACCGGGAAGCTCCACATCTGTAATGAGGAGATCTATCTCATAACGTTCAAGTGCATCAAAAAATGTTAGAATCGAATCCGCCTGCAGGATCCGGTATCCCGCAGTTTGAAGTGGCCTTACTATATCCTCCATTTCGGTAGAATTTTGGAATGCCACAAGAACGGATTTCCTGTCCATCACTTTTTTCATCCGTATTAACCTTCCTTTTTTTACAGTACATGATGCAATATATATGCCCAAATAAAAAAAATACTTACTCTCATCGGTATTCCTTTTAAATCAAATATTTACAGGTAATTATGAAAAATAAAGCGGCCGGGTGCAGGATCATGGGGCAGGTAAAACAGTTCGGAATCGGGAATCATTTCCTGAATGCGGAATCCGGGACAGGAAATGCTTGTATTTGAGGTGAAAAAACCGCGAGAGGGGCTTCAAAGATCCCCGGGGGTATTAATTGCGTATTTCTTTATCTTCTCATAGAGCGTGGTCTTTCCAATACCGAGTATACGCGCGGCATCCTGCCTGTTGCCGGATGCAACGTCAAGGGCGGCTATGATGGCGTCTCTCTCCATTTCCCTGAGTGGTTTAACCCGGGGATCATGCGGCTGAGAGTTACCATCACTCCCGTAAATAGACTTCGGCAGGTCATCCGGTGTTATGAGATCGCCCGAACCGAGCGCGATCGCGTGCTGCATTACATTTTCAAGCTCACGCACATTCCCGAACCATTCGTGTGACATGAGCAGATCAAGGGCTTCCTCTGAAATACCGGTCACCTGCCTTCGCTCCGTATTATACCTGTTGATAAAATAATCGACGAGTAGGGGTATATCCTCGGTTCTTTCCCTAAGCGGCGGTACCGATATGGGGATCACGTGGAGACGGTAAAAAAGGTCCTCCCTGAATTTCCCATCCCGAACCGCCTTTTCAAGCTCCCTGTTCGTGGCGGCAATTATCCGTGCCTCGATTTTTTCCGTTTCCGATCCCCCGACCGGCCTGATTTCCCGTTCCTGAATGGCCCTGAGGAGCTTGGCCTGCACCTCGAGCGGGATCTCCGTTATCTCGTCGAGGAAGACCGTCCCTCTTCCGGCAAGCTTGAGCAGCCCGACCTTATCGAAACGGGCATCGGTAAACGCTCCCTTAAAGTGACCGAAGAGTTCGCTTTCAACGATACTGAGGCTCAGCACGCTGCAGTCGATGGGAATAAAGGGTTCATCTCGACGGTTGCCGTGAAAGTGAATGGCCTTTGCCACGAGCTCCTTGCCCACACCGCTCTCACCCATAATGAGCACCGTGTTGTCGGCGGACGCCATTGCCTCTATTCTTTCGTAAACGAGCTTGATGACCCTGGACCTGCCGATAATGCCGAACCTTCCCTCCCGTTCCTCCCGCCCGCCGACACTGCTTACATTCATTATTCTCTTTATTATGGAACGAATCTCGCTGATGGAGGATGGTTTGGTAATATAATCCACCGCACCGAGCTTCATGGCCTCGACTGCGGTTTCGACTGAGCCGTACCCGGTAACAATAACGACAGGCATGGAAGATACGGTTTTTCTGCTCTGTGAGAGAAAATCGAGCCCGTTCATTTTCGGCATCTTCAAATCAACGAGCGCAAGCGCGAAATCTTCATGCTCGAGTATTTCAAGTGCCTCGATCCCGTCCGACGCAATAAAGGGTTCCAATCCCATATCGAGGGAGAGTTCCCCGCATACCTCGCGGAATCCCTCGTCGTCATCAACGATAAGGATCTTCCCGTATCCGGAACCATCCATTTCCCGTGCAAACTCCCGATCCACCACCGTAGCATCAGATGGTAAAATACTACTGCTTTGGAGTAATTATATAATTCTTCTCATATCTTAACAACTTTTTATCCGTTTCGAACAAACCGGGATCGGCTCGTGTATACTTGACCTCCGGCTCCAACCGGTTATAACTTATAATGCAAAATAAGCGTGTCTGCTCCGGTTCATAATAAGGGGGGGGGCCATCCGAAGAGATAATTTTAAAATCCCGATACTACTCATACTCTCAGCAGTGTTTCTTTTCACCATTTTACCCTGCAGTGGCGGCTCTGAGAAATCGGCCGAGGTCGATTCAGCCGAAGCTCCGCATTTCGGAGGCGTTTACAGGCGGGGGCTCGGACACGACCCTGTCACGCTCGATCCCGCGAAGATGTCCGATATTTACTCGACAACCGTTCTCCAGCAGGTCGTCGAGGGGCTCGTACAGTTCAGCGACAACCTCATGATCGTTCCCTGCATCGCCAAATCATGGAAAAGCACACGCGACAACCTCCACTGGGTTTTTACCCTGAAAGAGGGCGTACTGTTTCACAACGGAAGAGAGGTAACTGCTGAGGATTTTGTGTATACCTACACGAGGTTGCTCGATCCCGGAACGGAATCCAGGGCGGCGACACTCCTGACCTCCATCGAGGGGGCACGTGATTTCATCGAGGGAAGAGCGGATCGTGTAAGCGGGCTGAACGCCACCGGACGCTATACCCTGGAGATACGGCTCTCCGAACCGTTCCCCCCCTTTATCGCGGTCCTCGCCATGATCGACTTCGGCGTGGTTCCACGGGAGGAGGTGGAACACCCGGAAGATTATTTTAATTTCCACCCCGTGGGAACCGGGCCCTTTGTCTTCGACTATTGGGAGCGCAACCGTGAAATCGTCCTTACGGTCAACGAAAAGTACCACGAGGGCCGCCCCTACCTCGACCAAGCCGTATTCGAAATATTCCCGGGCGTTTCAACGGATGAGATGTTCACCCGTTTCGAGGAGGGAAAACTCGAAGATTCACTTGTCCCGGCCGGCATGCGCGAGCATATCGAGGACAAATACCAGCTGCTCCGCCGCCCCTCCCTCGCGATCCGCCTGCTGATCATGAACAACAAGACCCCGCCCTTCGACGATATACGCGTACGCAGGGCGTTCAACTACGCGGTAAACAAGATCGAAATCAGCGAAAAGGTGGGAGGAGGGAAGCTCATCCCCGCATCGAGCCTCATCCCCAAGGGCATGGCGGGATACCAGCCCGACGATACGAATTATCCCTATGACCCGGACCGTTCGGCCCGGCTTCTCGAGGAAGCGGGGTACCCGGACGGGAAGGGACTGCCGGTCATCCAGTACTGGTCATGCGTAAAATCCAAAGGGGCGCTCGCTGAGGATGAAGAGCTGAGGAAATACCTGGAAGCCGTTGGTATCAAAATCTCATTAAATTATCAGACCGAGTGGCCCGAGTTTAAAAAGATCATCACCGAGGGGAGGGCACCGATCTTCAAGTACAGCTGGGAAGCCGACATCCCCGACCCCGACAACATACTCTCCTCACTCTTCTTTTCATCGAGTCCCACGAACAGAGCTTTTTACAGCAATCCTGACGTCGATACGCTCATAGGGAAGGCTCAGAAGGAATCCGACTATGCAAAACGGATATCCCTCTATGCTAAAGCACAGGATAGAATCATGGAAGATGCTCCCGTGATTCTCCTGAACTATCTCTCCTACCAGAGGGTATTCCAGAGATACGTGCGGGGGTTCGAGGGCAAGGCCCTGGGAAACCACTATTTCTCCCTGAAGAGGGTCTGGCTCGATAATGACAATTGACCGGTAAAACCCTGTTTGCGATCGGACAATCCGAAGAACCTTCTTTCAACCCATTATTACAGCGAAATGTTCCCGCACCCGGCCGGTCCCCGCACGGTTTCCTTAAACGAAGATAAAAGGTATAATAGAACGGGTGGGAAACCCCTGCCGAAGGTGACTGTATCGTCAAGATCCCATTAATACGGGCGGACCGGTTACTATGTACGAAAAAAGCGAATTCCCGTTGATGAAGGATATAAGGCACCGTGTGGGGCTCAGGTGGAGATTCATGCTCTACATGATTCTTCTCATCGTGGCGCTCATGGCGGGTGTTTTCATCATAGTCGAACACACCAGCCGGGAGACCATACTCTCGGAGGGGCGAAAACGCGGCATATCCAATGCGCTCTACCTCGCGGCCCTCTCCACCTCCTCCCTCCTCATGTACGACTACCCGAAACTCGAACAGAACGTGGACGAGGTGGCGCGTGAGGCCGATATTATCTACGCGATGATCATCGACCGGGAAGGTACCGTAGTCGCTCACAGCGAACGGGACGATCTCATAGGGAAAAGCCTCACGGACACCCACAGTATCAACGCGACCCTGGCCGTGTCGGGTCTCATTCAAAACCGCAGGAATCCGGATACGGGAGAGGAGATATGGGATATATCGTACCCCATCCGCGACCATAACGAATCCATATGGGGAACCGCCAGGATAGGCTTCTCGAAAGAGCTGCTCACCGCGGAGATAAACAGGAACAGAAAGAACCTCGCCATTCTTACATTCGTGGCGATCGTCCTCGCTCTCACTGCCGCGTTCCTCCTTGCAAAGCGCATAACCGGTCCCCTCCGGAAATTGACGGAGGGCGCCCTGTCCATTTCCCGGGGAAACCTGAACCAGCGAATCAGCATACACACGGGGGATGAAATAGAAGACCTGTCCGATACTTTCAACCGCATGATACAGGAATTATCGAAGACCAAAGAGAGGCTGAAAAACCTCATTCGCCAGCTCTCCCGCAAGAACAGGCTCCTGCGGCGGGAAATGACAACCCGTGAAAAGCTGGAGGAGGAGCTCATCAAGGCCGAACGGCTCCGCGCACTCGGAGAGATGTCGGGAGGAGTGGCGCATGATTTCAACAACATACTGGGAACCGTACTCGGGAGGGCCCAGCTCCTCATCGAGAAGACCGGAGATCCCGGGCACCTCAAGGGCCTGAAGATCATCGAGAAAGCCGCTCTGGACGGAGCGGAAACGGTTCGAAGAATTCAGGAGTTTACCCGCGTTCGCGCGGACAGCAGCACCTTCGTTCACGTGGACCTCAACGACATTATTGAAGATGCGGTCGAGTTTACGAGAACCCGCTGGAAGAATGAGGCCGAGGCATGGGGAAGACACATCGATGTGTCCTGCGATCTCAAGGGGTCGGGCGGAACACAGGGGGACCCGGCGGGGCTCCGGGAGGTATTCACCAACCTCATTATCAACGCGGTGGACGCCATGCCGGAGTGTGGGAAAATCGTCATATCCACATTCGATGAAAACGGAAAAATCGTCGCCGAAGTCGCGGACACGGGAGAAGGAATGAGCAGCGAGGTCCGGAAGAAGCTGTTCGAGCCTTTTTTCACGACCAAGGGATCCCACGGAAACGGCCTGGGTCTATCCATCTGTTACGGTATCGTATCCCGCCATGGAGGATGTATAGAGGTGGAAAGCACCGAGGGGAGAGGAACGACCTTTACCATACGGCTCCCCATTATACATGCCGAACAAACCGACATACAGGCCCCCGTAACAAACCGTGTTCTCCCTTCGACCGTTCTCATAATAGATGACGACGACAACATGCGCGAGGTGCTCTCCGACACGCTCGTCCAGTCAGGCTGCTCCGTCGACCAGTCCGCGAGCGGCGAAGGGGGCCTCGATCTGTTCGGCACTCAGCAGTACGATATTGTCATGACCGACCTCGGTATGAAGGACATGTCCGGATGGGACGTTGCCCGGATCGTCAAGGAAAAGTCGCCCGAAACACCCGTTGTCATGCTGACGGGCTGGGGCGCGCAGATCGATGAAAAAACAGCCGGAAAGCGGGGCATCGATTTCATCATGGCCAAGCCTTTCAAGATTGATAAAATACGCGAGCTCGTCAATAAGGCCATGGAGCTGCGCAGAGAATTGAAAACACCGGGCGGGAGAGGGGAAAGATGAAGCAAAAACCCGTTGCCCTGCCTGTAGACGGTACCCTTGACCTTCACATGTTCAATCCCCGTGACCTGGCCCCGCTCCTGGAAGACTACCTGGGCGCGTGCAGGAAAAACGGCATACTCCAGGTTCGCATTGTTCACGGTAAGGGACGGGGCGTGCTCCGGGCCCGCGTTCATTCGCTCCTGAGAAAGATCGACTCCGTGGATTCGTTCGGATCGGCTGGAGAGGGCGGCGGGGGCTGGGGTGCCACCATTGCGATTCTGAAGCCTCCGGAAGAAAAATAAAGAATTATCCGTTCGTTCGTCGTAAAAACGATGCACTAATTTGAAGAATGTGTTAAGATTTTTTTGCTGCATACTGAACGGCAAAAGGTCTCTTCCCACGAATACCCCGTTTTTCGTATTCGCCTTAATAATTAATAAAACGGGATGTCGCGGGAACCCTGAAAATGACAGAGGAGGAAGGTATGAAGAAAATTTGCATAATCGGGTTTATTCTTCTCCTGGCCGCCGGAATCGCCTTCGCGTCCGGAGAAAAGGTGATGGATCTCGGCACCGAGGAAAACCCCATCATCTGGTCATTCGTCCCGTCCGGAGAGATGGAGCGTGTCGCAGCGGGCGCGCAGTCGGTTGCGGACCTGATCTACGAAGAAACGGGACTCTACCTGTCCACCAATGTGGCCACCGAATACGCGGGAGTCATTGAAGCGCTGTCGAGCGATCCGCCCGAGGCCCACATGGCCTCGCTCGCCACCTTTGCGTACGTGCTCGCCGCTGACCGGGGCGTTGCCGAAGCAGCGCTCGTCTCCGTCCGTTTCGGGAGCCCCACGTATAACGGCCAGATTATCGTCAGGGCGGACAGCGGGATCAAGACCCTCGCGGACCTCGATGGGAAAACGTTCGCGCGACCCGACCCCCTGTCCACGAGCGGCTGGATAATCCCGATGCTCACCCTGCGAGCAGCGGGCGTTGACCCGGATTCCGATCTCGCCCAGGTGGTGGATGCCGGCAGTCACGACTCTGTCGTGGCCGCTGTGTACAACGGAGACGTAGACGCGGGCGCAACCTACGTTGACGCGCGTTCCAGGATAGAGGATGATCATCCCGATGTCATGGAAGAGGTGATCGTCATAGAGGTCACCACCGCAATTCCGAACGACGGCGTACAGTTCTCTCCGGCCGTTCCGGAAGAACTGCGCGAAAAGATCGTTTCCGCCCTGTTGAAAATCGCCGGGACCGAGGAAGGCAAGGAAGCACTGAATACGGCATACCAGTGGGGCGGTCTCGAGAGACACGACGACGGGTTCTACGATCCTTTCAGGCAGGTACTCCAGGCCGCGGGCCTGGATATCGAACAGCTACAAGAATGATCCACCTCGGGTTACCACCCGAGGTGGATCATCCCTCGGTGTTTTTTACCGAGGGACATCATCCTCTTGAGGGGTAAACGGCAGCAGCAGATACAAAGTCATTAAGCCCGGGGACCTGAATGCTCGAGATCAAGAATCTGACAAAGGTATACGACGACGGGACCGTCGCGCTGAGAGACGTGAGCTTCTCAGTGAGCCCGGGTGAGTTTCTCGTCATCATCGGTCTCAGCGGCTCGGGAAAATCCACGCTCCTTCGATGCATCAACCGGCTCATCGAACCGACCGAGGGCAGCATTATATGGGACGGGGACGATATCACGGCGACCGAGACGTCGAAGCTGCGCCACGTTAGAAGGCAGATCGGGATGATATTCCAGCACTTCAACCTCGTCAAACGATCGAGCGTCATGACCAACGTACTTGCAGGAAGGCTCGGCTACACCGGTGCATCGAGCCTCTTCTACCAATTCTCCGAGGATGACCGGAACATGGCCCGGAAGGCGCTCGAGCGCGTGGGGATAGCGGATCAGGCCCACAAGAGGGCGGACGAACTGAGCGGGGGGCAGCAGCAGCGGGTCGGTATAGCGAGGGCGCTCATGCAGAATCCCCGCATGGTGCTTGCCGACGAGCCCGTGGCAAGCCTCGATCCGGTCCTGGCGCACGTCATACTCGGATATCTGGAAGAGATGAACAGGGAGGGAAAAACCGTACTCTGCAGCCTCCACTACCTCGATCTCGTGCAGCGGTATGCCTCACGCGTCATAGGGCTTCGCGATGGACAAATCGTATACAGGGGAACGCGCGAAGAGATCAGGCGCATGACCGATGATGAGTTCAGAGAGATCTACGGCGAGGATGCGGTGAGGGTGAGCGCCGGCAGGGGCTGACTTCATACGAACGGGTGAACGGACGGTACCGTTCCACTAAAAAAAGGTTCCCATGAATTTATCGAACACAATGGGCTCTCCGAAGGGCCGAAAGGCGGGTGAAAAAACGAGCCGCATACCAGCGCCTGCGGCCCGGTGCGCCTCATTCTTCCTTCCCGGTCTCGGACAGATACTCGCGGGACAGCTCAAAAGGGGAGTGCTCCTCCTCGGCGCCATGGCGAGCATACTGACGATACTCTTCTGGCGCGTGCATCTCCTCGCGCACCGGGAAGTGGGAGCAGCGGCCAAGTATATCAAGGCGCTGGGAAGGCGCCCCCTCTTTGTCGGACTGCTGAGCCTCTTTACCGTCGTTATCTGGGTCTGGAACATTCACGACGCCGGAAACCAGACAAAACCCTCCAGGCGCGGCGGCGCAGGAATATTCATATGCATACTCGTCGCCTTCTTCATCCTCGGGTGGCAGATCAGCCAGATCGACCTCTACAAGATGGTCACAGAGCTGCCGGACGCGATCCCCCCCCTCTCCAAAGTACTCTGGCCGTGGAAGGCCGCCGTAACGCGGGAGGTCGAGGAGATATCCGCGGGCCTCAACATACTCATCGGATGCGAGGGCGAGGTGCCGCCCATACCCGAGGAAGTCCCGGGTAAACCCTATTTAAATGCCGAGCCCCGGTGCGGCGAGCTCTCCAGACTGGACGAAAACAACAAGGTGATCAGGGGCTCAGTCCTTCACCTGACGGGACGTGGATTCGTCCCGAACACGGAAGCCCAGATATGGTGGGCGGACCCGCTCGGGAACAAATTCAGGCCGCGGCAGGCGGGAGAATACGTCACCGTAATGACCGGACCGGACGGGGCGTTCACCTTCGACCTCATCATGCCCTACCGGCTCATACCCCCGACCGCGAAGGGACCGCAGATACATAAAGTCGAAGCCCGCCAGGTTACCGCACTGGGGAACCTCATCATCAACGACCCCCTCAAGCTCACGCTGGAACGGATGGCCGAGACCATATTCATGGGCATGATGGCCACGCTCTTCGGCATCATTTTCGCCATACCCATATCCTTTCTCGCCTCGAGGAACCTCATGTCCGGGTCCCTGGCCACAATGGCCCTTTACTACATTACCAGGACAATCCTGAACATCATCCGGGCGATCGAGCCGCTCATCTGGGCCCTCATCGCCGTTGTCTGGGTGGGGCTCGGGCCGTTCGCCGGCATCATCGCGCTCACCGTGCACTCGATCGCCGCGCTCGGCAAGCTCTACTCCGAGGCGATCGAGAACATCGACCAGGGCCCCATAGAGGCGATACAGGCCACGGGCGCGACGCGTCTGCAGACCATCCTTTACGCGGTCGTTCCGCAGATGATCCCACCGTTCGTCTCCTTCTCCATATACCGGTGGGATATAAACGTGCGAATGTCGACGATTATAGGACTCGTCGGTGGAGGCGGCATCGGGTTCCTCCTCGTCCAGTACATCAGGCTGCTCGATTACCGGGCAGCGGGCATCGCCGTCTGGTTCATCGCGATAACGGTCGCCATTCTCGACTATGCGAGTGCCGAGATACGGAGGCGCTTCGTATAACCGGGGGAGACGGGACTATGCCGAAGAAGATCATCAAACGAAACGGAAGCATCGTCCCCTTCAGGAGGGAGAAGATAACCGAAGCGGTTTACGCGGCCGCGGTTGCCGTCGGAGGGCGGGACCGAAATCCGGCGGAACAGGTTGCGACCGACGTGATCTCCCGCCTTGAATCCGTTGAGGACGATGGCTACCCGACCGTGGAGGAGGTCCAGGACCTCGTCGAAAAGAGCCTCATCGAACGAGGCCATGCCAAAACCGCCAAGGCATATATCATCTACCGGTACGAACATCAGCTCAAACGGGAGGGCAGGGAGAGCCTCACCTATTCGTCGGACAACATTCCCTACAGGAAACTGTGGCAGGCGCTTTCCTGGGGGGTGGACCAGGGATGCTGCTCCCTCGCGGAGCTGTCCGAGATCATAGAGGAAGGACGGTACGAAATACTCGTCCGGGCATCTGAGGATTTCTATGCCCATGAGCTCCGTGAGGCATGCGAGTGCATACTCGAGAAAATCGGCGACATCAGGCTCGTCATCGTCTCCGGACCCTCTTCATCCGGGAAGACGACCACCACCTTGAAAATCTCCCACACGCTGCAGGAAAAAGGCTACCGGTTCGTGACGCTCAACGTGGACCATTATTTTTTCAACCTGGACGATCAGCCGAAAGACGCGACCGGCGACTACGACTACGAGACACCCCAAGCCCTTGACCTCGACCTGATCAACGATCATCTGAAGAATCTGGCTGCCGGGAAAAAAATACAGGTTCCCTTTTACAATTTTAAAACCGGAAACCGGGAGGGAATATCCGGAGAACTGCAGCTGAAGAAGAACGAGATCCTGCTCATCGATTCCCTCCACGGCATGTTCGACAGGATGACGCAGTCCCTTCCGGATGAGAAAAAGTTTAAACTCTATATCGAAACACTCTCCCAGCTCAAGGACGACGACGGACGGTTCATACGCTGGGCGGATATTCGGATGCTCCGGCGAATGGTCCGGGACATGCAGTTCAGGAACTACAAGCCGGGCCAGACCGCGGCTCACTGGCATTACGTCCGCCGCTCCGAGCTGCGCTACATCATCTCGCGCATACGCAAGGCACACTTTATCTTCAACAGTTTTCTTCCCTACGAGCTTCCCATTATGAAACACCGTTTGGGCGGGCTTTTCCCGGAGATCATCGAAGGATTCAGAAACGAACCGCACGGCGATCGCACTGACGCCCTCGAGCGTACAGAGCGTGTCATGCGGATATTCTCCCGGATACCGGAATGGGAAGACGAGAGCGTGGTGCCGCCCCTTTCACTCCTTCGCGAGTTCATCGGAAAGAGCGGCTACACGTATTGAGGAGCGGACTATGAAGGCAGATTCCATCTTCCCGGTTCTAATACTACTCGCCCGGCCCGCGGCAGGAAAGAGCGAACTCATACGGTTTATCCGTGAGACTAAAACCGACGAACGGATCAGAAGGTTTCACATCGGTCATGTGGAAGAGATCGACGATTTTCCCATGCTCTGGACGTGGTTCGAAGAGGATGCCCTGCTGGAAGAGATGGGAAAATCCCGCCTCCACACCACCTCCGACGGATACTTCAAGCACTCCTACTTCTGGGACTTACTCATACGGCGTATAAACCTCGAGTACGAGAAGCGGATCCGCGACGAATCCCGGCCTGGAAGGCAAACCACCACACTCATTGAATTTTCGAGGGGGAAAAAGAGCGGCGGATACAGGGGTGCATTCGAGCACCTGAGCGAAAAAATCGCCCGGAAGGCCTCGGTTCTCTACATAAACGTGTCGTTCGAGGAATCGCTGCGTAAGAACCGGGTCCGTTTCAACCCGGAAAAGCCCCATTCCATTCTTGAACACGGGCTCCCGGACGAAAAAATGCACGCCCTCTATCGCGAGTGCGACTGGAAAAACATATCCGCGGCAAACCCCGGGTACGGACGAACAGGGTTCGTCCGCATAGGGAGCTGCACGGTCCCCTACGGAGTTTTTGAAAACGAGGACGATATCACCACCGCTGCAGGCCCACCGCTCGCTGACCGCTTGGAAAAAGTGCTCGCCGGACTCTGGGAACTTTTTAGAAAAGACTCCCAAAAGGGGCCCGGTCCCGTGACTCCTCAGTAGATAACGCCGGTAAGCGTTATCTCCACTCTGCGGTTTTTCTGCCTTCCCGGTTTCGTTTTATTCGAGGCTATGGGATTCTTCTCTCCGTACGCCCTGACCTCGATAAGGGACGAATCGATACCGAACTGGGTAACGAGAAAGGTCTTCACGGTCTGCGCCCTTCGCCTCGAAAGCGTATTGTTATGTGCATCCGACCCGGTGGAATCGGAATGCCCCTCGACGATTATTGAGCTTATCTCGGCATTCGGATACGCGCGGGCAAGGTCGAGTCCCCTCTGCTTTTCCTCGTAGTAAAAAGGCCTGATCTCCGCGCTGTCGGAATCAAACTCGACGGTATAGGCAAGCGTGACGCGTTCGCCCGCCTGTTCCGGGCACCCGTTCTCGTCCACCGATTTTCCCGCAGGCGTATCCGGGCATCGGTCGATATAATCGGGCGTACCGTCCCCGTCCGAATCGACCGGACATCCGCTCCCGTCGACCCTTACTCCGGACGGAGTTCCCGGGCAGTCGTCCTCCGCGTCCGGGACGCCGTCTCCATCGCTGTCAATTACCACCGCAACTTCCTCGCTCTTCGTGCGGGGAGCCTCCTCTTTCTCTTCCTCCTCCGCCGCCACAATCTCCTCCTCCACGGCCCTGGCTTCATCCACCAAGGCCTCTGAAGTGGTTGAGCAGCCCGCGAAGAAGAGAAGGAGGGAGAGGCCCATAAGAAATCCTACTGCCATCGCTCCCTTTTTCATGTGTCCGCTCCTCTTCGGTTTATTATTAATGCGTTTTTATCTTTCCCATCATTGTCTTTCCCATCTTTTTACTACACCCCATGCATTATGTAAAGCTCTTTCACCCCGACCGGGATCCGATTACCTCGATTGGGTGGCACCTCTATCCACACCGACCGTCTCCAGTGTCGCTGAAAAGAAGTTGTAAACACCTCGTCTGCGTTTATAATGAGGGTATTCCGGATAATTCTTTCGACGAGGAGGTGTATCCGTGCACCGTGAAAAATTCGATAACGGCGGTTCCTTCGAATCGGTCGCGGAGCTCCTGGAAATCGCGGGTAAGCTCAATTCTTCGACCGTCGTCATTGCGGGCGGGGACCGAACAGAGGATCTCCGGCTCGTCGAATCAGCCCGGGACCATGGTATCATCAGCAGGATCATTCTCGTGGGCACCGAAAAACAAATACGCAAATCCGTAAAAAAAGTGGGTATTGAGATCGAAGAGGAGGACATCGTTCCCGCGGACGACGACGAGGACACGGCCGAAAAAACCGTGGACCTGGTATGTTCCGGCTCCGTTGACATCGTACTGAAGGGCAACATATCCACACCCGTACTCAACCGCCGGATGCTTAAAATTGCGGAAAGCCCGACAGTCAGTCTCGCATCCGTCTTTGACGCGGCTCCCGTGGCGAACGGGAGACCCATAATACTCACCGATGCGGGCGTCACCACGGTGTGCACCTACGGACGCATGGTCGGGCTGGTGCAAAACGCGGTCGAGGTCGCTCGTCTGGTAATGGGAATAGACAAACCGAGGGTCGCGATCCTCTCCGCGAATGAGAAACAGATACCGTCTCTCAGGTCGACGTGGATAGGGAAGATGCTTTCCGAGCGGGACTGGCCGCACGCATTCGTATACGGACCCCTGTCTTTCGACCTCGCGACCGATCAGGGATCGGTGCAGATAAAGGGGCTTTCCGATACCGGCGATTCTCTCCAGGTGGCGGGCCGCGCCGACGTACTCGTATGCCCGGGAATCGACGGCGCGAATATTCTCTATAAGACACTGACGGCAATGGTCAAATACGGTCAGGCGTCGATTGCGGGCATTACGGTCGGTTTCACCGTTCCCTACATCATCCTGTCGCGTGCCGATGCGCTGGAAACAAGGCTCATGTCCATAGCGCTCTGCAGCATCTACCGGCAGCGGAAGAAGGAACGCGAACCGCGTACCGGCGGCGGTAAACCGCGGAAAAATCGTGTACTGGCCTTCGATTCCGGGGACGCATGTATAAAAGCCGCCCTCTTTTCAGGAGACCGGATAACGGAGTATCAGAAGATTCCGGACGGGAAAAACGAACGGGACACGGTATCGATCATCGAGGGCCTGCTGAAAAAATGGGATGCGGGCGGTATCGACGGGATTTCCGTGCCGGGTACCGAAACGGAAAAAAAGGAGAGGCGTGGCTATGAAATCCGCAGGATTTCGATCCCGCAGGGAGATACGGCCGAACCGGAAGAGCCATCTCCGCGCCGCAGCAATGAGACCGCGGCCCTTCTTCTCTCAAAACGGCTGGGCATACCTTCGTTCGTATTCAACCCGGGGACGGGCGGCTCTCAGGACGGCCTTCCCCGCGATATTTTCAAAGCCATGAGCTCGGCGGCTTTGCTCGCGGCACGCGCGCTCGGTCTCCCCTTCGACAGGATCAAGCTCGTGGTCTTATATCTCTTCGCGAAAGGATCCGCGGCAGCGGTATTTAACAGGGGAAATATAATACGTTTTCTGGATCCCAGGGTCCTGGCCCGGCCGCATACGGAAATGAAACCGTCCCGGGCCGGGAGAAACCGCATGGATGAAAAAACCGGGGAAACCAGCGAACCGGAGGAGACCGAACTTATTACGGAAGCCGCGGGAGCGCTGTTTGGTGCGGCTGGGGGTGATCTCGAAGCAGTGGTGCTTGCCGGCGAATACGGAATAAACAGGTCGCAGCTCACGGAGCTGAAAGGCAGCCTCGGAAGACTCGCTCCGGTACTGTCCTTCGAGGAACCCCTGCTAGCCGGTGCGGCCGCATTTGCTGCGACCGCACGTGCTGCGGATATACCGGCGGATAAACGACGAAACGAAAATTGAGAGGATAGACATGGTTATGGAACACTGGGTTTTCAGGGCACGCGTCATAGACAGGGCGGGTGCCCTTACGAGCATAGCGTCCGCGTTCAGCAATGAAGGGATCAGCATCGATACCGTTGTCGGCCACGGCCACGAGGAACAGGCCGGTGTGGACGGCAGCGTGGTGCTGACCTTCTCGTGTACGGAGGAGATGAAGGATATCATGGTACGGAAGGTCAAGCGGCTGAGCAAGGTCAAGGAGCTGGAGGAAAAGCCGTATGATTCGAACAGGCTCCGAAAGTCCGCCATCGTTCTCACGACACGCTCACTCGCGCCGAGCGACGTGGCGGGTGAAAAGTGCTTCCTTACCTGCGAGCTTGTCAACACCGATACACCGGGCTGCACCTACTTCCTCGCAGGATCTCCCAGCGAGATAGATCCCGTGCTCGAAAAACTGGAAAAGAAAGAGGTTATCAAGGACATCGTGTACTCCATCGTGGGCCTCTAAGTCTCCCGGCGGGCAAATAGGCCGTTATTTGTCATCACCCGGTACTCCGGACGAGCTTGCCCTCTGACTTGATCAGGGGGCCGGAGCACAAGCCCCCTCAATCGAGGGCAAGTTTATCCGGGTGATCCACATATAAAGACATAACAATCGCAAAGCTATGGATTCCTTCGATTAATACAGCCGGGACATGATAGTGAAAGGTAAATAAATGTCACAGAAAACGGGGATAATAGCCCTCATCGGGACCCTCGACACAAAGGGGCATGAATACGGATTTCTTCGCCGGTACATTGAAAACCGCGGCTTCAGCACCCTCCTTATAGACACGGGAACGGGCGCTCCCCTGACAGAACCCGACATCGATCGCGCGACGATCGCTCAAGCGGGCGGCGGGGACATTGTCGAAATCGAAAAAACCAGGGACAGGGGGCATGCCGTTGAAATCATGAGCAGGGGAGCGGCGGCACTCTTGCCGAAACTCTACGGCAAGGGGGCGTTTCACGCGATCATCGGACTGGGGGGGGGAGGGGGCACATCCATCGCGTGCAGCGGCATGCGCGCCCTCCCCTTCGGCGTACCCAAGGTCATGGTATCCACCCTGGCGGGACGGGATGTTTCCGGTTATATAGGCATCAGCGACATCATCATGGTGCCGAGCATCGTGGATATCGCCGGGATCAACCGGCTCTCCGGAGGCGTGCTCAGGCGGGCCGCCGCGGCGGTCTGTGGAATGGTGGGTGCGGGTAACGGGGCCGGAGAGAAACGGGAGGCGGCTCCGGTTATAGCAGCCACGATGTTCGGCAACACCACGCCCGCGGTTGAAACGGCGCGTAAGATCCTCGAATCCGAGGGGTTCGAAATCGTGGTGTTTCCCTGTTCCGGCACGAGCGGTAAAACCATGGAGTCCCTCATAGGCTCGGGACATATCTCCGGAGTG